>Ga0181598_1000726_pt1 | contig 32520 bp, 15 predicted proteins | sample 041ome_4_FD_153295 | JGI IMG/M metagenome (GOLD analysis project Ga0181598, IMG submission 153295) | Coastal salt marsh microbial communities from the Groves Creek Marsh, Skidaway Island, Georgia - 041404US metaG (spades assembly) | ecosystem: Environmental > Aquatic > Marine > Intertidal zone >... | reverse complement strand
AATGAAAAAAAAACGCTCAAAATTACCACTCGGAAAAAAAAAAGAAAGACCGAGATCAGACGCGTCTTGTCTGCATATTAAAGCCGGAGCGCGTGGATTCTGAAGGTCACGAGAAGACGAACGCGAGGAAAGGAAATGACGTCTTCTTCCAACGACGGCGCGCTCGACGAGAAGGAATTCTTCATCTCGCCGTCGGAGATGGCGAAAAAAGACATTTACCCGTTACTTTTTATCGGCGCCGGGAGATGCGGATTGACAACGTTGACGCATTTCCCGGAAAACCGTCAACGCGCGTCGCTCGTCGTCGATCGATTCGGAGGGTGGTTGGAATCTTGGGCCGACCGCGCGATGCGTTTGGGAATGACGCACGTGCGGTATCCAATCACGCAAACGCCGTTTGCGAGCAGTTCCATGGCGATTCAAAGTTTCAGCTCGAGGATGGGGAGGAACGAGGAACTGGCGTATTCTGGGAGCGATAAGTTCGCGCCGTTGCCGTCGACGAGGTTGTACGCCGAGGCGTGCGCGAGAAAGATTCAAAGCGACGAGGACGGTGGAATTTTAAAATCCGTGCCGATTGTAAAGGATGAGGTGGTGAATTTGAGGAAGATTGAAGCGAACGAAGAATATCCCGGGTTGTTGAAACGAGGCGGGATGTTGGCGAAGACGAAAGGAGGGAAAGAGTTCGTCGCCGCGCAGGTAGTGGTGTGTTGCGCGAGGAAAGAAGCGGTGGTTCCGGAAAAATTGAAAGCGTTCGTGGTGAAAGATGGTGGGAATGGTCGGGTGAAAACGAGCGAGTCGATAAACGTATTCGATCCCGAGGGTACGTTAAACGGGAAGCGGCTTTTGGTAGTAGGCGGAGGCATGACGGCGGCATCGGTTGCATCTGGGGCGGTGGAAAATAGTAAAGTGAAATCCGTCACGCTTTTACACAGAAAAAGTTTCAAAAGACGCGAATTTGATGTGGAACCGGAGTACTTCGGCGCGAAAGGGTTGCGACCGTTCCATAATAGTGAAGATTTTGAGTACCGCGCAAAATTCATAGACGAAGCGAAAGAGCGAGGAACGATTAACGGCGTCACGTGGAAGCGCGTGAGAAGTCACTCAGTCGCATCAAAGAAGAAGACAAACTCATCGACAGAACAAGATGGTAGTTCACCAAAACTTCGTGTGGTAGAGAAAGCGGAGATCGTGTCCATCGGTTTTGACGAAACGACGAAGCAGTTTTCGACGACGATTGAACTGACCGATGTAGCCAAACGCGAGCTCGCGGCGAAACGCGCGCGAAGTATCATCGAAGTCGACGCCGACGATGATTTTCAAGCGCTGACGATGACAGTCGAGGAAGCATCGTACGAAACGCCCAAAGTTGAAGTGTTTGACGAAATTTGGATTTGCTGCGGTACCGCCGTTTCCGCCGAGACCGATCCTTTACTCTCTTCGCTTCCGAAAACAAATTATTTCAACGGGTACCCGCAACTGGTAGAAACGACTCTTTCCTGGGAACACGGACCAAACGAAGTATCGTTGGCGAAAGAGAACGGCGGGTGTCGATGGCCTAGATGCTCAGTTTTCGTCTCTGGACGATACGCGGCGTTACACGTCGGCCCGGTGGCGTCTCTGCCTTTGGGATATCGAACGGCCGGCAAAGAAATAGCCGCAATTTCCACGAAGTCGCACAAACAAAGCCTTCGCATGCGCGCGGAGAACCCGTACGAGATTGGTTTAGGAACATTCGCATCAGAGACGAAAACGTCGTCGTCTTCAAATACGTCAAACAGGGGTAACGCCTTGGAGGACAAATCGAAAACCAACAAGACGAAAAATCCGCGACTCCCTCCCGTGTTGTGGCAAAAAGTAGGCATCATCGACGTCTCCAAACTCCTCCCGTCCGAAAACTTTCCGCGAGTTGATTTACAAACCTATTCTCACGAAGACGTTGGCTTTCAAATCAAAATCTATTTCATTCTCCCTGAGGAAATCGAGAGCGAAAACGTCAAGATGGAATTTTTGGAGCAAGCGTTTGAGATTTGGGCCGTGTGCGCCAAAGCGGCGTACAGAGTGTTTTTACCGAAACTGTACAAAACAATCATCCCCGAACGATCGTCGGTGAGAGTCATCGCTAAGAAGAGGAAGATTATCGTGACGATGCAAAAGTACGACAACTACGAGTGGCGGTTCCTAAAAGTTTGATTTACTACACACAACTGTACCGCGCGCGTAAATGAAAGTAAGTATAATACAAATGCCAAAAACTCATGATCATTTTACAACTCTTCGTGCTCATTCACCATCTTATCTCCTTTTTTAATTCCACCCTTCCATTTACACGCGCCGGTCCCGGCACAACTTTGCCAGTGGTGTTCCTCGTCAATCATAAATAATTTCACCAAATCCTTAAAGGTTGCGCTCTTCACCATCGCTTCGCATTGCATTCCCAAAACCATCTTTTGCCTCTTACTCGACCATGGGTGCGTTAAAATTCTCTCTCGTATGCTCTCTTTATCCGTCTCCGACAAATCCTTGTCCTCGATTTCGTGTTGCTTGAAAATGTGATACGCCAATCGTTTCGGATCGAACCTCTCCGCCTCGCCTTGCTCCAATTTCACGACCGTATCTCTCCCGTGCAAACCAAAATCTATGTCTGCTTTCGCGTCCGCCAACACCGACACCGCGTGCTTCCCAATGTCCCCTTTCTCCAAAACCACACCCTTCTCGTCCAAATCCATTTTCGCCACTTTCTCCTTCAGCGTGGACGCCGTCACGAGCGCCTCCCACGCTTTCGCCAACGTCAACCCGTCCTCATACTTCACCCCGTACAAATCTCCAATCTGATCGCACAAATCCTCCTCGTCCACTTTTTCCAACAATTTCTCCAGCATCTCCTCTCTCGTCAACTCTGCCTCTCCTCCGGCCTCGTCCACGATATCGGTCAACATCGCCTTCGTCTCGTTCAGGACGGCAAAGCACGACCCGCATTTCAATCCGTGCGCGAACGCTTGCTGCATGTCGTCCGCGAACAACCCGGTCCCTTCGTCGTCCAGAGAGTATTCTGGCCCTTTCAAAGGTTCTGGTTTCTTGTGCAACGTGTCCGTGAAGTCTTGGCCAAACCTTTCGTTGTTGTTGTTGTTGTTGTTGTTCAGATTGAGAATTGGAAAAAGAGAGGACGCGTCAGTTAACATTCAACAGAGAGAGAAAGAGAGATTAAAAGAGAGAGATAAATCAAACGCACTTGACCGCAAAACTGACGGACAAAGATGACGCGCCCAGGAAGGTGACGATGGCTATTTTTTTCAGCATCCCGACTGAAGTCGTTCAAACAGTCGTTTCGGAAGTGGGGGGAATTTCAGGCATTCGGATCGTTTTTTTTCTTTTCGTTTTCACAAAATACGAAGTGTTCAATTAAATTTCAAGCATACGAATACTACTTACTGCGAGCGACGGACTCCTTCTTTCTTTTACGCGTCAACTTCTTCGAGGAACCCGAGTAACTGCAACTGGCGCACGCACGCTCTCTCGGCTTTGACGGCGTGAAGAAGCGATCTTCGGTGTTTGCTGCTGCTGCTGCTGCTGCTGCTGCTGCTGCTGCTACTACTACTACTACTACTATGGAAAAGAACGGGAGGATGGAGAGGCAAAGCGCTCGTTCTATTGTTGGTATTCGCGAGGAGAAGACCTCTGCGCTGAACGCGAGACGAGAGGAGGTTCCAGGACGACGATGACGACGAGGATGCCGAGCGAGAGAAGCGGCGTCGTCTTCCTTGTCTTCTTCGTCGCCTTCCGGTACTTTCTTCTGCGTTCTCCTTTAATAAGTCTTCTCTTTCTCGATTGAGTGGATCGTCTTCCATACCGTCCACACTCGATGATTTGGCGTATATCCAATCTCCTTCTACCGTCCACCGCTTCTCTCTCAACCATTCTTTCTTTTTCGGTGCATTTTCACCTTTCCTTCTCTTCGGGTAATACCAGCTTTTCAACCCTTTCCCGTTGAATCCGTACAGCGTGACTTTTTCGCACCTATGCAACAGGAGCAACGTCATCACCATGCCACTCGTCGGATGTTCGCCGAGCTTTCGAAAATACCTCGAATTAGCGTACTCAAAAAAACGCGGATTCACGGCGTGCGCTTTCTTCTCGATCAAACTCGTCAACTCTTCGCGTTTACCGCACGGCACGCGACTCGTTTTATCTTGGCACCACTTCGCCAACACCGCCTCTTTTTCATTCTCTCGATACCCTTGAAAGATGGCATTCGTTAATCTAAAACTCGTCTTCTTTCCTACATCCGCTTCGTAACCTCTCGTAGGCGCGTTATTAAATCTGACGACAATTTCGTTCGCGTCGATTTCCGCGCCGAGATTTGACCCCGACATGCTCGCGGCGGAGGAGACGAGCGCGCACGACTTCGCCGCCGCGGCGTTCGAAGAATACTCGTCGTTCCCTCTATTACCCATCATCCCAAATATATCAAATTCGGGAAGTAACGACGCAGTTTCTTCCGATATATCTCGCGGTACGCGCCAATAATCGTCCCGATGAGCGTTTGTTGTATCGTCTTCGTCTTCGTCCCTTTCTCCTCCTTTTCGGGGAAAACGCACCACGTTTCGGTGTAAAGAAATCCACTTTCCACTGAACGCACCGTCGACGCATTCCGGGAGGTTTGTTTTCACCTCCGCGCAGTCTTTTCCAGAGAACAAAGCCGGGCAGTCATTTCTTCTTCTTTCAGCGCTGAAACCTTCCTCGGTAAAGGCGCCGACGACGGAGGAAACTCCTCCTTTTCCTCCGCGAATGGATGATGCGACGAAGAAGAGGACGACGAGAGAAGATTGTTTCATCATTCTCTCTCGAAGTTTGCGCCGCGTTAACTTAAAGTCGATGTCTTGGGGGTGTTCATTTCAAAGAAAAGATTCTCTCTCTCTGTGTTTTGCGAGTAGTGCAGTAGATTTAGTGGAGTAGGAGTATCAGAGAGCGGGTGGTGCGTTGTTTCTTTTTAAATGAGGAAGTTGTTTTGTGTGAAGAACTTTTCTCTCTCAAAGGCTATTTAACGTACAAGTTTACGAGAAGACTACTCGCGTAAGAGTGGACGAAGGATGGTGGGAAAAGCGCGTTGGTATCACTTATCGCGCGATATCACCACAGTCACACTTTTCAGCGTAACTCTTTCTCTTTTCTGCTCTCTTTTTATACATGTTTTTATATGTGATGATATATATGTCATCGCTCGCTCGCTTACGCTCGTTTCGCGAGCCACTGGCACATCTCCTCCCCGATTGGTTCGCTGTACCCGCTGACGTGCTGCAAGTCGTGATGAAACACATCTGAACATCTGACCATGGTTTTATCCTTCGATCGACAGCGCTCGATGAAGGACTCGGAACCGGAACAATCCGTCATGGGATCTTCGACCGAGTGGAACGCGATGACCGGATGGGTGAACTTTTCAATCACGCCCGGTTTGTTTAAGCGCACGGTGCCGAAATAGCACTCCGATGCCGTTCTCGCGCGAATGCCTCGGACGCCGGACGGCCAACAGAGCGGGTCGTCTTCCATCTCTTTTTGACAGAGCGGGAACTTTTTGTTCTTGTGTGTTTTGCCAACTTCCCACGTCGGGGTGAATATAGAGAACAAGCGCAAGATTTTCAGAATGATTCTGTTCGACGCGTGCGCGCGCAGCTTTTTCAACGAGAGCATTGGACACAATAAGACGACACCGTCGGCGAATAACTTCGGATACTCGATAGCCGCTCTCGCGACGACGAACCCGCCCATCGAAACGCCCGCCGCGAACACTTTCTTTCTACCGCCGTTGTTGCCGCTACTCCCGTTTCTATTTCGACTCCCTCTTCGACTCCCGCGAGTATTCTCGTCATCATTAGTATTCCCACCACAGTGCCTCTCTCGCACGAGTTTCATAAACCGCGCGTTATCCTCCACTAAATCCGATTCGCGTTCCATAAATGCCTTGCATCCTCTCGCGCATTCGCTCCTCCCGGCGCCTTGGTGATCGTACGCGTAAAACGTCAAGCCTTTTTTATTCATCCTTTCAATCCAGCTGTTTTTATACTTGTTCCTCGCGGTTCCCATTGGAATGCTTTGGAGCCATTCAAACATGGCGTGCGCTCCGGAACCGTGCGCGCCGACCACCACGCCGATCTCTTCTTGGTCTTTTTCTTCGTCCTTTTCTTCAAGAGTTGCTCTTCGTCGTCCGTCGTTCTTCTTCGCGTCTTTTCCCGACGACGACTTTTTCCCGTGACCATCATTCCCGGAGGCATCCCACGCGTACCATCGTATCTTCATCCCTTGCGCGTTGACGAAAAAGCCAGTGCGACTGATGTTGGCGCATTTCAGCGCGCATTCTTTTTCCCAGTTTTTGCGCGGGAGGTGGTGTAAAGGGTCCTCGTCGTCCTCGTCGTTTTTGTTCTTCTTCTTCGTTCTCATCTTTAAAGATGATTGTTTCCACCCAAGAGTCAGTTTGTGGTGGAAAAATTTGTCCGCGAAGATGAAAACAACCCCCCCTCTTCAAGAAGAGGTGGTGAAATCTCAAAGCGCTTTGCACGTTGCACCACTTTGGAAGCACTTTGGCGAAAATTTTTTGGCTCGAAGCGCTTTGGCACCATTCAGCGCCATTCCTACTCATACGCTTCAGTTTTTGGGGGTGCCGGTACTTGGTGCGTCTCAAGTAGCATGGAGAATACGCGGTGTGACGTGTTCTATTTATAAAAGCGCTTCTATAAAATGCCCACGCGAAAAGCCCACGCGGCGAAAAGATGGAAAGCGCGCGAATCGTATTTCGAGACGCAGATGCGAAAGAAAGAGGAGGAGTTGAAAGAGCTCAGAGAGGAATTGGTGAAGTACGCGCCGACGCCGTTGTGGAAGGTTGTCACGGAGAAGCAGTACGAAGATATCTTCGAGACGCATATTTTATGGGAGTTGGACGAGTTGTCTTTCAGAGTGTTTCGAGAGGTGAACACAGAAAGTCGAGACGCGTGCAGACGATCGGGGAGGAAGTTGCAGGAGACTTTTGAGCTTACTACTTACAGTGGTAATCCACCAGTGGTAAAGGAAGAGACCGTTAAGATCGAGGGAAAAGAAGCGCAGTATTATTTCTGCTATCAAGCAGCTGATACGGGAAACCTCGCGTTGGTTCGTTGGTTACGAGAAGTGAAAAAGTTTGATTGGAACGAGTTTACGATCAACGAAGCAGCTCAATATGGTCATCTTCACATTGTGAAGTATTGCATGGAACAGAAATGTCCACGTACCAAGTTAGCGTGTGCATGTGCTGCCAAATCCGGCCATCTCGATATTCTCAAATACTTGCACGAAAACGGCGCGCCGTGGGATTCGTGGACTTGCTATTACGCTCGCGAAAACAACCACCTCGAGTGTTTAGTCTACGCGTTAGATAACGGGTGTCAAAACGACAAACACGTCCCACAACATTAACAAGTAATCTTCTATTGCTCTTCTGCTTTTCATTAAAATACACGTTGTAGAGACTACATTCAATTCTCTTCTTCTACCTGCTGCGGATATTCTTTATTTTACATATTTTGTTCTTCTTCTTTCTGTTGTTGTCGGGGGTGATGTTCCCAACGATCGGCAAACTGCGGGAAGGAGGACGCCTTGGCGCGCTCGAGCGCGTCTCGGGATTCGTTGTCGAGAAACTGACGCTCGTCCCAGACTTGATCGGCACCAATTTTGTCCGCGTTAAAGTCTAAGAAGGAAGAGGCGTTTATTGTTGTTGGTGTTTTTGTCTTCTTTGATGCCTCTTCTGCGTCTTCTTTGCTCAAGCGAATGACGCACTCGGCGATGGCGGCAGCCGTGTTCGGGTCCACGCGGTCGTCGTCCAATTCGCACTTGACTCGTTTTTCGAGAATTTTGCTAATCATGACGTTCGTGAGTTGACCTTGGATGCCCGAGCGGACTGATTCGTCCATTAAGTTGACTCTTGGGACCATCATTGCGTCCGCTAAGCATCGACTGTTTGAAAGCGCGACGAATGGTGTTGCGTTGTTGGAAGTTGACATGCCGCCTATGGATTCCGACCATCGAGAGACGAGCGAGACGCACTGTTTCAAGTGAGCTCCGGCGGAGAAGCTCACGACGCCTTTTCCCGGGACAAGATTAGCAATATCTTCGATGTGATCGACGATATCGCTAGTATTATCCTCCATCGATAAAACGGTTCCAACTAATGCGTTATCTAACCGAGAAAGTATCGCTCGTAAGATGGCCGCGTTGGCGACGGCCAAGCCGGGCGCTTGGTTCGCAGTTTCGTTGACACCTAGAAGAATCGCAGCGCGATCTAAAGCGCGAACGTAGACGCGCCCAACGCGTTCGCCGTCACCTTTCAGTTCGTTTCGTTTCTCCAAAGATTCCGCCGCACACTCGTCGTCGCTCGTGCACATGATGGATGGATATATCGCGCGGCGCCACACGGCTTCAAATGCAAACGTGAACGTTTCGTCTCTCAATTTCCTGGCATCTTCCCAAGCCGTGGATAGAGTATTACCCTTCGATTTCAAACCTCTCGCAAAGGCGGCAATTTGCACCCAGATTGCAACGAGCTGCTTTGGTTCATCGAACGCGTACCCTCGAATACATCCACTGAATGCATCGAGGACGCGATAACATCTCTCGTCTCTTGACGCTTCATCGTCTTGAAAGGCATACGCAAATAACGCTTTGGCGACGACGAAATTCTCCGTCGTTTGCGGCGTTCGAACGAGCGCGGCTTCAATGAGCGCGCCGTACTCCGTTACAGTCGTCGTCGTCGTCTTCGTCCTTGTCAATGTGTGATGATGGTCCAATCCTTCTCCTTGTTCATCATGAGAAACTACTTTCGCTTTCAAATCGTTATCGTCCTCAACCTCTTCCTCGTCCGTTTCCTCATCATCCGTCGAGTCTTCGTCCACGATCGCCCTGGTTGATTTAAGGCGGTCAAACTTTGTGACGACAGTCGCGCTTCTTTTTGCCCACGGTGGAATCATATCCCCATCTGAATCGTTCCCGCTCGTCGAAGAGTACGCGTGCCTGGCTTCTCCCATGATGACATCAGATTGGTCGTCACCCAACGATGACTTGCGCATGGCAAATTCTAACGACGTTCTCGCTTTTTCGTTGCTTAAATCCGTTCTCAACGTTTCGATGACTTGTCGTAACTGATTTATTTCATTTCTCGCCTCATCTCGCTCTAACGATGCAACTTTTAAAGAACTTTGCGCCGCGGCGATATCGGCGCTCTCGTCGTTGCTTCGTCTGCTTTGCGCGGCGGCAACGTTTTGCTTCAAAGTCTGCGCGAGATTCTTCAACTTTTCGTTTTCCTCTTCCAATCTGGCGTGAGAAACTTGCGTTGCTCCGAGTTCTAACTTTGTTTCGTCCAAGCTCTTCTTCGCGCGTTCGAGCTGCTCGGATATTCTCTGGTTCTTTTGTTGCTCTTCGGAGAGGTCGTCTTTGAGTTCGGAAATTTCGTGCTCGTATCTCGTTTTGACCACTTCCAATTCTTGTTCTAGTTGTTGTGCGGTGCTCTTATGATCGATCGACGTGCGAGTGGTTTTTTGACTTCCCGCGTTCATGAGAGACGAGCGAACGCCTTCGGAGCGATTGCCGTCAGAACTCACACGAATACCCGCGCGGTACTCCAAATCCCAATCTTGTGAAATGCGCTCAACCATGGAGAGTTCAGAATTTTTCGTCGGCGATGAAGGCGCATCACTTCGCGCCGTGTGAGAAGTAGCGTTGTTGATATTGTTTTGTCTCTGCGACTGCAACAATAAACTTTCCGCTGCGGCTTGCGGCATGGGTATGCTGCTCCAATCAAAATCGCCTCTGGATCGATCCATGGAATTGTTCAAAGATCGTCCGCGCAAATCGTTTCCATTACTATCCAAGGAGACGTCCACTAACAAACTATTCGTGCGCGCGTTTCGAAACGGTGGCGAGCCTTTCGATTCGAGAACATCGTCTGCAAACAACTGCTTATCCGTGCGAAACTTCAACGACCGTCTCCTAAATTCAGGAGACTTGTCCACAAACATCGGACCACCCGCGGCGTTAGGAACGCCGTGCGATGCGAAGTCCTCGCGATCTCGTAACTCAGAGCGGTGATCGACAGAGCTTCCCGCGTACGAAGTCTTTCTGTGCGGTGGCGTCGGTGGCGGTCGCGTAGGTCCAGGCGTAAGAGGCGGCGTTGTGCATCGATCATCGTCATCGTCATACGTCTCGTCGTTTTGAAAAGTGCGATGCGTGAGCGCATCGTCGATGTCATCGAATTCTTCTTCTTCTTCTTCTTCTTCTTCCTCATTATCTTCGTCAGTATCGAATTCATCATCATCTTCTGTTTCTAAATCCGAATCGAGGAGAAAGCCGTCGCTATCGACTTCCTTGTTATCATTATTTTTGTAAGTATTGTCTTGCGCATTCGAATTGCCCATGCGAGGCGTCTCGCTTTTATCCGCCGCGCTTATCGATGCGCCCAAGTTGCCGGTCGACACGCCGTTTCCGCGTCGCGCAAACGGGTTCCAATCTTCCTCTTCGGTTCTTTCTCTTTCTTCTTTCGGTTGTTGATGTTTCTGATGTTCGTGCTTACTTGAAAACGGGTTCCATTCTCCATCCTCATCGGCTTCATCCGCTTGCAGTTGCTCGTGAGCGTTTGATGGTACATTCTCGAATCGATTTCGGGCAAACATCTTAGCGGTAGATTTGGACGCATCCATCATCATCGCGTCATTCTCGCTAGACATTGCTGGTCTCGCAGTGTTGGCAACAATCCCTGCAGCCCCACCAGCGCCAAATCGCGACGCGTGTAAGGATGACGATGCTTTCGCGAGCGGCATGCGATTTGCAGAGACGTTTCCAACAGGTCGCTGCCCAGGTTTCACGACATCAGCCACGGAAAATGTGGATATCGGTCGATTATCTTGGTCTCCACTACTACCATCAGTGCTATTATTGTTGCTGTTCAGGGTATTCTCACGACTAGTGCTGGCTGCTTGATGTTCTTGTTTTATTCTCGAGAACCGATTGTTGCTAATACTCTCCGAGCCTCCTTCCGCCGCCGCGGCGAAGGCGCTCCCTTCCGTCGAATCTTCCCTATCGTGTCGAATCGTCATCGTCAGTCTCGCTCTCCCACCTCTCGGCGTCTTCGAATAATTCAAAACGCTCTTCCCTTTCCCTTTCAGAAAATTCTGCTCCAACTCAACCTCTACGGTCACCTTCGCGCCCATCCTCCCGCCTCGTCGTTCCGGTTTCAGAAAATTGCTCAAATCGCAATCCACCGTCCCGACGTGCATCCCCGCCACTTTCTTCACCCCTTCTTTCGGTGCTTCCGCTTCGTTCTTGTTCGCTTCGAGTATTAAAAATCGTAAGGATTTCTTTTTGTTTCCCGTCATCGTCGCCTCGAATTGGAACGATTCGTTTTCGAAGTCGTGTTTTTCCAGCACTTGCTCCTCCTCCTCCTCCTCGAAAGAAGCGTTGGCACCATCAATTGGCCTTCCGTAAGAATAAGGTTTCGCGACGATACTTCTCGTCACCCCTGATTTCTTATTCCCTCGGTACCACGCGATAGCTCTCAACGCGTTCGTCGTTTGAATCTTCGGTATCTCGTTTTCATCGCTGTTATTCGTATTCTTCTTCCTATTCTTAGGAGAAACATAATTCGCATCGTCAAATATCGGGAGAATCAACTCGTGAATGACGACGGTAAAATTGAGCTTTTTATTCGCATTCGCCGCCGAGCCTTGTCCTCCTAATCCTCCTCCTCCGGCGTTGGTGGTGTTGTTGTTGTTAGATTTTGAGCGCTTAAACATATCTCCTCTTCTTCCTCGAAAACAACAAATAAGCAAAGAAGGCTCTTTCGTGTTTCCGCAAGCGCTTTAAAGAAAGAGGAGTCTGTGTGTGACGAGAATTGAGAATTGGCGGGAGACTGGGTCAGGCTAATATTTAGGGTTTAGAAATTTGTCTGAAAAAGTCATGGTTTGGCACCTCGCGGGTGGTGGTAGTTTTAACGCGTCATGTATTCTTTTCTCTCTCTCTCTCTCTCTCTCTCTCTCTTTCTTTCTCTCTCGTTTCTATCTATGCAAAAGGATCGTCGAAACTATCCTCGACGTCGTCGTCGCCTTCATCCTCCACGGCGAACGGATCGATAAAGTTTTCCGGCGTCTTGGCGACGCCGCCGCCGGTTTGTTGTTGATGATTGAAGAGAGCTGGTGATGGTGGTATGCCATTATTTACTCCTCCGGTCGCGGCGTTGTTAGTATGGCTAAAGTTAATCCCGTCCAAACCGCTCGGGTTTCTCGAATGATTCGGCGTCGTCTCGTCGTCGGAGAAGAAGCCTCCGGAACTGGTTTGCGAGTACAACGCGGCGGCGACCGCGGGAGGGGCGAAATCTCGCGGCGTTGGCGCGGAGAAATCAAAGCTGTCCGTCGGTTTTGGCTGTTGTTGTTGTTGCTGCTGTGTTGGTTTTGTACTCACCGAAGCTGGTGGAATAACTGGAGGTGAATGGCTGAATAAATCATCTTGAAGTTGTGGTTGCTTTTTTTGTTGCGGCGGTTTCCCTCCGACTGGCGGCGTCTTGGTCGCGTCCCATTCGTTCCATTTGTCGAAGCCTATTTTAGCGGTCTCCGGCGTCGGTGGCGTCGGCGTTGGCATCGGTGGTAAAGGAGGAATTTGCACGCCTCCCCAAGAACCGTTCGGCGTCATGGCTGATGGTTGAGGATGAGGAGAAAGTTGTTCTCGCGCTTTCTCCTCCGCAGCCACGGAAACGTTGGCCAGTTGCGTCGTCAAATCCGCGCGTTCACTCGCCAGTTGTAATCGCTTTTGCGCTAGCGCGATGTCGTTTTTAATTTTTGCAACTTCTTTTTCCGTATTTTCAATCTCAAGTTCCATCTCGGACGTGTTCGAAGCACTCGTCGCGCTATTCCCGCTCAATTCTCGAAGTTTCGCGTTTTCCTCCTCCAACTGCGCTCGCAACGCGTCTCTTTCCTCTCTCGCTTTCTCTAATCGTTTTGCGATAGAAGCGTCACCACCTTGTTCACTCTTCTGAATCAACTCCTCGCACATCTTCATCGCCTCTTCGACTTTCTTCTTTAACTCTTTCGCTTCGCTTTCTGCGACCGAGGCTTTATTCTCCGCCTCGGCTAAATTCGCCTCGCACTTCCTTCGAAACAACGCTAAATTACCTAAAGCCTCTTGGGCGGCTTTGGCGGACATTTTATTTTCGGATTCTTTGGTTTCTTGCGCGAATAAATTTTCATCGGCTTGCTTTGCGGCGTCTAATTGCGCTTCCGCGAACTGTCGCTCGGCGTCTGGAACGGCAGAGAGATCGAGTTGCGGACCACGAAAGGTGAACGTCGCGTCGCCGTGAGTGTGATGAGACGTAGTACTCGCCGTCGCCGAGACGGTATTGAACTCGTCGCGAAGCTGCGAACCAGGGATGAAGTTAAACGTATCTTGTTGCGCGACAGGTGCTTGAATGCCAGCGAACATTTGCTGTTGTTGTTGTTGTTGAGGAGGAGGAGGAGGAGGAGCGGCGACGGCAGCAGCGGCGGGAGCCATCGAAATCGAAGGCGCGATGTTTGTCAACAAACCAGCCGCGTTCTGATCAAACGGAGGGAACGGCATCGGCGGCATCATCTCTGGACATTGCACACCCCTGGTCTTAATGACGTCGGCTAAGTACATTCCGACTACAAACTCCGGCCACGCCAACGCGCCAATCTTCCTCGCGTCGGCAATTTCCCAAACTTGCTTCAAAACGTGCTTCTCCAACCCGGACGCCGCAATCATCGGCGCGCACACTTGCGCCGGAATCGACGCGGTCGGATCGTTATTCGTGCTTTGCAAAAACTGAATTTGATACCTCTGGTAATCGCTTGGTCCCATCGCCGGCCATTTTTGCGGCAGAGGAGGCATCGCGCTCGGGGGAGGCACCGGAGCGGTAGAAGCGAAAGCTCGCGACGACGACGACGTTTGAAAATTGGAATCGAAACCACTATTGAAATCAGAAGATACAGATACAGAAGGAACGGGAGCGCCAAACCCTCCCACCGTTACTGACGAAGAAGGTGCACTACTAAACGCATCGGCACTAAACGTACCCGGAGCGGTATTAAACCCGCCGTTCACTCCTCCTCCCGCGTCGCCGAAACCATCAAATCCACCCGCGGCGACGACCGGGACACCCGGCGGTTGATCGTACGCCGCAAATATATCGTCGCTCAACATCGGTCTTCCACTACTCGTCGTCGTCTTGTTCTCTTCTTCGTGTTGCGTTTCTGTCGCTGCGCGGCTCGCCGGCGCTGCTTCGTTCGAGTCCCCTACCACGACACGCTCCCCACGTTTCAAAACCGGCGTGGGTAACCCTCTCGTCTCTCCGTTCCTCAACAAGTGCGCGTGCGCGGCTGTAATTTCTTTCACCCCGGCTTGTTTTAACGACACCACCCCGCAGGCGACGATGAATTCTCGCGCGGTGAGAAATCCTCGCTTCTTTTCGTCCGCGATTTCCCACAACTCGATGAGATCTTTCTTCACTAAACCGTCGAATTTGGTGAAGAATGCAACGGCTTCGTTGCCGGAAATTTGATTGTTTTTGTCGGCATCGGCCGCGTGGAACCATTCGGTGAAGTGCTGGTCTAAAGTATTGGTTGAAATGGCAGCGGGAGAAGACGCGATTGGTGCCTTGGTGGTGTTCGGCCATGACGTGAAAGTGTGCAAATGGTTTAAAATTTCTGGGGAAAGTCAACACGTAAAAAGGGTAGTCAACTACTAGTAGGTAAAATAACAACAACAACAACATTTAAGTCTCTCTAATCTCTCGCGAACAAAAGGCGTTAAAGTTCTGATGCACTACCACCGCTCTTCTTCTTCATCTTTTTTGCGTTTTCGGCGGCCATTTTTTCTCTTTCCGCCGGGTACGCCGGTTTGATCAACTTCGGGTACTTTTTCAACGCCGGCGGGTATCGGCCGGGGCACTGCCAACTTCCCGGCGGGTCGCACACGCGGTTGCTCGGATCTGAGAGCCAGTTTCGAGATTCCATGTCCACGTCGACGACTTTGTAAATGCGCACTTTTCTATATTTCGTCGTGAAGACTTCTTCGAAGTGGTCTTCGGAGACGCCGCCTTGGAAGGAGACGAGTTTGAAGAGTAACGAATTGGCCATCATAGGCGTCGGACGGCCTTGACGGTCGACGCCGAATTTGCGGTGGATGTCCATCATGTCCACGGTGCCACCTTTTTGACCGATGCTGGCGCCAATGCGGAAGAGATGCGGCGATTTTGCCATATCGTCGGAACCGCCACCTGTCCACACGAGGACGTAATCGGCCAAGTGACGGATGACGTCGTACGCTTCGTCTTCCGGCGCGGTGAGCGTTCGCGCGAGGTTGGCGATGTGTTCGTGGTTCCACGTGTTCCCATCCGCGATGGAGGTGCGGTTGGCGATGCCGGTGATTTGGTAACCGTAATCCCACCAGGCCATGACGCGAGCGTCTTCCGGCGTGTTGTCTCGCACCCACTCGTAAGCGTCCATGTAATCGCGAACGAGAATGACCCGGCCGTCTTGGAGTTGGCCTTTGAACATTACGGACGGCATGGACATGCCCTGCGCCATCTCGTGGGAGTAGTTCATAAATGCAGGCCACATGATGGCAAAGTTCGCGAGTCCGAGACACAAGAGCGTCAAACGAAACAAGACGGAAACGTTCGAGTGGTAGATCTTCGAGATGGCTTGTCTCGGGTCACTGACGAAAGAATCTTTATTCTTCGCATCTGAAGAGGAAGAGGTCACGTTGTTGGAATACTTCTTCTTCATTTTTGTGTTCGAAATCTTCGCCGGCGGTTCGTCCGCTCTTTTCTTCGCCTCTTCTTTGGCTTTCTTCTCTTCTTCGTCCACGTGGAACAAAATCGATTTACCTTCCAAGTATCGAACGGCGTATTTCTTGCAAATCTTGTGCAAATCGTCGAGGGCGTACCCAACCGCGATCCCGCACAAACTCGCCGCAATCGGGCCTAAGAAGATGATCAAACGAACCATTCTGTTGGCGAAATAATATGCCACGCAGGCGTACAACGGTAAGAACAATGATTGCGGGTTGACGTGCGCGAAGAAGTGCGCCATGGCAAAGAGGAAACCAATCGGGGCGGTCATAAACATGGACTTGTGCAAGTACCTCTCGTACGCGTCCGCGGTCCCCGGTTGATGTTCGGCGACCGAGTCTACCAACGGATTCCCAGTTTGCGTGTGTTTAATAAACAAACCGCGAACGCGGACGGACAACGGCCCGAACCACCCGGTTGGCGCCAACGCGGCGCAAATAGCACACGCAATCGTCGCCGCTCCCGTGTACACCCTTATTCGTAACTGCCACGCCTTCTTCCTATCGCCTTGCAACTTTTGCTTCTTCACTAACATCTCCCCGTACCCGATGATGTTCAAACCAAAAAATACAAACATCGGAGCAATTTGCTCGGCGCTTTTAATCGGTTGTAACCCGACCACGGGAAACTGAATCGCCCCCAAAGTACCCACGATCCAAAACAACGAATACGCCTTTCTCAACGCGTCAGTGTAATGCCTCAACGCGACCAACGCCGCCGCGTGTAAACCAACCATATTCAAAACGAACGTGTACCCACCCCAGGCGGCGACCATGTACACGTAGCACAACCCAGCCACCGCGCCCAACGGCCAAGATTTTTCGTTTCTATTCGATCTCGTCCACATGTAAAACGTCAACACCATCGCCGTCACCGCTAAAGACTCGTTATCGTACCCACCCGCGATGGACCTCATCGTATGCGCCGGGATGATCGCCATAATCAAAGCCGCGACTACCCCACCCCAAGCGCTCCCGGAACACTCGTACGTCAACATCGCCGTCAACACCGTCGCCGCGCCGCCGAACCACGCCGGAAAAAACACGCACGTATCGTTCAACGAAATCGGCGTGAATACGTTGATCGCTTTCCACAACGTCACCGCGGTGACTTGCATCCCGGGGTAAATCGTCGACCCGACTGGTCTTCCCAGCGGGTACCAACTCATGTAATCGAACCAGGTGGAAAATTTTTTCCATCCGTTTTCCGCTAAATATTGCGTCGCTCGAAAGTTGAACCACGGGTCGAATTCGTGAATGATCCTCCCGTATTCTTGCACCGCGAATAAACGAATAGCGTAGGCGGAATACGCGGCGTAGGCGATCAGAATCGCGCGTATGCATCCCGACACGGACGCATCGACGAGTCCTCCTTTTGAGCCGGCCATTTCTTCTCTGCTTCTTCTTCTTCTTCTTCTTCTTCTTCTTCTTTACGCTTTCGTAAAACTTTCACTTTGTGCAGGCAGCGGGGAAAGTCGATCGAGAAAAGAAGAATTCACGAGAGAACACACGCAGACGCGCGCGACTGCTGTTGCTGCGCACAGATCTTCTGCAACTATTACTACAGATCTCGCAGAGAAAACACCGCTCACTCTGCTCTCGTTTCGCGCGCTTTTATACTAAAAATCGTCGCAACAGAAACAGGCGTTGAATTTTATGATGAATCTCCTTCTTTTTTTCTTCGGTGTTTTGACGAGACTTTGCGTGCAAGCAAGCAGAGGGAACGAAAAAAGTGAAAGAAACTCAACGACGAGCGCCAGAGAACAACACGATCTCTGATCTCTACCGTATGCTAGCATCGCGTTATTATTAGTACTATTGCTATTATTATTACTGCTGCTGCTACTACTACGAGCTAAAACTACGAAGTGCACACGTTGACGTACCCGCTGAGATGCAACAATCTGACCAACATGGTATCGAACGCCCAATCGTGGAATCGAGACATGCGCGGCGATCGAGCGTCGTTGCGTTTGTTCAACATGTCCATGCTGTAACTGAAACCGAATAAATTGACGCGTTCGCACATTTGCATGGCCATGTACATGGCGTGGATGCCTGAATTGACGTTGGTTGGACACTGGAAACCTTTATATCCTAAACGGTGTAAATCCGATCGAGATTTGAAGTAGCCGTTGACCATGTATTTGATGACGTCTGGCGCCATGATGGCGGTGTTTTTGTTCGCTCGTAAAACCGGAGGGAGGAACGGAAAGGACATGTAGTTCCAAAAGATCCACAACTCGTTTTCGACGTCTTTTTTGTCTTTCGTTTTCGTCGAGGAGATGTAGACGTTTTTCGTGCTCTTCATGGTTTCCGCGCGTTTTTTGTTGAAGACGCGCAAGGTGGATTTGACTCCCGTATAGTTTTGCCAGACGCCGCTGGAGACGAACGTGTTGAATCGAATCACCGCATCGTGTTTGTCGATGATTTCTCCCATACCTTCGCGTTGTAAACCAGGACCGTTGCCGACTAAAGCGCATGTTTTATACGTTCGCGTCGTTTCTTTCTTCGCTTTCGGCGGCGGTTTCGTGCCGATATACGGGAACGTTTCCGGGTTGCCCGTAATCGAGCCGCACCCTTTCGTTTGGCCGTTGACGGTGATACAACTGACGTAATTTTTTAAAGATTTGATTCCATCCAAATTTTGTATGGCTGTAAACACGTCTTCTACGGCGTGCGAGCACCTGTTGGTTTTCAAGCACCCGACGATGGCGTCTTCGCCGGGTCTTATATTTTTCTTCACGCGTTCGCTCGCCGCGCACTTTGGTTGTAAAGGTTTATATTTCCCCGCCGGAAGTCTATACGCCAGAAGCTTCCTTCTCCCGCCAGTACTATCTATTTCTTCTTCTTCTTCTTCTTCTTCTTCTTTTCCCGCTCGCTCAAAAGAAGAAAGCACGTTCCTCCTCCTCCTCCTCCTCCTCCTCCCATCTCCTTTCCCTCTCACGTTCCCGTCGTTATCCTTCTTCCTCCCGGCATCAAACGGCGACCACGGTTCCGGCGCGTTTAAGCATCTCAACCTCGCCAACTCCATCGTCCTCGCCGGTTCTTCCGGTCCTCGGTACGCTCTCGCCCCGTGTCCTAAATCGCGTTCGATGTTCTCGATGATGGCCTCTGGGAAGTTATTCTCGTCGTATTCTTTCTTTCGTTTCGTCGATGTCATTCCGTCTTCTTCTTCTTCTTCTTCTTCTTCCGTTTCCTCTTCGTTGTCGTTCGTCGTCTTCTTAATCTCTTCTTCAATCTTTTTCTTCTCCTCTCTCAACTCTTCCAATCGCTCGGATAACTTTTCCGATTTCACGCCTTCCAAATCGTTGATGATACGCATCGAATCTTCTCTAAATGCGCTGCCGAAATTAGTATTCCCACCGTTGGTGGTGGAAGAGGTATAATTCTCCCAGTCGCACAACGCGACGAGCATGAACAGAGCGACGAACGAGAGGATGTACGCGAGCGATTGCTTCCTCGTTGTCACCCCCCCCAAAGACGATGATGATTTTTGCGTCGTCTGAATCGTCGTCCCAGCGGAAACGTTTCCAGCCATTCCAGGCATTTCCCTTCTTCTCTCCAACACCCTCTGCGCTCCCTGAACCCTCAAAGCTCTTCTTCTTCCTTCTCTCTTTATTACACCACTCTCTTTCCGCGTAATGTAGAGTGACGTTTAAATTCGATTTTTTTTCTTCTTTGTGTGATGTGCGATGGGAAAGCAGTCAATTAAATTCCACCCTCAAATCTCTCTCGTTTCGCCTCTCTCGCGTTGTGCTCAAAGTTTTCTTCATAAAAAGAACTCGTTACACATATAATGGCGGAACAAGGACCAAAAGTAGGCGACGCGAGAAGTTTGTGGAATTTTACCCCGTCTCCAGGTATTCTGTTACATGCGTGTTCTTTCTTTCTCTCTCTCTTTGTTTACTGCGCGCGTTTGTGTTGCGATGATGATGATGATGTCTTGGTTTTGGGGACGTTCGTCTCTCGCGTTTGAATTTTTGAAACGATGATGTGAAAACGATACGTTTTCTCGTCCTCCTTCTCGCACGTCGTCTCTCTCTCTCGAAAACGAGACTGCTCTCGCGTTTATTCCGTTTTTGTGCCTCTCTTGTACTCTCTCTAAAAACGTGTACTAACGTCTTCTTTTTCATCTTTAACAACGCGCATCAAAACGCATCTTTTCATCGAACAACAAAACAGGATGGACGAAACCGGAGGTTGAAAATTTAGTCATCGTTTTGAAAAAATTCGGCGTCGGGAAGTGGGTCCAAATCGTCGACTCCGGCGCCTTACCGGGGAAACAAATCCAACAGTTGAACGGGCAAACGCAACGATTACTCGGGAAACAATCCTTGGCGGAATATACCGGGTTACAGTTAGACGTGTTCGCGGTGAAGCAAGCGAACGATCAGTTGGTTGGGGAAACCGTGGTGAGGAAAAATGGGTTGATTACCAACCAAGGCGGGAAGATGTCGAAGGAGGAGTTAAAGGCGAAGCGAGAGGAAAACGTGCGTTTATTCGGGTTAACTCCGGAACAAATCGAAGCGATTGAAATTCCAAAACCAGTGAGAGACGCCGGTTTAGGCGCGGCGGCGTACATGGGGAAGAATCATAACAAAGGCGGCGTGAATGGCGGGTTGGGACCGACGAAGCGCGTCGTGAACGTGGACGAAGTGAAAGTAGAGGAGTTGTCCAGCAATGAAAAGGTGGAGGTGTTGAAGCAGTTGAGGAAAAGGTTGTTGGCGGTGAGGATGGCGAATACTGCCGCGAGTGAGAACAGCAAACCCGGCGAGACGACGACAGCAATGAAGACATCGACGACAACAACAACAACAACAACGACAATAAAGAACGCAAACGCTACGGTGAAGGACGTGACCAACGTCGTCGCGAACGAGGCGAAGAAAACAGCAGGGGTCGCCGCGGGGAAGAGAGCCGCGGTGGCGAAGAAACCAGCCGCGAAAAAGACGAAGAAATCGAAAAAGAGTAAAAACGACGACGACGACGATAACGAGGACGATAACAGCCCAAGCGCCGAAGGGCCGGTAGAGATGCTCGTGAACATGGGGTTCACGAAGAAAATGGCAAAGGACGCGATCAAAGAGACGGGAGGTGATATTTCCGCCGCCACCGAGTGGTTGTTCGCGAACACGTAAATCGTTCCAGCGTTTTAAAAAACTAACAACTAAAAATGGACTATAAACTAAGCTTACGAAACGAACGCGACGCGACTAAACTCACAAACCGAACTTGTCCGGCTTTCTCGCGCCGCTCTTGAACGTCCCATTTTTCGGTTTTTCGTTTTCCGGCTTCAACCATTTATTCGTTCTGCAACAAAAGTACAACTTGGTCTTCGGATCGTAATACTGCATCTTCGACGCGTCGAAGTAATACCCGCTTTTGCCGTCGTATTGCCAAGATGTCGTCGGCGTCGTCGAACCGGCGGATTGTTGCAATAGCGAACCGACCAAGTTTGTCGCCCCAGTTGGTTCGATTTTAGCAACCGTCTTCTCTTCCTCGCCTTCTTCTTTACTCTCTTCCTTCTCCTTTTCCTTCTCTTCTCTTTTCCTCTTTTTCCTTTCCCTCTTCTCTTCCTCCTCCTTGTCTCTCTCTTCCTCCAACTTTTCCAATTTCATCAACTTCTCCGACTTCTCTCTCGTCGTCTTCTCTCTCAACTTCCTCTCCAAATCCCCGCCGACGTTATGCATGGACACGTCTTGGACTTCGACCCCGCACATCGCGCATTTCCCTTGCTGAAACGCGCACGGTTGGCAAAACAGACCGGGTTGGTGGAGCGATTTTTTACACACTTGACACTGTTGAGAGCCGAGGACGTAGTTTTTGGAAGAGGATAAAGCTTTGTTTTCGTTGAGTTTCGCACTCGTAGTACCGCTGCTCTTCGCAGAGGCGTTGACTTTTTGCATCCACGGGTCCGGGGTGATCACCCGTTTCAGTTTCACCTCGCACTTCGCGCACACCATCTTTTGTGTTCAATGAAGAATTTCCCAAGAATATCTTCAGAGGAAGAAGCACGAACAGCGCTTCGGGGTCGAGAGTAGGAAACTGCGGGCAAAGCATGTCAAACGCGTCGTCGTCTCTCTCTCGACAGCACCGCGCCGCCTTTGTGCGCGCCAACGGACACAATCCGAAGACGAAAAGGAAGAGGAGTCGTCACCGAAAGACGACGACGCGAGAGAGATACGACGGGAGAAAAGATACGGGGAAAGAGGAGGAGGAGACAGGTGTGATGAGAAACGATGACGATGATGACGTTTCGAACGCGCAGAGGAGGATTTCGCGCTTTGAAACGAGCGTTGGTGGGAGTAGTGGCGGCGCGCTGTATTGTTTCGGGTTCCCAGAGTTTGCGAGCGCCAGAGAAGAAGCCAGAGGAGGAGAAGAGAAAATAGAATCGATTGGTCCGTCCTTGATATCGGACGTCTCGGAAGTGGACGCGTTTCGATTGGCGTCGGAGAATCCGGAATTGACGGCGGTGATCGCGTTAGCGTCTTTGATAATCATACCGAAGGCGATCGAGCAAATAGGAAAGAAGATAGTCTTACCGCTTGGCGCGATTTTGATTGCATACGGCGTCGTATCGCATCCGGAGAGCGCGGGGACCTTCGTCGCCGGCGCTTTGGGATGGGCGTACGAACACCCTTCGGCGATTGCATTCGTCGCGGTCGGGTTGTTAGCGTTACAGTTGAGTCCGTACATAATCATTGCGTTGTTACTGGCGTTAATTTTTAACATCAGTAACATCGTTCCGGACGAAATCAACCCTCTTTTACCGAAAGACGTGAAGGAGAACATTAGAGAGGTGAAAAAAGACGCGCAAATAGCCCGGGAAGCGCTCGCTCCCGTCGAGCGTTCTATCGGCGAACTCAAGACGTTCAAAAACGAAGTCCAAATGCAAAAAGAGCGCGCGCGTAAGAATCGTCTGGAAAGAGAAGAGAGAGAAAAGCGAGAGGAGAAAGAAGCTCGGGAGAAACCGATCAAAATCGCAGCGTTGAAGCAAAAAGCCGCCGAGGAAGCGAAAGCGAAAGCGAAGAAAGCGAAACCAAGATTTCAAAGCGACGAGAACGCTATTCGTAACTCTTCTTCTGATTCTTCTTCGCGCGATGATTTGGGAGACATCACGCGGTGCATGTCTTTGCCGACGCCCGATGCGAGGGTAAAATGCGTCGACGGGAACCAAGCGAAATATTATTAAAGCGCTTTAAAGAGCAGCAGCAGCAGCATTCGTATTAACTCTTCGTAAATCTTATTAAGAAAGAAGTCCTAAGAAAATTAACGCACGTTCACACACACGCGCGCGCTTTTAAACGCGCAAAATCACCCGCACGAAGCGGTGTTGTTATTATTCGTGTAATAAAATCACGATGCCCTCTTCTTCCTCCTCCTCGTGAGAAAAGAGCGTCTCGTTTCGTAAAGTTTGAGCGCTTTCATCGCAATCCAATTATGTGAACAGATCTACTCTGAGAGTACGGAAAAAGGATGAAGCGCGATATCAATTCGAACGCATCGTCGGTGTTTTTCGCTTTGATGACCTTGTTCTTCTTGGCGGCGACGCTCTGTGTTTCGTCGGTGTTTTTACTGTCGTCGTGTGGACCGATTGGAAGCGACGCGATTGAGACCACGGGAGGAGTGAAAGAGAGTTTCGCGTCCGTCGACGGTGTGGATGATGATGAAATTGGAGCAGTTGGTGCTTCTTCTTTGTCTTCTTCGTCTCCTGAGAATAATAATAACAACGAACTTCCGTTCGTGTTACCAGACGGGGCGAAAACCACCCAAGACGTGTGGAAACCTCGGAATTTCAAACCGATATCGAGGAAGAAGTTTAAAGAGTTCAATTTGAACTTACACCCGTCGGTGTTACGTTTCGAGAAGGCGCAGGTTGGATGGCCGACGACGAAAAATTTAACCGTGAGTAACTTGGACGCGGAAAAGCCGTTGAGGGTGTATTTGATCACCAGCGATAGCGTGCAAGTGTACACGGAAGGGATTTCGTACGGGAGAACGAAGCACGAGGAGAGGGTGATGCAGCAGAACTTGCTCGTGGCGAGAGAGATGTTGGAGAACAGGAGAGGGGACATGGAGAAACACGACGAGAAGATTAGGTACGTGACGCAACGCATCGACGAGTTGAACGATAGGTTGATAGCCGCGAAAGAGAAGTTGGATAGAAAAGAGAGCGAGGACATGCTGGACGAAAATCGAAAAGAACACGAGAATCTGAAACTGAGCGTGGCTAAAATGCAAAAGATGATTCGAGATACCGAAGCTGACGTCCAAAAGAGCGTGGATCGGTTGGAGGAAATCATGCAGGTTGACGGCGAGACGATGGAGGCATCGCGCTCGCCTTTACAAGGAAAGGATCCTATTTTCGTGATCCCGCCGTCAGGAAGCATCGAAGTGACTATCAGACACGCGCCCTTGCAAACTGGGAGAGGGAGAGGAACGTTAAGCGTACAAACGGACAGAGGGGACATCTTGATGCCGTTTACGTTTTTGACGAAACCAAACGATTTTCGCGTGCAAAAACTGAGCACGAAGCAAGTGTACGGCGTGCCACACGATTACGATTTAGGGTTGTTCAACCCGTTGTTAAGAGTGCTGAACGTTACGGACGTGTGGACGCGGTCTGAATTCATCAAGATTGACGTACCGTGGGTGAGTAGTAAAAGAGAAGAGGAGGAAGACTCTTCTTCGTCGTCAAAATCATCATCATCATCATCATCATCATCATCATCATCATCATCATCATCATCAAATTCACAACCATCACTTTCACTTTCATCATCATCATTATCACCATCATCTGACGGCAACAACAAAGAAGATTCTGCCTCTTTTGGCTGGTCCATACAGCCGGGTACATTTTCTCGCCTCGCGAGAGTGACGCTCACCGCGCCGGTTAATCGAAACGGAGAAGTAAACGCACCTTCCAGCGGGTCCGTGCACAGCGTTCGCAGCACGAACACACATCAAGGCATCGTGTATGTCAAAACTACGGCATCTTCACAAGCTTTTGAGTTTCCAGTTAGCTTAGAAGGGGTTGATAACACCGTATTCACGCATCCAAACGAAATCGATTTCGGCACGATTATCGTGAGCGAGGATAATCGAAAACATGGTTCGAAAAAGCTGAAAGAGCGGCGATCTATTTACGTCACGAACGGCGACTTATGGCCGATTCGTATAACGAGTGTCTCTTCACCGACGTCTGATATACGTCCGCAGCTCGTCTCCGGTCGAGGAGTCACGGTGAAACCGGGCGAAACAGTCGAGGCGGCGAGAGTTTGGTACGACGTGAAAAGTCGCCGCACCGCCTCGGAGACTTTTGTGGCCGAACGTGTGACGTTGTCCGTTGAAAATAGTATTGGGAGGAGTTACAACCTCGAAATTCTTGTTCGAGCTTTAGTTTACGAGTCTGTTCCGTTCCGCCCGATCGATAAGTACGCGCTGACGTTTCCAAGTATTGAAATCCCGAACACGATCGAAGAAAGAGAACTCCTTTCGAAGGAGAGCAATCCTACCACCGAAAACGGAAAAGAAAGCAAGAAAAAGAAGAAGAAGAAGAATAAGGAGGAGGAAAAAGAAATGCCATTCAGTGGATTGAATCACCGTTTGAAGGAAAGAAACGTCACGTTTGAACACATCGGAAAGCAACCGCTGCGACTTTTGAATGTTGAACTTGCTGATATCAACGCTTCCAGAACAGCGGTTGTTAGATATCCGAAAGGCCGAAAAATAAGTTCAGGCGAGGTAATAACGTTCACGTTCATGGACAGAATGCCGGTTCCATCGTGGAAACTGAATAAAAAGGACGATGAAATTACAATAATAACAAATTTACTGAAGTTTCCAATGCGCATTGAACGCTACGATGCGCGTTTACGCTGCGTCAACGCGGATTCTAAAACGTCGTACACTCCGAAAGCGCCGTTAGAAGACATGCGCGAAGAGTACGAGAAGTCCGTCGAAGATACGGACGATGCCAGCAAAATTACAGTTGTTGCTGTAGAATCAACGTGTCAGCCAATATCTTTTGGTATAGTTGGACCCGGTTTCAATCGCACGCGCGTGATTACGCTCACAAATCCGCATTCGAAACCTTTAAAGATTGTTTCGACGTGGACGGATATGCCCGGCGCGAAAGTTGCTCGATTAACAACGTTCGACCCAGAATCTGCGCGCATATCTGGATGGAACGGCCAAGTCTTGTACGTGTTTGATAGGTCGCACGCGATAGAAGAGTACTATAAGGAAGACGAAGACTCCACGCACGATGCGCCGTGTCGCCCGAACAAGAAACGATTCTCGGACATGCCGGGCGGATGCCGCCAGGATTACGCGAGCAAGACACAGGTCGATGCTAATACGGAGAAGAAGGCAGATAAAAACAAATCAAAAGATGACAAAAGTGGAAAGACTGTGGAAGATAGAAATAGCTTCGCAGACGACGATTCCATCCTCGACGAATGGTCCCCTCTCGCGAATGAAGCGTGGAAGAGTGAGAAAAGCGTCGAGCACGAGCGATATGGGCGCCAAAAATACGCGAACGATGAATCTGAAAAATGGGCCGAAATCATTGCGGGTGATTTCGTGGTGCCAGCGCGTGGTCGCGCGATATTCCATTTAGCAGCTAATATCGGCGAAGATAACGAGTTCATCGAGAGAATGTCTGATTCGATGCGAGCAAACTACACTTTTGCCGTTCTCACGGATGATCGTTGGATGCAAGTACCAATCACGGCCTCTTTTAGTACCGGTACACTGCTTCCGGTAAACGACGTGGTGCGCGCTTCTGTATCGATGGGTAAGCGCCACGCGAGCGTCCCAATCGAAGTTATATCTACGCACAACATTCCAGTCATGACCAGGGTGAGTGTGTTGCAGCATTCTATGGATGGCAAGCGTGGAAGCCAGAAAGGCGTCATCGTTCGCCACAACGAGAATGACGGTTTAATCCAGCCGAACGTCGAAGAGCCGCAAATCAGCGCCTGGGTTAAACTCGACTTGTCGGAAATGCATCAAGAAATCTTCGGTGATGACGATCTGATGTTCGATACCGCGATCAGCGAGGATTTTGAAGACGGTGAGGGAGGAGAAGATTACTTGGACGGTGAAAATGTTGATTCGATAGGAGCATCCGCTGCGGAATTGTTGCAGAAGAAGAAAGTTTTCGTATCTTCTCCACCCAGTAAAGCGGAAGCAAAAAAACTTAGATCTAGACTCGATAAAATTGCTTCGCTCGAGAAGAAAAATGCATTTCACATGAAGGCAACCGTAGTTGTATCGAACGAAGCTACCAGTCTCGGCGACGTCGACACCGTTGCAGTTTTAGTCAACTTACAAAGTCCGAGTATCATAGAATCGCTCGCTTCGAGGAGCGATGATACTGATGATGTGCAATACTATTCCCCATCATCGTTCACAGACTATGCGGATGATAAAGAGGAGGAAGAAGAGCGAGGAGGACTTGTTGCGAATTCAACGTCATCCACCTTCATCGATTTCGTTGCGGCCGGTCAGCGCTCGTCGAAATCAAAGATGCTTCGAGTTCGAAATCCCACGTCTAAAAAATTATGCTTCGATGCGGTACCGTACATGTTTCCTGGCGCTTCACACGCCGACACACCTGATTTAGCCGTCGGAAAGTTGCTCAAGCGCGGCGGTGGGATGTTTTCAAACTTACTCGCGAGCGTGACGTTTGGGGCGATTTCTAAATCTGCTCCGAAATTTGGTAGCGCTCGCGAGGGCGAGAATGCCTTCATCTTTGAAAGTACGAACATCAACGGCAACGAGGGCAACAGTCTTATTTGCATTGAACCAAGTCAGACAAAATCGTTGGGAGGCATATACTTTGCGCCACCGAAAGCAGCAGGGAAAGGACATATTTTAAAATCTTCCGTCTGCGTGAGAAACTCTTTCACTTTGTTAGAGTGCGTAGACGTGGAAGGCGAAGTTTCTGAGGCGTATTCATTTGCAGCCGAAAAGGCAGAAAAAGAAGCCGCGAAGGCATCGCAAGCTCAGAAAAGACGCGAAAACAGTTTCACGACGAAAACTTACGCGTTTGTCGCGAGGATCTCGGCGAATATATCGTTGAACGTTTCTGGAACGCTCGAGACGATTACGTCGCCAAACTTTTTAGCGGTATTTTTTGCGGTATGTTTTGTCGTGACGGCGTGCCTTTTCGCGATATCGGTAATTAACCAGAAGAAGAGCGTTGCCGTTTTAAAGCCAGTAATCGTCGCTGAAACTAAAACAGAATCCTCGTCAGAGGTTCATGCTACTACGAACGTGACGGCAGATTCTCATGAGTTGCAAAAGAGTAAAGATGCCAACACCACGAAACTTCCAAGTCCGAGACTTTCGAATTTGAAGACATCAATCAAAGAGGTTCCGAAACCGTCTCCAACAGTTGCATCTGTTGATCCTGTAGGAGGCAAACCGTTACCACCAAAAAAGGAGGTATCGAAACCTACTCTGCCGATAACCCCTAAAGCGCGCACCAAAGGGTTCTCTCCGCGGGCGAGTAAAAATGATGATGTTACGATTGAACGCGAATTATCCGGTTCCTCGTCGGCTTCGGCCACAGACGTCGCCTATGCATCGAAAAAGGATACATCTACTCATGCGGCAACGGTGGCGGCGGCGGCGACAAACACGGAAGCTGCCGGTAAAAAGCAAACAAACGTGAGAAAGCCGAGCTTGGACGCTAGCTTGGAGGAGGCAAAGCGCAACGCCGCCGCCGCTCTCTCGAGACCGGTAAGAATTGGAAATGCGAATAAATTGGTTGATTTGAATAATTACGTCGCCCCTAGAGCGATATCTACGACAAGAGAAACTTCCAAAAGAGACGATAGGAATGCGTCCGCTGATCCACCACGCAAATCCCTACTTCCGCCGTGGGGGAGGAAGCACGTTCCCGAAAGTAGCAGCAGTCTTGCAAACGACACAGCTTTCAACCAACAACAACGACAACAACAACAAGTGCCGCCTGCCGCGTCTACGCATCGCGCGGAGCAAATGCAACAACAGCAACATCATCAACAACGTAATCCGTTATCTTCTGCTTCGGGATCTCCGAGGGGCTTCGCGCCTCCTGGTTTCGAGAACGCGCAAGGTATGTTCCAACACGTTCCCTCGTTCGGTGGATCGCCCATGCAGCAGCAGCAGCAACACCAACAACAGCAACAAGCGATGCAGCAGCATCAGCAGCAGCGGCAGCAGATATCCCAAGCGCCTTTGCTCACGCCCTCGCATTTATCCATGGCCACTCAGGAAGATCGATCGGCGTTTGATTTGTGGGGCGGCTTAGGCTTCGGGGCGATGACGAGCATCTTCTCGGATCAGTCCGATGCCACCACCGGGTCAAACAGAAACCAACAACTCGAGCGAACGCAAAGTGAAGGCGTCAAGGATGAAGACGAAGGTTTGAACTTCCACTTACCGGACATGGACTTTGACGAATTGGAGTAATTTAAAACGTACAACGGCACCGGTACTATGCGGTTCTAAAAATTGTAATACAAAGAGTCATTTGAAAATTTTGTTCTCTTGTTCACGCGAGCGCCGTCTGCCACTCCTTTATCAACTGCGCTTCAGACATCCCAAACTCTTTCAGGACTTCTCGCCACAATCCCTCTTCCTCTATTTCGCTCAAGCTGTTCGGCTCGCGCAACTCGCACGCAGAATCAAAGTAACTCCCAAACTTTCCTTTGGCCTCCTCGAACGCGTATTCGCTTTGCGCGCAATACACCGTCGCCCTCGCGCCTTCGTCGCACGTAAACAAAATCTGTCGCATCGTCGTTCGGTACAAAAACTGAATCAATTTCGGTAACGTTTTCACAACGTTCGTTATAATATTTCCAGGATGTAAACTCATCATTTTAATCGGCGCGTTCGACGGGTCCCTTCCATCCTTCGCGTTCGTATAAAACGCTTTACACACTTTCCTCTCTAACACCTTTGCGAATGCAATCTCTGCCATTTTGCTATTTGCGTACGCCTTCTTCGCGGAGAACCCAAACGATTTCTTTTGCATGTCATAATTCTTCGCAAATTCGTGCAACTTTGAACTCACAAACACAATCCGACTGTTCGATTGCCTCGCGGCGGTTTCGCACCCTTCCGTCGTCTTCGTTTCCAACATTTTACCTATCAACAGAAGCGAGAGTAAACTCGGCGCTAAAAAGTTCGTCCCGTGGTGCTGTTCGTACGCATCCTCCGTGAGCACGTATTTATTCGACATATCAAACACGCCGGCGTTGTTTATTAACACGTCCAATCGATCTTCGACATCTGTAAATGTTTTCGCGAACTCTCGAATCGATCGTAAACTGTTCAAATCGAGCTTCATGACGACGCAGTCGAGCTTCAATCTTGTGTTTTTGGAGGAGTATTTTTGTTGCCATTTCTTGACCATCGTCTCGCCTTTAGAGACCGTCCGACAGGCTAAAATCACTCTGTGACCTCTCAGAGCTAACGTCAACGCGGTCGTCTCGCCGATACCAGACGTTGGGCCGGTCACGATGATGGTTTGCTTCTTAAACGTCTTCTTGGATGTTGATTTTTCTTCTTTCCCGTGGGGAAATGTGACCATTTCCAAAGACGTTTTCGGCAGGTGTTTGCATCGAAGTTTCTGGAAGAGAACGTCGGAAAGGACGGACATCCACGTCGGGATGAATGCATTCTTCGATGCGGAGGGGTGCGTCATTGCGGTATCTTTTTATTCTGTCTCGGAGCGCAGTGAAGCAGAGAGAAGCAGAGAGGAGGAGGGAGAAAAATAATGAAGCGAAAAGTTCTGGATTTTGTATTTTGAATGGTTTATTTATATGTATAACATTTTCAAAGACGACGACGATGATGCCGATGACAAGGACGACGAAAGCGTCGTTTCCTTGATGATGATTAAACGGCCATCTTCATTTCAATTTTCGGGCACGGGTCGTACCCGATGATCTCAAAATCTTCAAACTTGAACCCGTCGATATCCTTCACGTCTGGGTTGATTTTCAACTGCGGGAACGGTCTCGGTTCGTTTTTCAATTGCGTTTCCAACGGTTCGACGTGGTTGGCGTACACGTGCGCGTCGCCGAGCACGTGGACAAAATCTCCCGGTTTCAGGTCGCAGACTTGCGCGATCATGCATGTTAACAACGAGTAACTGGCAATGTTGAACGGGACGCCTAATCCCATGTCGCACGAGCGTTGGTACATTTGGCAACTCAACTCTCCGTTCGCGACGTAGAATTGACAGAACATGTGACACGGCGGCAACGCCATTTCTTTCAACGCGGCTGGGTTCCACGCGGTTAAAAGAATGCGTCGATCGTTTGGATTGTTTTTGATTTTGTGAATCACTTCGGCGAGTTGGTCGACGCCTTTACCGGCGTAGTCGGCGTGCATGTCGGTGTACTCGGCGTTGAAGTGTCTCCATTGGAAGCCGTAGACTGGGCCTAAATCGTTCACTTCGCGGTGGTTTAATCCGATGGAGTCCAAATACTCGCGACTTCCGTTTCCGTCCCAAATGCCGACGCCTTTTTCTTTCAACTCGTTCGCGTTCGTTGAACCCTTCACGAACCACAACAACTCTTCCGCCACGCCTCTCCAAAAAACACGTTTACTCGTCAACAACGGAAACGATCGTCTCAAGTCGTATCGCATGGAGCAACCAAATTTAGAAATAGTCCCGGTTCCAGTTCTGTCGCCTTTGACGTTCCCTTCATCGATTATTTCCCTAATCAACTCCAAATACTGCATCTCTTCGTGTTTTTGCTCCTTCAAAATCTTTGGCGGCAAGATTTTTTCAGCCTCCACTCGAAACTTCCCAGCCGGTCCATTTTGCGCGACGTACGTCAACGTCGTGTACGAACACTCGCCATCTTTCACCAGCTTTGAGCTCGAATACAATCGAAACTTTTCGCTATCCAACGGTAACGGGATGAACGCGTCGCAGGCAAAGTGTTCCTTCGGATCCTTCCCGGCGGGCGGTTTCACTTCGGTCAAATGCACCGCCTCGCACTGTTCAGACTTCAAAGCTTCCTCGTATACTTTTGCGCCGCCGATCACGAACACTTTCTCGATGATATCCTTGTACTCCCCAGTCGATAACGTTTCCAGCGCTTCCTCGATCGACGCTCTCGCGAGCACGCCTTCCGGCAAACACTTCGCGCCGCCCTCCGCGTCGTCCTCGCCGGGGCCACCGTTTTCTTTATTCGATTTCTCGTACACTCGCCCACTGGCGCTTAAAACCACGTTCAACCTCCCCGGTAACGGGCGAAACTTCTCCGGAATCGATTCCCAGGTTTTCCTTCCCATGATGACTGCGTTTTGCGTCATCGGTTTCGAGACGTCCGCGGTTAAAGATTTGAAATGTTTCATCTCTTTTGAAAGTTTCCACGGTAAAGTTTGGTTCTTTCCAATCCCCCCGAGTTCATCCGAGGCGACCACGACTTGAAACTTTTTCAAATCATCTTTAGTAGGCGTCGCGTCCATCATCATCGCCGCTTTCTTATTAATGGTCGTCGGAGTAGTACTTCTCGTCCTTTGTTTAATGATTCGGAATTTCGTTCCAAATTTGTGGAGCAAAAAGCTGAATCCTCCTCGTATCGGCGTCGTCTTGACCGTCGTCTCGTTTTCCTTTTCAAAAGCAGC
>Ga0181598_1000680_pt1 | contig 33526 bp, 24 predicted proteins | sample 041ome_4_FD_153295 | JGI IMG/M metagenome (GOLD analysis project Ga0181598, IMG submission 153295) | Coastal salt marsh microbial communities from the Groves Creek Marsh, Skidaway Island, Georgia - 041404US metaG (spades assembly) | ecosystem: Environmental > Aquatic > Marine > Intertidal zone >... | reverse complement strand
CGGACACACGCACACACGCACACACACACCCGCGCGACGACGACGACGCCGAGACCGCACTCGCCTACACCGCCTACGCCGATGGGGGATTCCACGACCGACGCGTCCGCGGGGTCGAAGATATTCGTCGGAGGACTCGATCGCACCGTCGATGAAGGTACGTGAAGCGTACGTGTCGCGAGTTTATGTGTGTATACATATATATATATATATATATATGTATGCGTGGTGTCGCGCTCCCCGGGGAGGGGCGCGCGCGCGATCGATGATGATCGCGCGATGATTCGCGGGCGGTCGCGGGTTCATTCGCGATGGGTCATTCGCGGGGGTTCATTCGCGGGAGATGACGCGCGCGCGAGCGAGAGCGAGAGAGACGTGACTACGTGACTGACGAATGATGTGCGTATTGTGTATTCGTGTGGTCGTAGGCGTCGTGCGTAACTTCTTTTCGCAGTTTGGCCCAGTCGTCGAGGTGCGTGCGCGCGCGATCGCGCGCGATTGGTTTTTTGTGCGCGGTGGGCGAGATAGGGTTTTCGTGTGGAGTATGTGTGTATGGGTAAACAGTATGGATGGGTGGTGTGGTGGGCTCGACTATACTCGAGGAGGATGCGCGCGTTCGCGTTCGCGTTCGCGTTCGCGACTGACGGTGTTTTCGTGTGGTGATCATTAGGTGCTCGTGATGCGCGATCCGCATAACCACCAATCGCGTGGGTTTGGGTTTATCACGTTTCAACGCGACGACTCGGCAAAGCAAGTGTTGCAAAATCGCTACCACGACATGCTCGGCAAGCGCGTCGAAGTCAAGTCTGCGGTGCCGCGCGGGCAAGCGCCTCCGCCGCAACGTGGGCCGCCGCGTAGTAGCCAAGGGTATGGTTATGGCCAGCCCCGTGGCGGTCCGCCTGGTGCGGGTGGTCCCGGATACGGGTACGGCGGTTCGCAGTACGGCGCCCCGCAAGCCGGCGCCCCGGGCGCGTACGGCGGTAGCAACCCTTGGGAAATGAACTCTTTGGGCGGTGATATGGCTGCGCAAAAGCCCGGTTACGGGTATGCCGATCAAAAGGCACCCGGAGCTGGCGCTGAAGCGCCTTCCCACGGCTGGACCGAGCACACCGCTCCCGAAGGTTACGTGTACTATTACAACAGCAAGACTGGCGTGAGCCAGTGGGAACGCCCGATGGAACTTGATTTTCCAAAGTAAATTTCCTCCAAGCCAATGAGAGCAGCGAGCGCGCGTGAACGACGACGACGAACGACGACAACGATGTCATCGTCCGTCATCATTATCCACGCGCGTACATAGTCTCGTACCATACATAAGATCTAGTCGATCTAGCGAGTAGACGGGTGCGCGCCCGCCTAGCGGGTTTCGCGCGCACTTAGGCCTAAACAACAAACTTAGGGCTAGCGCATAGCACACTGGCTTGCTGGTGCTGCCGCCTCGGCGTCATCCACCACGTTTCTAGACACCACTGTGAATAGTCTTCATTCCGTATAATTCATATTTGCCTCGCCGCCCGCCCGCCCATCCGTCGTCTCGAAGAATATGCCACAGCCCATGAACGCGATGCGCCCTGCCTCGCGCGTCACTGTGCGACGCACACTCGCCGTCATCACCTCGCGCACGATGCCCACACACACCGCCCCGATGGCTCTCGCCTCTCGCGCGCGCACGCTGCGCCCATCGCCCCGCACGACGCCGCGCGCGACGACGCGTCGGTTGGCACCCTCGCGCCTCGGTGCCGCGCAGGGGGCGCGCGAAACGAAGAGTCATGGGTGCGTTTTCATGACGCACGTCTCGCGCACGCGCGCGGCGATTGGTGCAGACGATGGCGCGAATACGCGTCGAATGGCGACGCGCGCGGCGGCGGATGCCGATGGCGTCATGGGTGCGAAATTTGACGACGCGCGAGGCGACGCGGGGGCGTCGGCGGGCGCGCGAGGCGGCGCCGCGGAGCGCGTCTTGGAAATGTTCGCGCGCGTTCGGCCGACGATTGAACTCGGCGTGTTGTTTGCGTCGTGGTATTACTTTTCAATTGCGTTTAATGTGTATCAAAAGGCGATTTTGAAGGCGGTGCCGATGCCGTTGACGGTGACGTTTTGCGAGCTCGCCGTCGGCTCGGCGTTGGCGGGGGCGTGTTGGCTCGTGGGGTTGAAATCTAAGCCCGTGATGAAGATGAACATGCTTAAACCGCTCGCCGTGCTCGGTGGGGTGCATATGCTTGGGAATGCGTTGACGAATGTGAGTTTGGGCAAGGTGGCGGTGTCGTTTACGCACACCATCAAGGCGTTGGAGCCGGTGTTCTCCGTCGGCCTTTCGGCGGCGTTCATGGGCGTCATCCCGAGCCTCGCGCTCGTGGCTACGCTCGTGCCCATCATCGGTGGCGTAGCCATCGCGTCTGCGACCGAGGTGAGTTTCAACATGCCTGGGTTCATCGCCGCCATGGGCTCGAATCTCACATTTCAGTCGCGCAATGTGCTCAGTAAAAAGATGATGGGGGGTTCGGAAATTAAAAAATTGGATTACACGGACCTCTTGTCGTTGATTACCATTATGGCGATGATTGCGAGCTTGCCACTGGCACTGGCGTTTGAATCGTCGATGATGAACATGCCTACGATTACGGCGGGTGGTATGCCGCTCGGCGTACTCGGAAAGAACATCTTCATGGCGTCCTTGTGCTTCCAACTGTACCAGGCGTTTTCATTTCTCGTGCTCGAACGCGTGACGCCCGTGACGCATAGCGTGGGTAATTCTCTCAAGCGCGTGTTCGTCATCGCGTGCTCTGTGATTATTTTCCGGAACCCTGTTTCGATGACAAACATTGCTGGTACTGCGCTCGCTATTTTTGGCGTCTTCATGTACGGCGCGGTCAAACGAAGCGAGAATTCAGCGAACGACAAGGCGGCCTAAATCGCATGGGCTACGCGCGCAGCTTAAATCAATTGTGTTTTCTTTACAATCTGTCCTACTATTCCTACTGCTACCATACACAACACTTTAATTGTAACAAATTACGCTTTTACTGTCATGCACGCCCCCGCATTCGAGCGCGGCGTCAATCAACACAACCACCCTTCAATCAAACAATTGCTCCGTCGTCGCGAATTGTAAATACACCAACGCCCCCCCTATGCATAAATACCCGGGAGCAGAAAATGCCGCCACCCATGGATCGCGCGAAGTGTCAAGAATGAGGCCCGTGAGCCAAGGCCCGATCATCCCTGCCATTGCGCCGCACCCGTTACTCATTCCCATGAGCACGCCGGCAAGGCGCGGGGCTATGTCGATGTGGTTCACCGAGTAACCGCCGCGCGCGATGGCCAGAGAGCCTAACGCCAACGAGCTCACAAAAGCTGCAGAAAATACGCTACCACACCGAGGAAGGATCCACAACGCCGCAGTCGCTCCGACGAACCCAGAGGTGTTGAGAATCTTGCGGACTTCCGTCGAGCTGTGCTTCTTCGCCGCCATCATTTTATCCGCAATCACGCCGCCCACGTTGGAACACGTACCCATCACCAAGTACGGCATCATCTTCAATAACGAGTAAGAATTCGCTTGTAAACCTAAGCGTTGCTCGTAGTACGTCGGCAGCCATGACATGAGGATGAAAAACGCGTAATGAAACGTAAAGTTGTTGAGCATAATCGCCAGCACTGGTGGGCTCGTAAACAACTGTCTCCATGGCGTCCCTCGCGGCTTACGCACCCCAACTGCGCCAGGCAGCACACCATTATCTCGAACCGGTGATAATGCCATTCCAGAGCTAAGAGCACGCCATAAACCGAGCCATAATAATGCGCTCGCGCCCGTCACGCTCGTCGCAAGCTTTGAGCCTCCGAGCGACATCGCGGCGGGTATCATCATCATCGCGAACGCGCTCCCGAAATACATTCCGCTCGTCATGAAGCTCACTGCACGATTACGTTCGCTCACGGGTATGGCTTGTGCAAGCATGGAGTGCAACGAAGGGAACACCACACCCATCGCCGCGCCGATGGCTACGCGACACCACCATATTTGTCTTGTCAAGCTCCCATCGCTCGGTACGAGCAAGCTCAACAAGCCCCACGCTAAAAACGCCACTTGCAGGACTTTGTCACCGCCGTACTTTGTCGCGAGTGCGCCTCCAGGGATTTGCGACGCCGTGTATCCGTTATAAAATGCGCTGTGTACCGAACCTTGAATCGTCTTCGGTATCCACGCTTCTCGAGCGAGGACGGTGTACACGATTGGGAACCCCACACGGTCGATATAACACGCGAATGCAGCGATGAACGTGAGACCGACGAGGACGTGACGTTGGGTTGGCATCGCGTCCGTGAGCTCGGTTGACATCACCGGGCAAATCGCGGCGGTTTGTGAGGAGTTTACTATTTCTATGACAAAGATTACGTCTAAAATGTCCCACGACCTAAAATACGCAAGTGCGTGCTAAGTCTATTGATTTCTAAATCGCGATGCGCGACACGCTCGGCTTCAAGTTGTGAAGACTTCGCGAGGCGGGCAGCTAGTTGGATGAGCCGTGAAGCTCCATCGCGCGCTGATTTTGATGACATTGGCTCAATAGCGACGCGCAAAAGCTCAAAATCAAACCGCAAATGATCCATATAGACCAGTGATAGATCGTTTGCACTGATAAGCTTGGTAAAACTGGAACGAAGTGTATTTATGATGCGCATCATGGTCAGTTCCATAATCACGCGCGTTTGCGTCGGCGCAATAGACATGGACGAACGACACATAGATGACATGTGCTTGATGAGTTGTTCGCAAGATCTTGAAACAGCACAATTCGATCTGTTCATCGGCTTCATAAGACTGTCCTGGTCGAGCCAAGTTGTCAAAAGCGGCGAGATGAAATCTCGCATATGAACATCGACAAACATTTCAATGAGTTGCGATGAAGCTTGAGCTACGTTCTCGTCACACTTTTTTTGGGCAACGATCGCCGCAGGTGATAGCGCAAATAGTGATTTGAATTGCTTGCCAGAATCCATAAACGCTTGCCTAATCACGACGGTGTGTTGTACAAGTTTCAACAACTCTTCCGCTGCTTTTTTGTGGCAATCCTCACACAGACGGGCCAGTGCTGCAACGTACGTCGAATAGAATGCCGCAAGTAAGCTTTCAACTTCACGGCCGTTTTCGACATTTGATCTTTCTAACAAGTCTGAATCAAGACACCAATACGATGCGGAAATCTGCAGAACGCGATGCGCAGCTTGTACAAGCGCTGCTGTTATTGCGTTTACGTCAACGGTGGATGAAGTCAATGCCGATGTCGCAAGTTTCCAAGACTGTTCCAAATGCACGCGTAGACTCACACTACATCGCATGTTTTGCTGTTGTAGTGGTCCAAGATGTTTACCAAGCACAAGCAGTTGAGATGCTTCATACGTCGTAGCCAGAGCTCGACTGACAAGGGCCATGCGTTCACATTTTTCAAGCGCGACGTCAACCCGTCGTTCACTTTGCGTCGCCGGCCGCGCATTGATTATAGCGTCAAAATCATCTTTCAAAATGCCGACGTAGGTAATTTGTACTTTTTCTAGAGCCTGGTGCGCGCATGCGGTGTGCAAAACGTCCATGCGAGACGCGAGCCTCGCGATGCGAGCGATGAATAGACAGCAGCTTTTGCTCGCGTTATCGATATCATCACGCGCCGCGATAATCTCCTCACGCGCTCTACTCACGACACGATCAACATAAATTTGAACCGCGTTCATATCGCTATCGTCATCGACGTCGGAGGCACCCACACCACATCTGCACAATCGAAGCGTTTGTAGCGCCAGGACATTCTTTTCCGCCACCGCGTCGTCCAATGCACCCACGAACAACCGCTCTGCAAGCTGTTCTTCAGCCGTTTTGATGTAATTCACGATCTCCTTCAAAATCTCTTCGAGTATGTACGAGTTTTGACCACTGAAGGCTGTGAAGGCACGAGTACTCATCGTCGCCGCGACAGAGTAGTCGCCCCGAGCCAACGCCGCGCGTACATCCTCAGGCAGCTGAAACACATCCTTGTGCCGCTCGAGAGTTTCAAGTACTCGCAAGAGCTTGTCTCTACGCTGCTCGAGCTCAGAAACCTCACGCACAGATGCCCGTGCGCTCTTCGCCACGCGTTCCAAACGCTGTTCGAGCTCCGCCGTCGCGCCAAACTCTCCTCGTTCCTCCATGCCTTTTCTCAACAGCTTACGCGCGTCCTCCGCCGCATCGACGCACATGAGAAAACTCGGTAAATGTTCAGCGACGAGCGCCCGCCGCGCGCGCGCATCGTACGCGCTCGATGACTCTACGTGATCGACGCCTCGTTTCAACGCCGCCGTCGGCGACCGCTCGTGCGCCGCCGCTAAATACAACTCAGGATCGAACGCGTCATCCGATACCGTCAAAGCCGCGCGCAACTCGCGCACGCTCATACCGCGCACATCATCGTCGCCGTCGCCGCCTTCACGCGCACGCTCACGATCGACGGACACCAACCCGCGCGCCTCGCACCGACGCGCCAACCGTTTCGCCGACGCGCGTGCGCCGCTCAGCGGATCCACCACCACCACCGACCGCGCGCGCGCGCGCGCATCCACCGCACCGCCCGCACGGTGCGCACTCTGCGCGATTTCGCGCGTGCGACGTCGCGCCGCGTGCACGCGCGCGCGAGCACCGACGCGAGCGCCTTCAGTGGCGATGCAATCCGCCCACGTTCTCGGCGCATCGTCGTCGCCGCCGTCGCCGACGCCGTCCGCGTCGGCGTCGAGACGCGCGTACATGACGCGACGCGCGCGGGGCCGGGCGCGCGGCGGCGACGGTACGGTCGCCGCGACGCGGACTGACGACACCGCATTCGACACCGCATTGGTCACCGCATTCGCGCGTTCGCACGTTCGCGGCGCACGCGATGGCGTCCACCGAAGGCTTACTCGGGGACGTACCGACGCCCGTGAAGGTGACGCCCGTCGCGAATCGCGGGGACGGCGGCGATGGCGCGCGCGACGCGCCGGCGAGCGCGGGTGAACGCGCCGATGTGGGAGCGCGCGATGATGGTGTTGCGTCGTCTGCAGACGCGCGCAAGGACGCCGCGGCGAACGAGAGATCGCGACCGACGACGTCGGCGACGTCGTCGTCGGCGAATGTGGAGCCCGCTCGTGTGGCGCGCGTCGTCGCGGAGGCGTACGAAGCGTGTTGGGGCGCGGTGCCGCTACTGCGGGCGACGTCGTCGTCGAGTCGCGACGCGTTGTCTGGGGTGTTAGAAAAGGTGTTTCGCGACGCCACGAATGCGAGCAGTGCGCACGCGACGGTTATTTTGCTTCCAGGAAGTGGCAAGGTGAGCGGGCCGGATGATGCGGGCGTGGATGGCGCGGCGTTGTTGCGCGAGCATTGGGCGTACTTGCGCGCGTTGGACACGCAGCTCTCCAACGCGTGCGCATCGTTTAGCGACGATGATGATGGTGCGTTTACGTATGATGTGGCGTATGAGGTTGTGCGTGAATGGAACGGTGTGGTGCTCGAAGCCAAGGCGGTGACGCCTACGTTGAAGTCTCCGAGCGGGTTGACAAAGGAGGAGTATAAGAAGATTACCGGCGCTTCGCAATGGATTCGAGGCGTGCTGGAGGGTGCGGTACGAATCTTACTATCGAGCATTGAAGCTATGGCGATGCCAACGGCGTGGCAAGCGTCGCTACCGACGAACGCTAAGGAAATAGTGGGAATTAGGCTGTATAATGACTTGAGCGTGGACTTCGCGTTCGATCCCGACGCTTTAGCGGATCGAGAGTGCTTTTGGGGCACAGATATTCCGGAAAGCGAAGGTTCGATGAGCGAGATAGACGTGTGGACTATGCTTGATGCGCTGGAGAAAGCTGAAGCGATTTGGAGCGCGAAAATGAAGGAGCAACAAACGATTGACGCGGTGACGTCGGTGCAGCTGTGGGGATACGGCTCGCGTGCCAAGGCTTTGTCGAAACGCCTGCGGAACTCGAGTGCGTACCGTCGGGTTTTGTACAACCGTTACCCGAACGTGGAGTTCACGTCATTGCAGCAGATGAAAATCGCGAAAAACGAAGACGTCGCACTCGCTGCTTTAGCCGCGTACGCTGGTTGTCTCATTCGCGTCGCGTCGGCGCTTCGCGAACGGGCGATGGATGTTGTCGAAGCACACCATAACGCCGCGCGTACGCCCAATCCATTTCACAGACGTCCCAAGTCCCCAGGGTTGCTCGAAATGCTCATCTCAGGCACGCGACGCACATCCGAGTGGGCGTATGACTTTAGCAAGTCCATCGAAAAATCCCTCGACGACACCTTTTCTGTCTTTAGCTCGTCAAAGTTGCGTTCGTGTTGCGCCGCAGCGCCGTCCGTCCAGGGCGTCGCCAATCGATCGCCCGCACCGATTCACTTCATCAACGATTCTGATTCCGATGATGAAACCTAGTCATCGCCAGGCTTGTAAATATATCTTCGATTACGCGCGAGCGCCGCGGTTTTTCCTCTCGCGCCTGAACATACCTCACCTCATTCACCGACGCACGTCGCACCGCGCATCGTTCATCGCCTCGCGATTGCACCGAACGCGCGCGCAAACACAATACACCTGCCGTGTCTCCCGCCACTCGTTGACACGTGACGCGTAGGCGTAATGTCCGATCCACCGCTCGCGGCTGCGGCGCAAGATTACGACCCATTCGATGAGTTTCGACACGTGAACGGCACGCTCGTGCGCGCGAATGACGGCACGAGTGCGCCGAATGCAGTGGCCGATATTCGAGTGAGCGACTTAGAGACGTCACCATGGATTCAGCGCCGAAAAGGTGGGGTGGAGGCACAGACGAAGGCGCGCGGGAAGAAGCGGTCTCGCGCGACGCTCTTGAGTCCGACGGATGAGGATTTCGTCGCGGATGACGACGATGAAGATGCGTTGAGTGATGATGACGACGGCGACGAAGATGACTTGAGTGATGACGGTAGCGATAGCGTATCATCGCTTGGGAGTGCGAGTGCGGAGGATGAAGGGACGTTGCGCGGCTATGGCGACGTGGACGTGTCGTCGAATCACATACCAAATGATTGGAAAGCACCTGCGCCGGCGAAATCTCGAGCTACCGGAGAGCCTGCACCAAAGCTTAAGTTGACGTTCAAAGCACCGGTGTCTTCGAAGGCGCCGGAGAAGGAGTCGAGTGATTCGGAAGATGAGGACAGTTTAGGGAGCGGTTCGAGTGAGAGCGAGAGCGAGAGCGAGGATTTGGCGCAAAAAGCTCGAAATAATACACGTGCGCAACTAGATGCGTTGGCGGCTCAAGCAAGAGAAGCAAGATCGGCGCCGAGTTGGCGAGATCGCGAGAGGCACGTCATCCAACGCGAAGAGGATGAATTTGATGATTATCGTCCTGACAAGGAGGATTGGAAGAACTCTGGAGAAGACGCGGAAGATGACCACGCCTACGAAGAGTGCTTGAACTTATCAAAGCGTTTGAAGGAAACTTTGAAAGAAGCGCAGTCTGCGGAGAAGGGCAAGGTGCCGGTTTTTTCCGTTGAAAATGCCGTGGAAGCCACTGGTGGAATGGAGAGCGGCACGTTCGCGGTGAATTTAAAGCCGTACCAAATGGTTGGTGTCAATTTTTTGATGCTGCTGCAGCAAAATGACATCCCAGGGGCGATCTTGGCCGACGAAATGGGACTTGGCAAAACGGCTCAGGCAATTTCATTCGTGGCCATGAGTCGCTATGGTGCTTCGAGTAGTTGCAGTACCGAGAACGGCGTTTCGTGGCCGCGCGTATCGTGCAAGGCAAACCCAGTGTTAGTCGTGTCTCCGGCGAGTCTTCTTGAGAATTGGAAGCGAGAACTAGGCATGTGGGCGCCAAATATGAAAGTTGGCGTGTTTCACGGCGATAGCCGTGAGGTAGTGCGGGAAACCGAAGAGTACCACAGAGAACAGACTGGTGAATGCTGCTACGACGTCATTGTCGTGTGCTATTCCATGTTTGAGCGCGACTCCATTGAATCACAAGATAACCGCGCATGGTTGCAACGCATGGAGTTTTCGCACTTGATTCTCGACGAGGCACACTTGCTGAAGAATAGAGAAGCACAGCGTACGACTCGATTGACGCGTCTCGCTCGAAAAGCGCACTACAGATTATTACTCACCGGTACGCCGCTACAGAACAGTCTTCGAGAACTAGAGGCGCTGATTGACTTCGTGCTTCCTGGTTTACTGAAAGAGGGCGAGTTAGGAGAGGGCATTGACGATGAAAAGGCCGAGCGACGCGTAAAGAAGGTGCGCCGTATTCTTGAGCCTTTTGTTCTCCGTCGATTGAAAGAAACCGTCGCCAAGCAGCTTGCGCCGAAAACGCAAGTTAAAGAAGTCATTGAAATGCCGGCCGGCCAAGCCGAGACATACAAAGTTGCCGTCGATCGCATTCGACGTGAAGCCTTGGAGGGCAAGTCAAAGAGTGCCAAGGGCATCGGCTTGGCGCAATCTCGATTGAAAGCTATCTTTGTGCATTTACGTAAAGTGGCAAACCACCCGCTGCTCGTGCGACATCGATATACCGATCAAGACTTGATTGAAATCGCCGAAGCGTGCCACAAACGACGTATCTTTGGCCCTGATGCTCGTATTGAGCGCGTCCAGGAGCACGTGAGTGGCCTCAGCGACTTTAGTTTGCACCAACTCTGCGGCGACTACATGCTGGGTGGAGTGCTCAAAGACAAGATGCTTGATCCCGAGTTGGGTATGCAAAGCGCGAAGATTGAGCGCTTAAAAGAGCTTTTAGTTGAATTGAAGGCGAAAGGTTCGCGCCCGCTCATTTTCTCGCAATGGAAAATCATGCTTGACATTTTGGAATGGGTGCTGTCCAACTTGGGCTTGCCGTACGCCAGACTTGATGGCGATACCGCAGTTGAGGATCGTCAAGACTTGGTCGACAAGTTCAACGCAAAAGATTCGCCGTTATTCACCTTCATTTTGTCCACTCGTGCGGGTGGTCAAGGGCTGAACTTGACTGGCGCTGACACCGTAATTCTTCACGACGTCGATTTCAACCCACAAATTGATCGACAAGCTGAAGACCGATGTCATCGATTGGGCCAAGAGAAAACAGTCACCGTCTACCGACTCGTTACCAAAGACTCTGTTGATGAGAAAATCGTCGCCATTGCTGAGCAAAAAATGCATCTCGATGCCGCAATCCTTAACGAAGGCCCGACAACGGACGGTAAAAACAAGGACGAGACGCGAGCCATGCAAAAGATTATAGAAGAACTCGTAGCGTCTGGCTAATTTGCAGACTAGAGTGGACGACGACGACGACGCGCGTCGACGAGCGCCACCACCTAGACCTAGTTTTCACGTGTTTAATTCAAAGTCAGTGTTTAGAAAAGTTTCGAGCCTTCAATTGGCACGCTTCTATCGACGTGCTTGTTCGTTTCATAGCAGGCTCGCTCGGTGAAAGAAAACCAACCAATCGACACACGTCACTTAGCGGCGCGTAAGAACACGTCGGGCCGCACCGCCCGCCACGTGCGCGCGTCCACGATGCCAAATTTTTTCGAGCGCGCGTCAGCAGGAATATCGTCCCTTATCAACGACGCCACCGTGCGTTCTCGAGCGGCGAGGCAAACGACGCAGGCGATTGGAAAAGTCACCGGCGACTTCGGTGATCGATTAAGCCGCGCGTTGTCTCTCGCCGCCATAAGGCGGGGTAAAGACCAGATCGAAACCGATGACTTGTGCGACTTGCAAGTTGGTTCGACGTGCTACGAAGACTCTCCCGGGTTTATGCGCACGCAACTCTGGGAATCGCTATTGTCTCGCGTAGAGCGCGAAGGCTCGAGTATAGCACACGGCGATAAAGGTCAGAACGGCGACGCGCACGCAGATGATACGCTCGATGATATGTGTGCGATTTTAGCGGATGGCGATTATTACGAGACGTTGCAAGATGCGTTCGCGGCAAAGAGTGAACGCGCGTTGGCGAAGTCAGAAGCTGGCAAGGCAAGTAAAAAATCAAAAGGTTGGAATGAGAACGTTGGAAGCGCTATTGAACGTGATTTGTCACGCACATTTCCGAATCATGAATTCTTTGTAGCTTCGACGTCGAAAGGTGCCGAAGGACGCGAAAAGTTGAAGCGTATTTTAAAAGCGTATGCGGTACACGATGGCAAGGTTGGTTATTGCCAGGGAATGGCTTTTGTCGCCGGGCTTTTGTTGATTTACCTGCCCAACGAATCGCGTGCATTTGCGGCTTTAGTCACACTCATGGAACAGGGGGACTTTCGTTCGATGTACCTCCACGGTATGGAAGGATTGAAGACGCGTATTAGGCAGCTCTCTGCAGTGCTGCGAGTAAAAAATCCTACGCTTGCACAGCATTTGGAGGCACACGATGTGACTCCGTTGCTGTACGCGTCATCATGGTTTATGTCATGTTTTGCCTCCGATTTTTCAGTTCGATTTAGTGGGCGCGTAATGGATTGCTTGCTTGCGCGAAGGTCGAGCGCGTTTGTCATGCGTGTCGCGTTAGCGATGCTCAATGAGGCTTCTGGAGATTTGCTCAAGTTGAACGATTTCGAGGCGATTGTCGTGTACTTGCGATCGGAACCGCGAGCTTGGCCTAGAGCGCGTCTTAACGCTGTCGTTGAACAGGCGCTCAATATGTGTGATTTGGATGAGGCGAACATCAAGCGGCTTGATAAAGTGCTGCTCGATGCGGAGGCTGTCGTACCACGAGCCGCATCTCCATCGCCATTAAAATCAAATAAATCCAAGTCAAAGACACGCAAACGACAAGCAAAGGCTGCTGAATTGATCGATATTGGCGACGACACGAAGGCTGATGCCGCCGAGCACGCAAACGTAGATGAAGTCCATGGTGACGAAGCTGATGAAGATGACGAAGCTGATGAAGATGACGAAGAAGACGAAGAAAACGCAAGCGAGCACGATGAGATAATGGAAATGTTGATGGCACTTGAAATGGGTGACGATTGGAGCATTGTCCATAACGATACTGACGCCAAGTAGCTGTAAATTTACTTTTTGTAGCATATCCGTAGCTGTACTTTCTAACTGTTCGCCGTCGGCGGCACACCTTACTTCGCACCATGCAAGCCGATGGGGTCCCTGTGATCCATGCTAGCGCTCTAATCGAGGATGAATGTACCAATGAGGTGCGAGAGTCGATTGGGCGGGAGATTTGCAACGCGTGTCGCCGCTATGGTTTTTTTCTCTTGGACTTTAACGAAGGCGACGAGCACGAGCGACGAGCGACGAGCGACGAGCGACGTGACTATGGTGGACTCGACCGCGTGCTTCAACGACTCTCAATGCGCCGCACATCCGCGACACACTGCACTATGGACAGCTGTGACGTCTCGCTTACTTTTGATGATTGCGCGGCGTGGTTTGCTCGCGACGTGGCGGTGAAGTCTCAGTGCGCGCTCGCCAACGGTCAAGGATACCAAAAGCTTGGGCTGAACGTGACGCAAGGCAAGCGCGATGCACACGAAGCGCTAGACTTTTTCCGCCCGTACCCAGCACATATACCAGGAACACTGAAGGGGCCGCAGCCACGTATCGGGGACGATATCCTCCAGCACAAAGTCAATTGTCGAGCTAAAGCGCTCGTGCGATTAGGCCACGTTGTCATGCGTGCGATAGCGTGTGGACTGGGCTTGAGCGACGACGCATTCGAAGACGACATTGCGGGTTGCCCGTTTTGGATTATGCGCTTGATTTCTTCGCCACCTGTATGCGAAGAAGACGTAGACGGCTGTAAAATATCGTGCGGGGCGCACACCGATTACGGCCTATTGACATTTCTTGAAGCGTCAGCACCTGGTCTGCAAATTCAGTTGCCCAATACTGATTGGATAAATGTACCACATATTCCTGGAACTGTGGTGTGTAACGTTGGTGAAATGTTGGCGACCTTGACAAATAATGAGTTCGCAGCGACGCTCCACCGGGTGATTCGTACCAAAAGCGACGGCTGCGACGCGCGGATTTCAATCGGATTCTTTTACGAGACCAATTACGATGCGGTGATATCTCCAATTGATGATTTTGCGCCGTTTCATGCGATGAAGGTTTCCGAGCCAAAGTATTACTCCGATTTTCTTTTGGCCAAGGTGAGCACAAATTTCGCCGACGGCTGAGCGCTGAGCGCGGTGCCCTTCCAACCACCTAGTTCTCACTACCGCACATTCCGACGCAATACGTAATGCGTACCGCGACGAAATGTCAAACACGTGCAACGCCGTCAATTACGTTCGGTGCAGCGCGTCGGCATCCGACTCGTCGATATAAAACGCCGCATATAGCCGCGTCTTTGTCGAGCGGCAAGGGCAGCGTCAACGTGGATGAGCGCTACGACGTCGTCGTCGTAGGCGCTGGAGTGATTGGTTTGGCCATCGCACAGAAGCTCACAAGCCGTGGTATGCGAGTACTCATTGTTGATCGGCGAACGGTGATTGGAGCGGAAACGAGCTCGCGGAACAGCGAGGTTTTGCACGCGGGTATGCACTACGAGCCAGGTTCGCTAAAAGCAAAGTGGTGCGTAGATGGACGACAAATGATCATCGACCACTGTATTCGTAAAGGCGTGCGTTGGGAGAAAATCGGGAAGTTTATCGTTGCTCAAGATGAGTCGCAAATACCGGAACTCGATGCGATGATGCGACGCGCTGAGGCGAACGGCGTTGAAGACTTGCGTGTGTTCAGCGGCGGTAAAATCAACGAGTACGAAAAGAATGTCATGGCATTCGCGGGAATTTGGTCGCCATCGACGAGCATCGTCGATGGAAGACAACTTATGGAATCATTTGAGTACGATTGCATCCGATCGAGCCGTGCGAAATTCGCTCTGAACGAAGAAGTTCTCGAAATAGTCCGAGTGCAGGGAGACAGTTTCAGAGTGAAGACGAACAAACGCGTTGTCATTTCACGCCGTGTAGTGAATGCCGCGGGACTATGGGCGCATGAATTGTGCGAACGCACGATGGATGCGTACAGCAAGTCCAACGCTCCCCCGCCGCCAATGTATTTCGCGCGAGGAATGTACTGCAAGCTGAAGAAGGGCGTTCCGGTGCCATTCCAACGTTTAGTGTACCCTCTCCCTCGAGATGGAGGATTGGGCATACATTTCACTCGTGACGTCGATGGCGTATGCAAATTTGGTCCAGATATTGAATGGACGGATAGCCTCGATTACGCATGTGACGAGAGTCGCGTGCCCGCATTTTATGAAAGTGTGCGCGAGTATTGGCCTGGCTTACGGGACGGATGGCTGTCACCATTCTACACTGGTATTCGGCCGAAACTCATCAACGCCACGGGCGACAAGGACGAACCTGGGGCAACGGCTGATTTCGTAGTGCAGAGCGAATCCGAGCACGGTGCCCTTGGCCTCGTGCAGTTGTTTGGATTTGAATCTCCGGGCTTGACGTCGTGCATGGCTATCGCCGAGCACGTCGCAAACATTTTAGAGTAGCAGCGCAATCGCACAATGTGTGGTACAGTAGAATTAAAATCAGTGTAAAAAAGGAATCATTCGCGCGCGTATTTCGACGCATCGTGCACGTATTATCTTCAGCTCAGTCCCCTCAACTCAGAGTCGATTTAATGAATAGAGCGTCATCACGTCACGATGTGTCTTTGCGCACCTAGAGTCGAAAGACGGAATTTTCTAACGGCGAGCACGTGTTTTATGTTACGTTCTCGGCTCATAATAATGTGAGCGAATCCGTTCGTCTTGTAAGGTTTCAGTCGACGCTCTATTTATTGAGCGCGCTGACGATGTCGTTCTCGAACGACATCGGAGAATCCGTCGGCGCGTAACGCTTAATCGTCTTCCCGTTCTTATCGAGCAAAAACTTGCAAAAGTTCCACTTAAGATCTTGACCCGCTAATGCGAGTAAACCACCTTCAGGAGCCGAAGCCTTAAGGTGCACCCAAAGTGGGTGCGCGTTGGGTCCGTTGACCTCCAACTTTTCCGTCAACGGAGACTTCATGCCGTACTTCGCCACGAAAGCCTTGATTTCCGCCGGCGAACCAGGCTCCTGGTTTTCAACAATTATACCACGTATCATGTCAGTTGAAATTTTCGCGACAGATTCGCTTGAGCGCGTCGAAAGAGTGTTGTCGCCGTAGCACACGCACCTGACCACCGAACTGGTTGCACGGGCTTAACAAAAACACCAACCCTTTCGGGCCGTATTTCTTTTCCAGAATTGACATTTCGTCATAATTCTGCTTGGTCAAGCCTCACGCACTCGCCACGTTCACCGCGACGACAACCTTGCCGGAGAAATCCTTCATGTTGATCATGCCACCGTCGATAGACTTGACTGAAAACTCGTGCGCAGACTTTTGAGCCGCGGCGTTGTTGCCGCCGCCACCGAAAAAGGCGCGAATGACGTTCATGGAGCGAGCGTTACGACGCACTCTCGAGCTGGACCCGAGGCGCGCGCTGCTGAAAACCGCCGCGCGGGTCGAAGACAAAGAGGTCGCGCGCATAACCGCGAACCGAGGTGTGAGGTTTGGATGAGCGATGAGCAAAGATATGATGAAGAACTCATGGATTGGCTATATCGTGTGCACGGATAAGATATTCAAAATAATACTGCTGCCTCGCGCATCCCCTAGGCTTCGCCCTGAATGCCATCCAAAAATTTCCATTCGCCGTCAACCTTGCGAAACGTCGATAACTCGGCGTGCCTCTCCTCGGGAAGCTCGTTAAACCCCTTCTGACCGACGACGCGACACTTGTATTTAAATCCAACAAAGTGTTCCTCGTCGGGCTTTAGACCAGCCTTGTCGCGCACAATTTCCAAATCATAAAACTTGACCTTGGCGCACGTCGTCTCCACGTCTCTCGCCAACGTACTCACCACCTTACCACTCGCGGTCTTTGACCCCTCCTTCATCAATGGATTGTCGGGATGCGTCGTTTTCACCACGTACAGCCCTTTCCCTTTGGCGTACGCGCTAAATCGCGTGCGCATGAGCGTCACGGCATCCGCTGGGTACGCCTCGCCGTCGTGGTACTTTTTACAGCACGACGCATACGTCGCGCCGATGGCCCCACCGCCGCACGGACATCGATCTTCGTTGGTCTTTGCCGCTTTGCCGTCACCACTCGTGCTCGGGGCGCTGTCTTCGGCGCTGTTTCCACCCATGAGCTCGGCGAAGCCTTTACGCTTTTTAGCATCGGCGATGACGCCGCCGCGCCGCCGCGCGCCCGCACCGCACGGCACCGCGCACGCGCGCACGTTCCGACGTCCGTGCGTCGCCGTCGTCGCCGTCGTCATCGTCAACATCGCCGTCGTCATCGCAACCGTCGTCGTCCGCGTCGGCGAGTCGCGTAGTCGCGTGCACTTTCTCGCACCACACTCGGCGTCGCGCGCCGTCGTCGCACGCCGTGCGCCGTCGTCGCCGACGATGTCGAACTGGCTGGCGTTAAAGTCGCAAATTGGTGGCAAACCGCCGCGCGCGATTGCGTCCGCGGAGGCGGCGACGCCGTCGCGCTCGACTGCGCGTGACGTTGCACCGCGAAAGAAGACAAAGGCAAAGAAACGAAAAGCGCGCGACGTGAACAGCGCCGACGTGGACGATGGTCGCGGTGCGACACAGATGGGGGCACTAGAATCTACCGTGCAGTTGTCCGTCGCACCAAGCGTGACTTATCGCGAAGGATTACTGGATGAATCAGTCGAGGAGTCGCGAGACGAAGCCGCCGACGCCGCGCGGCGAGCTACGGGTAAGAAGTGTGCCGCGCTCGGGTTGAATCGTTCGCAAATTGCATTCATCGAAGCTTCGAGATTGAGTGCTATATCGAATATGTGCATGGTTTTCGAGCGCGTGTGCGGAGCACGGTTAGGAAAGCGTTGGTGCTCGGCGTATGAGGAGTGGCTCGCTAGCGCCGGGACGTCTCTGTTGCCAGTTACGGAAACGAGTCGTTTGTATCTAGTGCGCAAGCTTGAAAAGGCTGGCGCGAACGAAGACGACGCCGTGCGAATGTCGCATCAAATGACTGCAAAGGCGAATGATTGCGCGCAGAGGGTTGAGGTGGCGAAAACGAAGGCGCATTCGGATGTGCAAATCGACGTCCGAGTCGACAACGGCGTCGCGATACTCGCATTCGGTACGGTTGCCGTGCGCATCAACGAAGAACATTTCGAAAAGCTACGTCGTATGTACGAGTTGCACTCGATGATTAGTGAGCGCGACTTCCATCTGGCGACATTTGCGATGGTGTGTCGATACGACGCCGCGCAAGGCGGACAATTTCGTTTCGCCGGCGGGCACCACACGGCGCTTCACGGCGAAGTTTTTGACGTGCTGCGAGATGCTTTTGGAGTCTCTTGTGAACTTTTTGCATCGCCGCTCAATGCACGGTGGCCCACATTTTGCTCGAAGCATTGGGACGTCGACCACGCGTTTGGGTCACTCGGGGACTATAGCGAATTTCATCCATCAAGCGGCGCATTTGAGGTGAACCCGCCGTTTGAAGAAGAACTCGTGCTCGATATGGCCGCGCATTTAACGACTTGCTTGAAGCGCGCAACGGATGCGAACAAGTCTTTGACGTTTGTTGTCATCACACCGCACTGGCCGAATCGCCCGTGCTGGGAAGCCATGGCAAAGTCTGGATTTTGCACGCGCGTCGCCGTCGTGCCGGTTCGCGAGCACGGCTACTTCGAAGGCGCGCAGCATAGGAAGAAATCTCGATATCGTATGTCATCATCCGACACGTCACTGTTATTTCTACAAACGAACCTCGCGGTCGAGCCAACGGATGAAAAGTTGAGAATGATACGCGATGCATTTAGACCCAAACCAAACGCGAAGTCAAAGTAATCAGGCGTACTTGTAGCATAAAAATCACTATTAGGGCGGAGTAAAGAATGCGTGCCCGGCGAAGCCTTCGCCGAGGAACAAGATTATAATAGTAATCATCGCCATGCGACCGTTAAGAAGCTCGACGAATGGTACCCATCCAATGCGCCCGATGACTGTATCCTTACCCGGAAGCGTGCGCACGTCCAAGTTCAAAGGATCCACCAAATATCCCCGTTCGGCGCGTGCCGTGGAATCTCGCTTCCACTTACACGCTCCACTACCAAACACTTCCACATCATCCGCTTCCGCCATGAAACTCGGCAAGCAACTCGCCAAGATAACCGCGCCCACGATCGCCTCGCTCACCCCGTGCGTGACGTTATACCCCAACTGCTCCACAAAACTCTTCCCCGTCGTCACCTCCACCACTAACCCCGTGAGCACGCCAAACATCGCAACTCGAGCGTTCACCAATTCTGGTAACACCCCATCGCATCCAAACACCAACAAAGAATCCACGCTCAGCGCTTTATCGAACGCGCCTCTGTTATCCTCTCGCTCGCGTCGCCGCGCCTCGGCAAACTTTGCATCGCTCGCCGCGCGAGTTTCCGGTTTCAGCGCGCTATTCTTCGCCTCGATGGCGTCGAACTTGGACGCATCGAGCGGCGCGGGCACGCGCACGACGTTGGCGCGGTCGAACACGCGCGCTTCGACGTCATCCAACGCCGCTGATGACGATGACGATGGCGCCGGCGCAGCCACGGTCTCGCCGTCAACGTCGTCGTCGTCGTCGTCGTCACCCTCCGCGCCCTGACCGGGCGCCGGCGCCGAGCGCTTGGCTTTACGCTGACGCCGACTCGCGCGCGCGCGCACGTCGCGCGCTGAGGCGGCGACGCCAGCGAAACGAAACGTCGCGATCGACGCCATGGGTGCGTCAGTGAGTGACGCCTCTTCTCGCGCATGCCCGCGCGTCGCACCGCCGCGCGCCGAGGCCCGGCGCGTGCCGTGCGCGCAGCCGACGCCGCGGGTGCGACGCTCGATGACGCGCGCGATTTGCGCGCGAAACTCGACGCGAGCGAGCGCATGCGGGCGAAGATGCGAGAGAGTTTGCTGACGTTGAAATCCGCGTACGAGAGCGCATCGTGCGCGCTCAAGGCGCACGTGACGCCCAAGGTGGCGATGCCGAGCGAGTGCGCGCGAGAGATTTCTGCGGCTAAGGCGGAGGCGACGAGCGAGCGATTGCGGCGAATGCAGGCGGAGGCGGCGCTGGAAAAGGCGACGAGGGCGGACGCGGAGCGCGCAAGAGAGCTCGAGCGCGCGAGAGACCTCGTGGTGAGGCTCGGGGGCGAGCTCGAGGCGAGCACGAGGCGTGGGAGCGGTGGGCGGGGTAGCGATGCGCAGGTGAAAGCTCTCGAGCGCGAGAATGCGGCGCTCAAGGCGGAGATTGAGAAGTTGAAGGCGGAGGCGTGGATACGGGCGGAGGAGACGCGAAGCGCGACGGACGCCGCGAGACGAGCGGCGGGGCAGACGTTCGTTGCAGCGTTACCAGGCGTCGTGCGCGAGCGTTTAGTTGATGATGATCGTGGTAACGACGCTGACGTATTGCCATCGACGTCGGCGCCGATACTGAAGAAGCGCAAGTCGTCGGCGGCGAACGGCGAGGACGGTTCGCCAGTCGCGCTTCCAACGTCGTCGTCATCGAAAGCCAAGGCGTCAGGCGCAGGTGCAGGTGCGCCACAGGTACCAATTGAGCCATCACTTCCAGGTGAGGGTGAGACGTGGACTGCGCGTCCACCGCCACCGCTCCCGCCGCTCGCGTCGCTTCGACGTCCCGCGGCCAAGTCCCCCGCGCGCCCGCTCGCTGCACCCGCGCGCGCCGCGCCCGCCGGAATCACCCGCGCTCGACCTCGAACGACAAAAGGGAAATCAAAATCTACCGCTTTGAACGCGCTCAAGGCGCAAGCGGAAAAAACGAAGCGCGCATTCAGCGCTCCAAAGTAAAAATAAAGTTGTTGTTGTAGCTCCAGACTGTAAACGTAGCCTCATTGTTCTCCGCACCTGTCCTCGTGCACTGCTCGATGTTTGTGGTCGCCGCCACGCGTGTGCACGCAATACGCGAACACACGTACGTGGCTAGGCACGCGCGCGACATTACGCATCGTTGTGGCTCGACGCGACTGCTCGCGCGCCGCTGGGCACGCGGCGCTGGGCTGATTAATCACTCACAACCACGCGACGCAGGCGACGTTGAACCCTTTGGGCTCCCCATCACATACACCGCATCGCCACGAATGCGCAAAGACGCTGAATCACTGTGCGACGCCGCGGACGACAGCACGGTGGATGTGTGTTCGATCGTTGACGCCACCGAAGTCTTTGACACGACGTGTCGCGCGTGCGGAGGAGCCAAGCTCGTGAAGACCACCACAACGAGCGGCGGTCGTGAGAAAGAAGTTATGAGTACGTGTCAAGTGTGTGGGGGTGCTGGGGTTTTACGCGTGGCGTCGTCGAGGGTACATCCGGATTACGAGAAGGGTGACTCCGACGCCGCTGAGTTTACTGGATTTCCGAGTCACGCGGCAGAGCAGAAGAAGCTTGAGATGCGGGCCAACCCATTTTATAAGTTTGAAAAGGAAGTTGAAGCAAGAAGAAATAGCATGGATGAGTCTAGCATGGATGAGTCCGATTTAGGGTAGTAGTACTAGGGAGAATGGTTAGTTTTTGGTTTTTGTTTTTAGTTTTGATGTACCAAAAGCCGCACGCTCGCTCGCGTTTCAAAAATTTGTAATTCACAGGATCTTTATTTATAACGCACGCCGCTGCCTAACAAACTATACCGCGTGTCTTCTATGCTGTGGGGTCCTCTAAGTTTGACTCGGACTCACCGATGCCTTGCGCGCGCACGACGCGTTTGCCGGCGCCCATAGCTTTCATCGCCGCCGACGCCAAAGCCGCCTTGTAGTCGGAACGCGTGATGCGTAGCAAGCGCGTGCGACTAGTTGTGTACGCTCGAAAATCCGGAACGTACTTTTCCTTAATCAATGCCGTCTGACCGATGTACGACCAAGGACCTAATTCAGACTCAAAGTCCTCGGCGCCGGCGTAGACTTTAACGAATCCTTGGAGCACCAAGGTGAAGAAATCAGACTCTTCACCGGCGCGATATAGTAAATCGTCGTCGTGCTCGGATTCCATATGAACGCCAGGAGTGCCAATACAGCTATCCTCGCTATCGCTCGAATCGGATTCACCACCGTCGATTTTGGAATTCTCGATGAGTTTTCGCATCACCAAGTCATACTTGGCGAGCTTTTTAAACTCGGGAACATTGGATGACAAGAACGCGACTATAGCGCTCACTTCGTTCTTTGATAATTTCTCTTCTTCGTGGATCTTGTGTTCGAACAAGCTCATGAATTTCGTAGGATCAGCTCCGCGAAAGCTCACGCGCTTTTCAATGAGTGTTGACGTATCGTTGACGTCGATAAAATTGTCAGATTCATCCAAGATTTCATCTTTGATCAAGGCTTCAATGACATCTTCGAGCGTGATAATGCCCGTCACGCGCAAATTGCCCTTCTTTGATGGCGAAGAGTCTTCGCTATGCGCAAGCAGCATGTGCATGCGGCACGCTTTGAATTCTAAAAACACCTTGTCGAGAGTGGTGCCGTCGCTGACGTAACGCAAAAATCCACCATCCTTGCCACCGTGGAACGCCAAGAGCGCGCTCAATTCTATCTCGTCATCAGGGTCAATTAAAATTAGATCCTTGGTGAATAACACACCCACGATGTTCGAGCGATGGTCGTCGTACACTGGAATGCGCGTAAATCCGCTCTTGTAAATATCCATCAAAACCGAAAACGACAACCGCGTGTTGAGTTCAATCATGTACACCTTGTCCAATTCCGTCATCACCTCGCGCACGTGCACGTGCTTGTATTCTAAAACGCCAGTCAAAATCGTGGCGTCGTGCGAGGTTAACCCAGATTCTTCTTGCCCTTCAGGTTTCTCCACGTGCACCCGCACCAAGTGCTTGAGCTCTTCGTGCGAATGAAACGAACCAATGTCCACACCTAAAATGCGATCCAAAATCAACGAAATCGGATACGCGACGACAAACAACAAAATAATGAAAAACTTCATGACATATATCGTCTTTGCGCCAATGTACAACCCATGTCTAGAGCACAACGCTTGCGGCGTAATCTCCCCAAAGCACACAATGCTCAACGTCGACACCACCAAACCTATCACCCCAGTCGTCACGCTCGCCATTAAAATCGAAATCAGCGAGTTCACCGCGGTGTTCCCCAGCAAAAGCGTACACAGCAGTAAATTCCCATTCTTCCGCACCGGAATAATCGTCTTTGCGTACTCTCTTTCATCCACGTCCCCGCCTTCGGCGATGATTTCCAACCCCACTGGATCCAAGCTCATTAATCCCAACGTCAGCCCCGAGAACAGGGCAGAGAGCAAAATCAAGCAGCACCCTAAGATGATGCTCGCGGTCGCGGGCAGGAACGGTGCATCGGCGACTTCCCACCCAGCGGTGGTGAAGCAGTCCGTCGCACACGTCGCATCGCTCGCGCTGCCGCACGCCGCGACGCACGCGTCGAGCGTCGACATTGATTACGCGTCGACGACGACGACGACGACGACGAAGGGCGCGAGGACGGGCGAGAACCGATGACCGAGGTCTTTGCGATGGGTTTCCGCGCGCACGAGGCGGGTTGAGCGCGCGAAAGCGTCGGTGGACGACGATGCGTGGATGATTGTGACGCGTCGGGCGAATTGACGCGTTCTCATCATCAGTGTGCCTTTAGGTGATTTTTTGTGCGCTCAAGGCGTCGTTAGGGGATGGCATTCGCGACGCGCGATGGAGATGCGTGAGGAATGAAGTGAGTGTTTTATTATTGTCGCGCGCTCGCGGCGGTTATTGCGTGTAGACGGCGTCGACGTCGTCTAAATCCAACAACGCGTCCATGATTTTGTCGTTGACGTCGGCGTCTTCGTCGCTGGTTTCGATTTCAACCACTGGGATGCACTTCAAGCCAGTGGAGTCGCTTTCTTTGAAGCCTGCGGCTTCGAGGGCGTCGCGTACGCCGGCGAAGTCGTCGAGTTCGCAGACGACGTTCCAGCCTTTTTCGCCGTCGTCGCGCGGGACGATGTCTTCGGCGCCGGCTTCCATGGCGGCTTCAAACACGGCTTCTTCTTCACCGCCATCTAAGACCACCACACCACGGCGGTTAAAATTGAACATAACACTCCCAGGTTCGGCCATTTTACCACCAGCCTTGGTCACGGCTGAGCGCGTCTCCGAAGCCGCGCGGTTGACGTTATCCGTTAACACTTCGCACACCATGCCAACCCCGCCCGCGCCGTACACTTCGTACGTCAATTCAAAGTAATCCCCAGTTTTCGCCTCTTGCGCCTTTTTAAGGTTACGTTCAATCAAGTCTCGCGGTACGTTGGCGTTTTGCGCTTGCTTTAAGAGCTTACCCAACGCCACGTTCGCCACCGGGTCCGCCGACCCGCCCGACTTCACCGTCTGCACAATCAACTTACCATAACGTCCGTACAGCTTTGTAATCGCCGCATCGCGCTTATTCTTCGTCGCCGCAATCTTTGCCGCCTTACGCCCAGCCACGATCGTCGTGGAGTGCACCGTACGCGTCGTCGTCGTCGTCGTCGTCGCCGCTCTCGCCGCCGCGCTCGCGCCCAGGGCGTGTCTAAAACCGAGCGACTTGAGCGCCAAAGAAGTCATCGTCGTCGTCGTCGATGCGCGTGCGAACGCGTGTGCGCGTAGCAAAACCCCCGCCCGTTGCTCTCGTGCGAACGCGCGCGTGCGTGCTCGGCGCGGCGCGTCGTGCAGTGCCGTAGCCTGGCGCGCGCGCTTCAGGTTTTACGTCACCCAGCGCACCGTGAAAAAAGCGTCACCCGCTGGCTCACACGCCCACAGTGTGCGACGACGACGACGACCGCGCGACGACGGCGCGCGAACGGCTCGCGCGATACTGTATACGACGCCCCGGACGCACGCGTGCGAATACATTCGCGACGCGACGGCGAATCTCTCTTTGCTCGATTGGTTTCCATCGCATTCATCACCGAGCGATTGATTAATTGTGCACACACGCATCGCGTGTGAGGCGTGAGGGGCATAGAGGGGGAAATTTGCGCGATCCCGATGCGGACGATACATCGGGTGATTGATTACGCGCGGCGGGCGGCGAGTGTGCACGGTGTGACAACGACGTGGGTCGTCGGGGATGGATTGGCGAGGCGGGCGTCGACAGGCGGCGTGGCGTCGACCACGGCTCGGGGATTCCAAGTAGGCGCCAACGCGGGGATGACGGCGATGACGGCGATGACGGGTGTGAGGTCAATACGTGAAGTGTTGGCGAGCTCGGCGTCGAGAGTGGATATGCGTGCGAAGGGTTCGCGTGGCGCCGCGAGAGGCTTTCGCTCGAGCGCGGCGTCCGAGTTTGCGGCGGGGAATAAAAGCTATTACGAGATTCTTGGCGTCGACCGAGGCGCGAGTGCGGGAGATATAAAAAAGGCATACTACGCGCTCGCGAAAAAGTATCACCCCGACACGAACAAAGGTGATGAAGAAACGGAGAAGCGATTCCAAGAAGTGCAAAAGGCGTACGAAGTATTGCGAGACGCCAAGACGCGAAGCACGTACGACCAAGTCGGGCACGCCAACTATGAGAGCATGGAAAGTGGTGGTGGCGGTGGTGCTGCTGGTGGGTTCAGTGGATTCCAAGACTTTGGCGGCCAAGGTGGCTTTAGCGGATTTTACCAAGGTGGAGGCGGCCAAGGCTTTGATCCTTTCGAGGAAGTCTTACAAGATTTCTTTGGTGGCGGAAGAGGTGGTGCGAGAGACATTCAAGCAAACATCCAAATCACACTCGACGATGTTAGGCGTGGAGTCAATCGCGAGATAAACATTCCCGAAACTGTAACGAGTGTTCGAGGCAAGCGCGAGACGCAAGCCGCGCGTGACGTCAAGGTGGACATTCCAAAGGGCGTCGAGGACGGTCAACGATTGCGCGTACCTGGGGAAGGCATTAAAGGCGTCGGTGGTCGCGTCGGAAGTTTATATATCAACGTTCAGGTCGTCATGGATCCGCGATTCCGACGTGTAGGTCCGGATTTAGTGACGAGCGTTGACATTCCGTTTGCCACCGCTGCGCTCGGTGGCACGGTGAAAGCCCCAACTCTCGATGGCGATGTTGAGGTCAAAGTTCGCAAAGCCACGCAGCACGGTGATCAGCTGCGTTTGCGTGGTCGCGGTCTTCCAGTCCTCGGCACCGCACTCGTGGGAGATTTGTTCATTCGATTCGGCGTTTCTACGCCGAGCCACTTGTCAAAACGGCAAGAAGAGTTGTTGAAGGAATTCGCCGAGGAAGAGGCGAAGAAGAACGCCCCAGCCACGACGGAAGAAGATAGTAAAGCCGCGTGAAACTGATTGATTCATTCGTTCCACGCGCACTAGTCGCAACAAGTTCCACGCGCACTAGTAGCAACACATAGCGCATTTAATTTTATATTTTTAAAGAAACCACCTGCTTCTCATTACAAACTTTCTCTCTCGCTAACCCGGACACCCAAACTAAGATTTCATTTCTATGTAGAAATTACGCCTTGAGGGCGTACTTTCGTTGGGGGAACGCGGCGTCCTTCTTCGCTTGGCGAACAGTCTTCGCGCCCTTCTCGGACTTGGTCAACGCGCGGCGAATCGCGCGCGTCTTCTTCGTGCGGAGGTCGAGCGGCAAGTACTTGCTCCCAGAGTACGCTTCACGCAAAGACTTGAGCTGGTTTTGGCGGATAACCGTCAACGTTTGCGCAATCGCAAGACGCACACTCTTGATCTTGCTCAACTTGCCCGGGGCACCGTTGGTGACCTTGGCAACGCGCAACGCCGCGAGCTCTTGCTTGTACTCCTTGAGCGCTTGCATCAACTCGCTCTTGGATTGCGTACGAAGTTCATGGCATCGAAGGTGAACTGTGTGCGGTAAAAGAAAAGAAACAAAAACGTCAGTACGCGCGTCCATCCAATCACTCGCACGCGCGCCGCAGAGGCACCGCGTCGCGCGCCGACCCACACCCGAAGCTCGCCGCACGGCGCACGTTAGGGCTTTAACAAATCCCAACGCACACGCCCACGCCGCGCGCGCCACGCGCCGCCGACCGAACGCCGACCGAACGCGCGCGATGCAACACATTTCCACGCATACACGCGCCGCGTCTCCACGCGCCGCGTCCCCACGCGCGCGCCACCGCGACCTCCAGACGTCGCGCGCAGCACCGCGCGAACCCTCGAGCGCGCCATGCGCGATCGCGCGCGCGCGCCATCGCCGCGCCCACGCCAGCCGCGCATCGCCGCGCGCCCCGACGCGCGACGCGCGCGACGACGCGCGACGATTCTACAACACTGCGAAGCGAACGAGTTCGGCGCACGCACCCATCGTGTCTCGAAGCCGAGGCTTGAAAAGACGGAACGCGCGGCGTCGCGATGCGATGTCTTCGGTGTCGCGGTCCACGGATGGTTTTATCACCTTATACCCTAGTCGAATCACGACTCATCGCGTACCCCCTCGATTGCCCCTGGGGTTCACGATACTCGTACTGCGTATACACATAAGACCATGCATCATCCATACAGATACACGCACGACGTGCGCATGCAATACATCATAGGCACACCACACTCACAGTACTAAACCTCCCATTAGGTTACACACGGATAGCGCTATGCGATCCACAGTACTGTGACGCCTTCCGTCGGCGCGCGCGCCGGCGGCGCCCATCCATCGCCAGTCGTCAGCCGCCTCCGAACGTCGCCGCGCACGATGCCTCGCGCGACGCGCGCGCGCACAGGCGGTGTTGATGGCGCCGCACCCGCGGCGACGCGCGCCGACGCGCCCGACGCGCACTGGGCGCGCGCGCTGCGCGAGGATGTGCGACGCGAGGGCGGACGCGATGGCGCCGCGTTCGCGCTCGGCGATGCCGACGCCGAGAGCGACGCGAAGCGCTGTGCGGTGCGCGCCATGCGCGCGCTGTTTGATAGATTGACGTCCGCCGCGGCGAATGCGACGGCGGTTGGCGAGGCGCTGCCGCTCGATGGCGAAGAGTTTGTCGTCGAGGGGTGCGACGCCGAGCAGGTGTGGACGCAACTTGACGCGCAGTGCGCGCCGGTGTTGAGAGCGTGTAAGCGCGAGGTGAAGGCGTTGGGGAAGCTTGGCGCGAGTGGAGAGGTGGATATGAGTGCGTTGTTTGATGTGGTGATTGATGGAGATCGAAGTGAGAGTGGGTCGGAGGAGGATGGTGACGACGACGACGACGACTCGGACGACTCGGACGCGAGCGAAGAGGAAGACGAAGACGAAGAGGAAGATGCTTTGGATGATTCCGATGACGCGCGGGTGAAGAGTGGGAAGAAGTCTAGTGGAAGCGATCGCACGGGGAAGTTTTTCAAAAATCCTGGGATGTTTAGTTTGGATGATATGGAGAACTTTTTGGACGACGCCGAGGAGGAGGAGGGAAGGCGGCGCGGAAGTGGCGGCGGCTCTGGCGAAGACGAAGACGACGATGATGGCGCGGATAATTCAGATGGCGACGACTCAGATGAAGAGAATGATATTTATCGCGACATGAGTGAAAGTGATGACGACGACGGGGAGGAGGATGACGACGACGATCTCGACGACGCGTTGGCGTACACCGCGAAACTTGCCGGCGTGAGCACGAGCGCGCGCGCGAAAAAGATGAAAAAGACCAAGGGTAAAAAGGCACAAGACTTGATGTTTGACGATTTCTTTGGTAAACACAAAGGTAAACCACTCGGGGGCACGAAAGGTGGTAAACTAGGCGCGGCGAATGAGATGGAGTTGAATGAATTGAGCGATGAAGAGGAGGATATGTTCAACCAGCTCGAAGGCGACGAGAAGGACACCGACGAGGACACGGATGAGGAACAAGATGATTCTGAAGACGACGTTCAAGGAGAAATCGAAACTGGAATCGCGGGTAACCGAGGAATAGAACGACACGACGATGACGACGATGAGTACGCTGAAGACGAGGAGGACGAAGAAGATGAGGAGGAGCTCGCGTTTGGAGGCGAAGACGACGAAGAACTCGACGAATTGGACAGAAAGCTCGAAGCAGACTTGGATGCCGAACTCGCGCGTGCACAAGAGGAAGAAGGCATGAGCGAGTCTGACGACGATGAAAGCGATGGAGGGGATGCTAAACGCGATGGGCGGAAATCTGCGTTCCAGATTCAACAAGAAAAGCTTGCGCGTCAAATAGACAAGCTCGAGGCGTCAGCCATCGGCGACAAGACGTGGGTGCTCAAGGGTGAAGCGAGCGCAAAGCAGCGACCTTTGAATAGCGCGCTCGAGACCGACCTAGAGTTCGAGCACGTCATGGCACCAGCGCCAGTGATCAGCGAGGAAATCACGCAAAAGTTGGAAGATCTCATCAAACAACGAATCATCGAAGGTCGATTTGACGACGTCGAGCGCGTGGAGCCCGTCGAAGAGCGCGAACGCAGAGAAGCCCCGCAGCTTGATGATACGAAATCAGCCAAGGGATTGGGTGATATCTATGCCGATGAGTATATGAAACAAAAAGTAGGCGTCGCGCTCGGTGAGAAGGAAGATCCACTCGTCGCCGAGGCTAAAAAGCTTTGGGCGCTGTTGTCATATCGTCTCGATCAATTGTCCCAAGTGCACAAAGTCGAAGAGCCGAGAGATATCGAAGAGCGAATCACGCGACAGTTGGAGATCCGAGCCGCGGGTGATGAAGTTCCCTTGGCATTCAACGAGGAGCAGAGACAAGCGCCGGAAGAAATCTTTACCGGCGGCGACGGCAAGGGTGGCGTCCGCGGTTCCGCCGCCGGAGCGATCAAGGCGGACGAAGAGCTCACGAAGGAAGAGCGCAAGGCTGGTCGCGCCAAGCGCAAGCGCAAGTCCAAAGCCGTGCGCGAAGAAAAGGAACGTGTCAAGTCCAAACGCGATCGCGAACGCGAGGCTCAGAACAAGGCTGCCGAGGATGCAGGCTTTACGCGCAAGGCGCCCAAGGTGTCGATGTTGGCCGCGGCGCCCGCCGGCGGACGGTCCAAGTCTGAATTTTCCAAATCGAGTAAAGTATTTGGAATGTTACAAGACGCCAAAGACGCCGACGCCGCGCGAGGCGGACCTGCAGCGAAGAAGAGCAAATCAGATGGCACCACGAATCGATCGTCGCTCAAGCTTTAGAAGGACATCATGTAATTTTCAACATGTCAATAGTTTTATTCGAGCGCGACGCGAACGCATGGATGCTTCACAATCACACGCGTACGCGCACAGGACACCATGCGACGAAGCATGCAATCGCGCGGGTCGATGGAAGAAGCATTCACATCGTCCACTGGTCGCCCGCCATGGGGCGGAAGCGCCGTGAACGAAGCGATTCGATTAGCCACGCGCTGTTCAACTCGGAGTCAGTTGGAACACATTGGTGAATACGACTGTGCGGATCTAATCGACGACGTCTACGAGGACGAGAACGACGAAGGCGATTTAGAATCAACGCTCGTCCGAGAGTCTTTTAAGCACGGCGTGCTTGTAGATTCTGCGACGTTTTACGAGCTTTTACGGAGCGACGATGGTTTCGCGAGAAAGAAATGGTTCATTTTGATTCCGAATTCGCGTTTTTCGCTATATTGGGGCGTCTGCATGACTGTTTTTACACTGATCTTCTGTGGTTTGATTCAACCGTTTGTTGTTGGCTTCGATTACAAGATGCGTTTGACTCGTCACGGTGGCGGTAGCCATCTGTCGACGTCGGCCATGCTTGAATTTTTCGCGGGCTTGGTGTTCTTCGCCGATACTGTGATACAACTGTTTGAAGCTAAACCGATTGTCTGCAGGGCAACTGGGCGCCGCACATTGATAACGAATCCACGCTTAATTGCACAAATATACTGGCAGAGTTACTTTTTAAGCGACGCACTGGCGAATGTGCCGTTATTGGTTCAGATTGTTGCTTCGTGCATCGGAGAGAGCCATAAAGTTGCGCGTCTTACGCGATTGCTGCGCATGTTGCGAATTTTCCGCTTGCTTTCCGCGCAACATGTAACGGGCATGGAAATATTGTTCATGAAAATGTTCACGGTTACGCCCATGGTCATATTTGTGGTGCAGATTCTTTCTTCATTCGTGGTTTTGATTCACGTTTGCGCATGCATGTTCATCTACGTCGCGTTGAGCGAAGACCGAGCCAACTCTTGGCTGTCGCTCGTTGATGACTTGCCTTTCGATGCATCAGATGCACAAATCTACGCAACGGCACTTTACTTTGCCACGGCGACTATCACAACGGTTGGTTTTGGTGACATCGGCGCAGTGAATTCGGCGGAGCGCGTTGTCGTTACGTTTTCGATGCTTGTCGGCGCGTTGGCATTCGCCTACCTTGTCGGTGCCATCGCGTCAGCAATTCAGCTGTACTCCATTCGCACGGCCAGGCAGCGGCATTACAGGCAGTTTGTCACTCGTGTACATGCATTTTTGGATCGACAACACGCGCCGATTAAATTGCGACGTCACATCCTTTCATATTGCTCTGAGGTGTATCCAAGACGAATGTTCTTCAAGGAAAATGAGTCTTTGTTGAGCATCTTACCTAGCGACTTGCAAAACAGCATCGCCCACCACATGCTCCGTCCGAGTCTACAGAGGATATGGGGAGATATGCCTGAATCCTTGAGCCGACGTCTGGCTGCTCTATTTGAAATTGAGTGCATCGAGCCCGGCGTCGTTCTGCGTCAAGATATGGGCTTTTTCATTGTCACTGAAGGTGCAATTGTCGTTTCATTCGTCGGTTTGCGTCCGAAAGTAGCGGCGGTGCTCACGCCTGGAAATGAGTACTTGAGCTACCACGGCATCAACGCCCTGACACCGCAAACGCAGCGAACACCGTGCAAAGTGAGCACTCTCACGGTGTGCGAAATTTGGAAAGTGACGAGCGATGAAAAGTTTCGAGACACATTGTCACGATATCCGCATCTTGTGGAGAAAATGATTGAAAAGTTAACGCGTCGAACGCTCTATGACCAGGACGATTTGCTCGATGAGCGCGAAGCCGTTTTGAAAGACTTTCTTCGTGATTTGAGCGCCGCGAGAGACATCTGACGGACACTTTATCCGCTCGCTGACCAAGCCCACCAACCCCACTTCGATGCGTGCCGCGTGTGCGCCCGAGAGCGCGTCGAGGGCGACTCAGTCGTCGTCCTCTACAACGCGTAGTGCTACTGATTGGTCCAGAGCTAGTATCCGGACGACCACAAGGATGCCGCGATGCGCGCGACAAGAGATTAGCCGCGGTGCGGTCGCAGGTCCTCGCACGTGGGACGGTTCAACCCCGCCCGTGATCACGAGTAACGTGGAGGGAACCTGGGCGTATGACACGGTCAACCGTCGCTTGCGCGAGGACATCTTAGGGCGCGTGTTTCGTGACAACGCGGACGTTCTCAAGGTTGGCGGTGAAGCTGAACGTAGACTACGCGCGCTTGAGCGAGAACTTTCAACCGCTTCAACGAGCGTCATTGCGCACATCGATGACGACGGCGGGCCAGATATTGCAACGTGGCGCGACTTACTCGAGCCTTGGGTTGGCACCACCTGGCTAGACGCACCGTGGCTACTGATTGAGTTTTATTTTTACAGAAGGATCCTCGTCGCTATCGGTTATTTTGATCCGTCGTCGCCTCTGTTCAATTATGACCCTTTTGCGGCGGATAAGATGAATGGACTTCGCGCTGGCGCGTCTGCGGCAGCTTCGCTCGCGAGCAAGGCGAACGCATTCGCCAAGCGATCGAAGTCGGATGACGCATCGCTGGCTGAGGAACTTCGGCTCTTCGTCATGGTGGCGCTTTGGGGTAACAGAATGGACCTGAGCATCTGGCCCGAGTCTGGTGCTAAGGGTGACGGGGCAAACAGAGCCAGCGAGGCATTCATAGAAGCATTAAGCGCGGGTGAGAAATCGCTGCTGTGGGATGACAGTGCATCTGTTGCCGCGAAGCTCGCCGAGCGAAGCATGCGAGACATATCCATCGTCGTCGACAACGCGGGTTTCGAGCTCACGTGTGATTTAGCGCTCGCGGATGCTCTCGCGTCGAGTGGCGCAGCGAAACGCGTGGTACTACGCGTCAAAGCGCATCCCGTTTTTGTATCCGACGCGATGGACAAAGACGTAAGAGACACCATCAATGCCATGATGGCGAGTGAAGACGCGGACACTGCCGTCATGGGTCGACGATGGGCTTCGCACTTGAGCTCTGGCGCGTGGATTATCGCGCCCGATTTCGCATGGTGTCAGCCGCAACCATTCTGGGCGCTCCCGCACGACACTCACGACGAATTAAAATCGTCCGATTTGGTCGTCATCAAAGGCGATGCCAACTACCGGCGATTATTAAATGATTGTCTTTGGCCGCTCGACTCGCCGTTTGAAGACGTCGCGTGCTACTTTCCAGCCCCGATTCTCGCGTTGCGCACGCTAAAAGCCGAGCTCGGGTGCGGTATTCCCCAGGACAAGCAGGCCATGGCCTCTGTTGACGCAGATTGGATGGTGACTGGAAAGTACGGCGTCGTGCAATTCTGCGAAGCTCCCGCGCGACAGCACGC
>Ga0181598_1000671_pt1 | contig 33838 bp, 37 predicted proteins | sample 041ome_4_FD_153295 | JGI IMG/M metagenome (GOLD analysis project Ga0181598, IMG submission 153295) | Coastal salt marsh microbial communities from the Groves Creek Marsh, Skidaway Island, Georgia - 041404US metaG (spades assembly) | ecosystem: Environmental > Aquatic > Marine > Intertidal zone >... | reverse complement strand
AAAATTTCTAGATATACCACATGTAAAACAAAAAAATATGTTGAGCATTGTTAAGCTGTCCAGTAACTTTTATCAGGCCACAATAAATTATGGTTATAGTGATGAGCCAAACATCCCTCGAGAATTATCCAAATCAACAATTAGAGGGTTAAAATTTGAACCAATGGCCACCTCATACTTTATAGGAAAAGAGAGTCTAGTAATTACAAAGGACCGTAATATGGGTGTGATTAGAAAAAGAATATTCTCATTTTTATTTAATAGCTCAGAAGAAATAACAAACCAATTTAAACTTCCCGTGAATCGTGTCGTTGAATTAGGAAGTCAAAATAATTTTTAAAAAATGCATAGACTAATTTTAGTTTTTCTTATTTTGATATCTGGATGCACATCCACCACGCTCAAAACAGATTCCGATATTACTCGTAAGCAACTCGTTATTCTTCCAGAGTTTATGGCTTTATCAATGGCTAATCAAGGTTACCAAGAAGCTAAACAAAAAGCACAAGAAAATGATCAGTTAAACAAAGATACATATATGCTGAACGAGGTCAGAAAAATTAGTTACCGACTTATTGATGAGGTGAGGTATTTTCGAGATGATGCAACATCATGGAATTGGGAGATAAATTTACAAACAAGTGATCAAATTAATGCATACTGCATGCCCGGCGGAAAAATTATGGTTTATACCGGATTGCTTGATAAAGCAGCAAAAACCAATGACGAAATTGCGGCAGTGATTGGTCATGAAATTGCACATGCCCTCCGTGAACATGGTCGTGAAAGAATGTCTACCGCCTTGATGCAGCAGTTAGGTATATTGGGTTTTGCAATCTACATTAGCGATTCCTCGCATAATAGACAATTGAAAAATTTAGCTGTTCAAGGTGTTGCTTTAGGCACGACATTATTTTTTGCCCTCCCCAATAGTAGAGAGCAAGAACGAGAAGCAGACAAAATAGGTTTAGAACTAGCTGCTCGAGCCGGATACAATCCACTTGCAGCGGTCAGTTTATGGAGAAAGATGGATGAGCTGAAAGAGGTAGAACCTCCTGAAATTCTCAGTACTCATCCCTCTAATGAAAACCGCATCGAAGACATCCAAGAGCACTCAGAGAAAATTATGCATTTATATAAAGAAAACAAAATACGTTTTAACTGAAATTATTAAGTTTTTTTATGTAAAATAAACCCTTCAAAAATTCACAACACTATTAATAGAAGGTCAAGAATGAGTAATTTACAAGATATTATTGAACAAGGTTTTGAAAACAGATCTGAAATAAACCCATCAAATGCTCCACAAGAAATAGTAGATGCTGTCTCTGAAGTACTAAATAAATTAAATACTGGAGAGTTGAGAGTCGCCAGTCGTATTGGAGATAGTCAAGATTGGGAAACTCACCAATGGATAAAAAAAGCTGTGTTATTGTCTTTTAGGTTAAAAGACAATGAAATGATGCCTGGTGGCTCCACCAATTATTTTGACAAAGTGGATTCAAAATTTCGTCATTTTACAGAACAAGATTTTAAAAATGGTGGGTATAGAGTTGTTCCTAATGCGATTGCTCGTCATGGAAGCTTTATTGGTAAAAATGCTGTACTAATGCCTTCTTATGTAAATATTGGTGCTTATGTTGATGAAGGAACAATGGTGGATACTTGGGCTACCGTCGGATCTTGTGCGCAAATAGGTAAAAATGTCCACTTATCAGGTGGTGTTGGAATTGGTGGAGTACTTGAGCCAATTCAAGCAGGTCCAACTATTATTGGTGATAATTGTTTCATAGGTGCGCGAAGTGAAGTTGTAGAAGGTGTTGTTGTTGAAGATAACGTTGTTATCTCGATGGGAGTTTATATCGGTCAATCTACAAAAATACTAGATCGTGAAACTGGTGAAATTACTTTTGGACGAATACCAAAAGGCTCAGTAGTGGTCTCAGGAAACTTACCATCTAAAGATGGAACATACAGTCTGTATTGTGCTGTCATTGTGAAAAAGGTTGATGAAAAAACCTTAGGTAAAGTAGGCATCAATGAATTACTGCGAGGTGTTTAAAATTGATAGAGCTTTTTGGTATTAAAAATTGCAATACAGTAAAAAAAGCTTTAGATTGGCTCGTGCTAAATAATATTGATATTAATTTTATAGATGTCAAAAAAGACTTAACCTCTGAACATCTTAATCAATGGTTTCAAAACTTACCGAGTGATTTAAATCCTTTGATGTTCGTCAATCAAAGAGGGGTTACGTGGAGAAATTTAGCTGATAGCGACAAACAGCTGATTAATTCAACCAAAGGTATAATTGAATTAATCCTTCAAAAGCCATCGGTGATGAAGAGGCCAGTCCTAGTCAATAATAAAAAGGTGGTGCTTTTAGGCTATGATGAAGAAAAATACCAAAAAGAATTCGCATGACAAAAACTTTAGATATTGCTAAGCGTTTAATAGAAATTGACTCCATTACACCCAATGATAATGGTTGCATCAATATCATCAAATCTGAATTAAACAATCTTAACTTTGAATATCAAAGCATTGATAGCAATGGAGTTTCAAACCTTTATGCTAAAAGAGGAGAATCGAGTCCCTCTATTATTTTTGCAGGTCATGTAGATGTTGTCCCCCCTGGACCATTAGATAAGTGGCAAAGCGATCCTTTTATACCTACAGCAAAAGATGGCTTACTTTACGGAAGGGGATCGGCTGATATGAAATCGTCAATTGCTGCTTTTATCGTTGCAATTAATGAGTTTACGGCTGAATTTCCTAATCATAAGGGGTCGATAGGTTTATTTATTACTTCTGATGAAGAAGGTATTGCTACTGATGGTACTAAAAAGATTGTTGAACATTTTATTCACAACAATCAAGACATTGATTACTGCATTGTGGGAGAGCCTACTAGTGCAGAAAAATTTGGTGACACTATTAAAAATGGTAGGCGTGGCTCGCTTTCTGCAACATTAATTGTAAAAGGAATTCAAGGGCATATTGCTTACCCACATTTGATTGATAATCCGATTCATCGATCTGCTTCAATCATTGATGAACTTAAAAAAATATCCTGGGATGATGGAAATGAATATTTTTCAAAAACGTCGTGGCAGGTTTCCAATATCAATGCTGGAACAGGTGCTACAAATGTTGTTCCTGGGGATGTAACAATACAATTTAATTTTCGTCATTCAACAGAATGTACTCCCGATCAATTAAAAAATGAGGTCGAGATGGTTGTTAAAAAGCATGCTGATGAGTATGAGTTAAATTGGGAAATCCCAAGCGAGCCTTATTTGACGCAAAAAGGCTTTCTAACTGATGTATTAACCTCTGCCATATCAGATATCACTGGCATAACCCCAAAAGTCTCGACAACAGGAGGAACATCAGATGGTCGCTTTATAGCAAAAATCTGTAAACAAGTTGTTGAATTCGGTCCGATTAATGCCTCAATCCATAAAATAAATGAACACGTAAATATAGATGACATTGAAAAGCTCAAAGAAATTTATAAGTTATCCTTGATTAAAATTTTGTGTAGTTAATTCTTGAGTTTATTCCGCTCAATTCATTCCAAGCATTTTCAAAATCTTTTCAAGATTTTTCTTTTCAAGCTCCATGAACTGACCCCGCTTTAAATGAGACGGAAGGTTTAATGGTCCGTATCGTGTTCGAATTAGTCGACTGACTTTTAAATTCTGTGACTCAACCAAACGTCTTATTTCTCTATTCCTACCTTCTTTTAAAATAATTCTAAACCACTGATTTGCGCCCTCACCGCCTGTATGTTCAAAAGTTTCCACATGTGCGATACCATCGTCCAATTTAACCCCTTTTCTGATGTTATTAATTATGTCCTCGGTCACTTCTCCCAAAATTCTTACCGAGTACTCTCTATCGATTTGTTGGCTGGGATGCATCATGTGATTGGCCAATTTTCCATCATTGGTAATTAACAACAGTCCTGAAGTATTAATATCCAGTCGCCCAATAGATATCCACTTGCCATTTTTAACTTTAGGTAGCTTTTGAAAAACAGTTTTTTGATGTTTAGGATCGGAATGAGAAACGATTTCACCCTCCGGCTTATGATAAATAATTAAACGGGATTCTCTTTTCTCGATATTCTTAAAGTATATTCTTCTTCCATCGATATGGATGATCTCATTACCAAGAACCATATGCCCTAAATCAATTGGTTTACGATTAACAGTAATCTTTTTCTGTCGGATAAGCTCTTCAATAGATCTTCTTGATCCTATTCCCATATTGGCAAGAAATTTTTGGATTCTTTCTTTTTTATTGCTTGACTCTTCAACAGAGCTATTCTTGGCCATCTTGTGACTCATGAGGAATTACTACTTGCGAATCATTTTGATCTAGATTTTGATTGCCAATTAGATCTAAATTGAGCTGTTCCTCAAATTTTTCAATATCAGGTAAGTCTGATAGGTTAGTCAATCCAAAATCATTTAAAAAGTGTTTTGTGGTTCCATACAAACCTGGTCTTCCCGGGGTTTCCTTAATGCCAACAATATCAATCCATTCTCTTTCTACTAATTGCCTTATGGCATTCGGATTCAGAGCCACGCCCCTGATTGATTCAATATCACCTCTAGTTACCGGTTGACGGTATGCAATAATTGCTAACACTTCCATGACTGCCCTTGAGTACTTTGGCGCCCTATCTGGGTTCATTCTCATTAGATTTTCGACAAACTGTTGTTTTGCTTCAAATCTATAACCGGACGATACTTCTATTAAATTTAGTGTTTTTTTATCCCAATCATTCTTTAATTCATCTAGGAGCATGCGCAAAGTTGAACGCTCGACTTTTTCATCAAAAAGTTTTTGCAAATCATCAATCGATAATGGTTTTTGTGAAGTTAAAAGAGCGACTTCAAGAACATCTTTTAATTTAGAATTTATTTCCATACTATGCTCTCATCAAATATATTTTTGAGTAATTACTTTGCTGAAAAATTTTTATCAATGACTCTTTTGCTAACTCCAAGATTGCAAGAAAACAGACCACCATTTTTTGTAACGGCTGATCTTGTTTTAAAAATAAATCATCAAAATCTATCTTCTCATTATCATCAAACATTCTTAACACTTCACTCATGTGCTCCCTGACTGATAGCTCAGAGCGATCAATGGTATGATTTTTTAACTGCCTTGCTCTCTTGACAACATTTTGCCAGGCTTCAAAAAGATCGTGAATAGAGACATCTGGATATTGGTTATTAATTTCTCTCTGATAATATACTTCAGGAGGCAACCTGTCATGACCTAACTGAGGAATTGTATTTAAATTAACCGCTGCTTCTTTTACAAGCTCATACTCAATCAATCTTCTTACTAACTCTGATCTTGGATCTTCTTCATCATCCTCAATTGATTCTGGTTTTGGGACAAGCATTCTAGACTTAATTTCAATTAACATGGCTGTCATCAAAAGATAGTCGGCAGCAAGCTCTAATTTAATCTCTTTCATTTTTTCAACATACGCCATGTACTGTTTTGTTAAACTGAGCATTGGAATATTTAAAATATCTAGATTATTTTTTTTAATCAAATACAAAAGTAAATCTAAAGGACCTTCAAAAGATTCTAAATAAACCTCTAGTGCATCTGGGGGAATGTACAAATCTTGAGGAAATTCAGCAATTAATTCGCCATGAATTTTAGCTTGTAGATTTGGATTAATATCGCTGACTATCGTTTCCATTAAAAATCAAGGCCCATAGCTTCACGAACTTCACGCATAGTTTCTCGTGCTAGTTTACCTGCTTTTTCACAACCTTCAGCAACTACACTTTTAACTAAATCAGGATTTTCGACATAATGAATTGCTCTTTCTTGGATAGGTTTAAGTTCTTTAGAAATCGCATCTATGATGGGTTGTTTACACTCAATGCATCCTATTCCTGCTGAGGAGCAACCTTTGCGAACCCAATCTTGAACATCATCTTTTGAGTAGACTTGATGTAGTTGCCATACTGGACATTTATTTGGGTCGCCTGGATCTGTTCTTCTTACCCGTGCTGGGTCTGTGGGCATTGTTTTAATTTTTTTCTGAACATCTTCAACTGATTCTCTCAGAGCAACGGTATTATTGTATGACTTTGACATCTTCTGTCCATCTAAACCAATCATTTTAGAAGCAGGTGCAAGTTTATATTCAGGTTCAAGTAAGATAATTTTTCCTCCCCCCTCTAAATAACCCAATAATCTTTCCTTATCACCAATACTTAAACTTTGATGTTCTTCAATTAATGATTGTCCTGCCTCTAGCGCTTGATCATCACCCTCTTCTTGATAGGCATCTTTTAATTCATGGTAGAGCTTTCCTTTTTTTGAACCGAGTTTTTTTATTGCGAGTTGTGCTTTTTCCTCATAACCAGGTTCTTTTCCATAAAGATGATTAAAACGTCGGGCAACCTCGCGAGTAAATTCAACATGAGGAACTTGATCTTCTCCAACTGGAACTTGAGTAGCTTTATAAATTAAAATATCTGCACTTTGTAGTAATGGGTAGCCTAAAAAACCATAGGTTGATAGATCCTTGGCACTAAGTTTTTCTTGCTGATCTTTATAAGTTGGGACACGTTCTAGCCATCCCAGCGGGGTAATCATACTTAACAGCGTATGGAGCTCGGCATGTTCAGGTACTTTTGACTGAATAAAGACAGTCGCATGGGCGGGATCAATTCCCGCAGCTAACCAATCGATGACCATCTCCCAAACATTTTGTTCGATTACCTCTGGAGAGTCATAATGGGTTGTTAATGCATGCCAATCGGCAACGAAAAAGAAACATTCACTTTCATGTTGGAGTTGTATCCAGTTTTTTAATACTCCATTGTAATGACCTAGATGTAAATTTCCGGTTGGTCTCATCCCAGAGACAATTCTTTCAATCGCCATATTTTTTTACACTATCCTTAAAATTAAACAAAAATACCAATTAATGTCCCTTGAAAAAATCTTAGTAAAGGCAATAAAATTGCTGACAGTAGTCCACTTACAATTAAAAAAATCAATATAAACATTCCATAGCGCTCAATCGATGCTAATTTGTATGACCAAGGTGAAGGGAGTAGGCTCACTGCCATTCGACCTCCATCTAATGGTGGAATGGGTAATAAATTCAGCAACATTAAAACTAGATTAATCATAATACCAACCTGCGCCATTCCAATAACAAATAAAGCATAGCTCGTGCCGGACGATTTAAATAAGCCTAAAATAATTGCCCAGATAATAGCCATAACTAGGTTGGAAGCTGGGCCTGCAAGCGCGACCCACATCATGTCTTTTTTTGGGTTATTTAAGTTTGAAAAGTTCACTGGCACGGGCTTAGCCCAACCGAATAAAAAAGGAGCGCTCAATAAAAGCAACATTCCTGGAATTACCACTGTCCCCAAAGGATCAATATGTTTTATTGGGTTTAATGTAATACGTCCGAGATAATAAGCTGTCTTATCCCCGAAGTGTTTCGCTGCATATCCGTGAGCTGCTTCATGAACTGTAATGGCCAACAAAACAGGAATGATCGAAATAGTAAAATATTGAATTGGGCTAAGTTCCATAACTTAAGAATTATATCAATTTGTGGTTAAAAATTGAGACCATATCGGTTTTACTTTATCAGGAAGTTGATGGGTTGGACCAAGATCTCTGTATGAGACCCCATGTCCATGAAAATCTGATCCTACTGAACCATATAGCTCATGTCGTTCTGCGAAGTCAGCAAAATAATCAATTTGATTAAAACTTTGGCTGCCAGAAATAACCTCTATTCCACTTCCGCCAAGCTCTTTAAATTCTTGAAAAAATTGAGGGTACAATTTACTCCCCATATCATAACGTCCAGGATGAGCGATCACTGCCTTCCCTCCTGCATTATTAATCCAATTGACTGCATCCTCAAGGCTGGCCCATTGATGATCTACATAACCTGGTTTCCCTTTGGTCATGTATTTATTAAAAACTGTTTTGATGTTTTTACTATATCCTTTGGATACTAAAAAATGTGCGAAATGAACCCGACCTATCACCTGGTGGCTTGCAAACTTTTTTGCTTCCTCATAAGCGTTAGGTATACCTACCATGGCTAATCCGTATGCAATCTTTTTTGCTCTATCAATTCTGCCCTCACGAATTTTCTTCAAACCTTGAGCAAGATCTTTATTCTGATGATCAAAATCTAAGCCAACCATATGAATGGTGCGATTCCGCCATGATACTGATACCTCAACACCATTAATAAAATGTATACCCAATTCTACAGATTTTTTTTTAGCAATTTCCAAGCCCGCAATATCATCATGATCTGTGAGGGCAAGCATATTAACTTTTTTTTCTGCTGCATAGGCTATTAATTCATCGGGATTCAAAATACCATCAGATACGTTAGAATGAGAATGAAGATCAACTATATACATTTAATTTAAATGTACTATAGTTTCAACAACATGTCAGTGATTTATTATGAAATTTTTTATAGACCTCTTACCAGTAGTTATATTTTTTATCGTATACAAATATACAGATATTTTTTATGCAACTTTTAGTGCAATTATAGTAAGCATCTTACTAGCAATAAGCACTTATTTAATTAAGAAAAAGATTGAAAAAATGGTGCTCTTTAATACCCTTCTCATCACTATTTTGGGGGGTCTAACCATATTATTGAAAGATAATACTTTCATTATGTGGAAACCAACCGCTATCTATTGGCTTTTTGCATTAGTTTTGATTGTTAGTCAATTTTTATTCAAGAAAAACTTAATGAAGCAAATGTTAGGGAAACAAGTTAATTTGCAAGACCATGCCTGGAATCATATCAGTACGAATGTCATTATTTTTTTGATTGGCATAGGTATTTTAAATCTTTATGTCGCATTTAATTTTGATGAAAATACCTGGGTCAATTTTAAATTATTCGGCATTACGTTTTTACTATTCATTTTTATGATTTACCTTGCACTCTATATCTCTAAGGAAAATAAATGATGTGGTATGTTATTCACAGTCAAGATAATCCAAACTCACTTGAAAAAAGATTAAAAGCAAGGCCTGATCACATTGAGCGCCTTAAAACACTTTTAAACCAAGGAAGGCTTATGGTTGCAGGGCCTTTACCTGCAATTGATAATGAAGAACCAGGACCGAATGGTTATGAAGGCAGTTTAGTTATTGCAGAATTCGACTCTTTAGAGGATGCCAAAGAATGGGCTCAAAATGACCCCTATGTTATTCATGGAGTTTATTGTTCTTTTTCTGTTCAGCCGTTTAAGAAAGTTTTTCCATAATCATGATAGAAGAAATAAAAAAAAGACTTGCATCACTTAACCCGGCAAGGCTGGAAATTATCGATGATTCACATATGCATCATGGGCATGCTGGAAATTCAGGGGGTGGTCACTTCACCATTATTATCAAAAGTGATTTATTAGCAAAACAAAATCGTATTCAATCACATAGACAAATTTATGGTTTACTCGATGATCTTATCCCCCAAAAAATTCATGCTTTACAAATTAAGATTGAAATATGAAATATTTATCAAATCCAATCATATTGTTAATATTTACCTGTCATATTGTCTTTGCCGAGACAGCAATTATAGTTAATTCTCAGTCATTAAATCCAAATTTAATCGATTACATTTCTAATGAGCTCAAATCTCAAGGAAGAGTCATTGACGAAGAAATGAAACAAAATATTACAGATAGACTAATAGAGCTAGAAATATTAACTGATGTGGCTGCAAAAGAAGGTATTACCAGCGACACAAAATTTCTCTCAAAAATTGAGCTCACTTATATGGAGATGGCCTACACAGAATACTTAAAAAAATACCTTAAAGAACACCCTATTTCAAATGAAGATATTGAAATGGCTTATACAAATTTCAAAAAACAATTTAATGAACAAGAATACAAAGGGCAACATATTTTAGTAAAAACCAAAAACGAAGCTAAAAATTTAATTATCAAGATTAAAAAAGGAAGTGATTTTTCTGAGCTGGCTAAAAGCTTTTCTATTGACAAAGCATCAGCTGAAAAAGGTGGCGATCTTGATTGGTTCAGGTTAGAAGATATGGTGGAATCCTTTGCTAAAGAGGTTAAAGGTCTTCAAAAAAATGAACTAAGCGACGTATTTCAGACTCAGTTCGGGTGGCATATTTTTAAATTAATTGAAAAAAAACCACTGATGCCTCCTGAGCTCAGTGAAATAAAAAAACGTTTAGAAGATGACTTAAAAAAAAGAAAATTAAGAGATCATATTAAAGAATTAAGACAAAATGCAGAAATCTCAAATTAAATTATTATCCGAAATTGCTCAAAACTCTTTTGCAACTGTTATTGAAATTAACCATCAACCCTCATTCATATTAAAAGCAGCCGCATTAGGTTTAAAAATTAATAAATTAGTGCGTGTACTTCATAAATCCAATAATGGTCCAATATGCATCAAGGTGAATACATCGTCTTTTATGATTCGAGCAGTTGATGCAGCAAAAATCAAGGTCATTTCTGAATGAAAAAAATTGCTCTCATTGGAATGCCTAATTCGGGAAAATCTACTTTCTTTAATTCAATAAGTGGCGCTTCAGCTCGAATTGCAAATTGGTCTGGAGTGACCGTAGATATTGAAAGTGTTAGAACATTAATATTTGGTGAAATGGTCGAGCTTATCGATCTACCTGGTATTTATTCGTTACAATCGGGATCTGATGATGAAGCTGTTGTCCATAAATTCTTAAAAAATAATCAAATTGATGAAATATTTTTTATCCTCAATTCAACTCAAATTGACCGGCAAATTCTTTTAGCTTCTGAATTATTAAGCATGGGTTACACCCTTAGAATTTTATGCAACATGAATGATGAGGCAAAAAAAAGTGGGATCCAGATACAGTATGACAAACTGCAAAAAAGACTTCAAACCCCTATCCATCCTATAAGTGCAAAATTTAAAGAGGGATATGAGTTTTTATCAAAACGGCAGGAAGTAAAAAAAATAAATGGAAACTCAAAAAAATTCGTAGAAAGTGAAATCAAAAATTATATTTCTTTTCCAAAGACATTGGATAGTTCAGTCACTGAAAAACTAGATAGATTTTTTCTTCATCCTTATTTTGGGCTACCCATTTTTTTTATTACACTTTTTTTTCTTTTCCAAATTATTTACGGAGTAGCAGAACCAATTCAAGATTTTCTTGGAGGTGTATTTGACTATTTTGGGGGCTTATTACAATCAAATTTATCTCTGTGGTTACCTAATCTATTATTCTCTTTTATTTATGATGGAATGTATCTCGGAATCACGACCGTACTGACCTTTGTTCCAGTCATTATTATTTTCTTCCTAATAATGTCATTTATAGAAAATAGTGGTTATCTCTCAAGAGCTGCATTCTTAGTGGATCGTATGATGGAAAAGATGGGGCTGGATGGACGCAGTTTTGTACTGATTCTCTTTGGTTTTGGATGCAATGTGCCAGCTTTAATGGGAACAAAAATAATGCGTTCTAAATCAATTCGTTATCTTTCGATGCTTATTATTCCATTTTCATTATGTTCAGCACGACTGCAAGTCTTTTTATTTTTTACAGCGATTTTCTTCGAGCCAAAAATTGGAGGATTGGTCCTATTTTCAATGTATATGATTAGTTTTTTATTGATTGTGTTTACAGCAATAATTTTCAAAAAAGATCAATCAGAAGAGGAATCCGTTCTAATTGAAATGCCAGCCTATCAATTGCCAACTCTCAGGCAAAATATCTTAACGGCGACCCATGAAGTCAAACATTTTTTAGCAAGGGCATCAAAATTTATTTTAGGGGGTGTTATTATCGTTTGGTTTCTCACCAATACCTATCTCTCATCAGACTTAAGTGTTGCTGACTTCATTGGGAATACCCTAAATCCAATTTTTGATCCAATTGGGATTAATGATAAATTAATCATTGCTCTAATTTTTGGTTTTATTGCTAAAGAAATTGTGATTGGAGCTCTTGCAGTTATTTTCTCAGGGAATGACAACACTCTTCCAGAATTATTGTTTAATTATATAACTTGGCAACAAGCAATCAGCTTCATGATTTTTACTTTAATTTATACTCCATGCTTATCAACCATTGCAGTCATTAAGAATCAGTCAAAAAGTAATAAATTAGTCCTAACATCGCTTGTATGGTCCTTAGTATTAGCATGGTTAATAAGCTTTGCAGCCTATCAGAGTTTATTATTTTTATATTGATAATTAACTAAGATTGGCACGGCAAAAAGAGATGCTATCTGTTAAAATATTTCTTTTATTAATTTATCTATCATCCAGTGATTCATTATCATTTTAGCCATGTGGCGCTTTCCAAAAATCAAGAAGAAAAGCTGCTAAAAAGAATTAGCTCATCTCATAATCAGATTAACAATCTCCATACTCAATATATTCATTTTGCAGAATTTATTAACGAGCCTTCTTCAGATGAGATTAAAATTCTTGAAAACTTGCTTACCTATGGTGAACCAAGGGAAAGTGGTTCAACATCAAAACATAAATTTATTATCATTCCTAGATTCGGAACATTATCTCCATGGGCCTCAAAAGCAACTGATATTGCCAAGCGATGTGATTTAAACATTAAAAAAATAGAGCGTGGATTATTAGTTAACTTATTTGCTGAAAATGACTTAACTCAGAAAGAAATTGAAGAAATTTCACGAAGCTGTTATGACCGAATGACTGAAATTATTATATATAACCACATTGATGGACATAAGCTTTTTACTCAAGAAGATCCTAAGCCACTTAAATCAGTAGATATCTTAAATAAGGGAATTAATATTCTTCATGATTACAATATTCAGAATGGCTTAGCTTTGTCCGTGGATGAGGTGGAGTATTTATATCAAAATTTTTTAAAAAATAATAAAAACCCTACTGATGCAGAATTAATGATGTTTGCCCAAGCTAACTCTGAACATTGCCGTCATAAAATCTTTAATGCTTCATGGAATATTGATGGTAAAGATCAAGAAAAATCTTTATTCCAAATGATTAGAAATACGCATAACAAACATCCAAAAAAAACTATTGTTGCTTACTCTGATAATTCCTCAATCATAGAGGGTAAAAAAATTAATCGTTTTTATCCAGGCAAGGATAATAAATTTAAACCTCATTCGGAAAAGACCCATTATCTCATGAAGGTTGAAACCCATAATCATCCAACAGCAATCTCTCCTTTTCCTGGAGCGGCTACAGGTTCGGGTGGTGAAATAAGAGATGAGGGGGCGACAGGGCGTGGTTCAAAACCAAAAGCAGGTCTGACTGGATTCTCCGTATCAAATTTAAATATACCCGACTACCCTCTTCCATGGGAAACAGCTCCTGAAAAACCAGATCACATATCCTCGCCATTAGATATTATGATTGATGGCCCGATTGGTGGCGCATCATACAACAATGAATTTGGACGGCCCAATATTGCCGGTTACTTTAGGGTATTTGAGCAAAAGGTTGATGGGAAAAAATATGGATACCATAAGCCCATCATGCTGGCTGGCGGCGTAGGTAACATCAGTGATAACCATACGCACAAGAGGCTACTTGATGAAAATGTATTATTAATTCAACTTGGTGGTCCTGGCATGTTGATTGGACTCGGAGGAGGAGCTGCATCCTCAATGGATAGTGGATCTAATGACGAAAGTTTAGATTATGCATCAGTACAAAGAGGGAATCCAGAGATTCAGCGAAGAGCTCAAGAGGTTATTGATCGTTGTTGGCAGTTACAAGATGATAATCCTATTTTAAGTATCCATGACGTTGGCGCTGGAGGACTCTCTAATGCTTTTCCTGAGCTTATTAATGATGGCGAGGTCGGTGCAGATTTTGATATTAGGAATATTGATACCGAAGAGAAAGGAATGGCGCCTCATGAATTGTGGTGCAACGAATCTCAGGAAAGATACGTATTGGCCATTGATCAACAATCGCTGGATTTATTTAAAAAAATCTGTGAAAGAGAACGTTGTCCTTTTAGAGTCATAGGTAAAGCGAAGAAAAATCGTCATCTTCATGTTAAAGATAATTTGCTAAATCAAGATGTTGTTAATATGGAGCTTGATGTTCTGCTTGGAAAACCACCAAAATTATTAAAAAAGATTCCAAAAAAAATAGAAAAAAATATTCCAAAATCATCCAATATAAATGACAAAGATTTATATAAAAAAGTCATTTCCCATCCTTCAGTAGCTTCTAAAAAGTTTTTAATAACTATTGGGGATAGATCCGTTACTGGGCTGGTTGCTCAAGATCAAATGGTTGGGCCATGGCAAACCCCGGTATCAAATGTTGCTGTAACAAAGTGTTCATTTGAGGATATAACTGGTGAGGCTTTTGCCATTGGAGAAAGAACCCCATTAGCCATATCCAATGCAAAAAAATCTGCTCGCATGGCTGTAGCAGAAGCTGTTACCAATATAGTTGCCGCGAATATTGGAAATATTACCAATATTAAATTATCAGCTAACTGGATGGCAGCAAGCGGTGATGATGATGAAGATAACAATCTCTTTGCTGCGGTGCATGCTGTCGGCGAGGAGCTTTGCCCACAATTAGGGATATCAATTCCTGTCGGCAAAGATTCCATGTCCATGACGACAAAATGGAATGATAAGGTCGTCACCTCCCCTCTTTCACTAATTGTTACAGCATTTTCTGAATGTGAAAATACTCAAAAAACATGTACGCCTGAATTTATTAAGCAAGATGATTACATCTTCTTATATATTGATTTAGGTTTAAATCAATACAGGATCGGTGGATCGATTGCTGAGCAGGTGAGTAACACTATGTCATCAGAATGTCCTGACATTGATGATCCAAAATTATTAGTTGGCTTCTGTGACGTTATTCAACAACTCATAAATAAAAATCTAATTTATGCCTATCATGACCGATCCGATGGTGGTTTGTTTGCAACCTTGTCTGAGATGGCATTTGCCTCTCGTAGTGGAATTGATATCGATTTATCTCAGATTAATGCAGAATTTCCAAATATTTTATTCTCGGAAGAGCTTGGTGCGGTCATACAAATAGACAAAAAAAATGAAGAGGAAATCGTTAATTTATTTCGAGAAAAAAATATTCAGCATATCTTCAATGTAGGAAAAATAAATCATTTAAATCAAATCAATATTAAACACGGTTCAGATTGTATTCGGGAACAAAGGTCTGAGCTTGAAAAAATATGGTCGCTAAATAGTTATCACATTCAATCAATTCGTGACAATGCCAAATTAGCAGCACAAGAATTAAGTCTCGTGGATGACAACAATGATCCTGGAATTCGAACAGATATAAAGTTTGAGTTAAATTTTCCATCCATCAAGGGTACCAAAAAACCACAAATAGCGATCCTTCGTGAGCAAGGGGTTAATGGTCATTATGAGATGGCAGCTGCATTCTATTACGCCGGATTCGATGCGATCGATGTTCATATGCAAGATCTAATAGACGGGAATTATGCCATTACAGATTTTAGAGCTTTTGTTGCTTGCGGCGGTTTTTCATATGGTGATGTCTTAGGCGCAGGAGAAGGTTGGTCTAAAGTGATCCTCAACAACCCTATGCTGCGGGATCAGTTTACGTCCTTTTTCAATCAGTCAAATTCAATAGCCTTGGGGGTTTGTAATGGTTGTCAAATGATGTCAAACCTTAAATCTATCATCCCGGGTGCAGACAAGTGGCCAAAATTTGTTAAAAATTTATCTGATCAGTTTGAATCAAGAGTGGTTACGGTAAGAATACCAAAAAATAATTCTATCTTTTTTAATGAAATGGAAAACTCCTCTATTCCTGTGATTACAGCGCACGGCGAAGGAAGAGCTTTCTTCTCCAATCCAAATGATCATAAAGAAATGAGTCAAAAGGAACAAATTACATTACAATATGTCACAAACTTGCATAAGGTAACAACAAAATACCCATTAAATCCAAATGGCTCAGTTGATGGTGTAACAGGTTTTACCAATGAGGATGGACGTTTTAATATCATGATGCCTCATCCAGAGCGTGTGTTTAGATCGGATCAAAATACTTGGTCTCGAGATAAAAATAGCGAATATGGACCTTGGTTTAAAATGTTTACTAATGCATATTATTATTTAAAAAACAGTTAGGAATGTTATGAAAAAGTTATTTAGTTTATTTTTGTTAATTTTAAGTTTTAATACATTCGCAGGATTAACTGATCCTGAAGAATTAGAATTTACCGGTGCGCTAAATGATGGTGACTTAAAAACGGTCAAGATGTATATTGAACAAAAAGCTGTCCCATTAGAAGACAAATATTTTGCTTGGACTCCATTCTTAATTACTGCTGCAAAAAATCAATTTGAGATCTTAAAATATTTAACTGAAAAAGGTGCTGACATTAATTACATTCACCCTGTGACTAGGATGACTGGTTTTCATCATGCTGCATTTAATGGTAACAAAGAAATGGCTAAATACCTTGCAGAAAAAGGTATTGATATTAATAAGAAGCTTAAAGGCGATGTTTCTATTGTGAGGGCACTTAAAGATGATGGTAAGGAAGATATGGCTAAATTTCTTATTACACTAGGAGTAAGCGAAGAAGGTTGTGAAGGCAAGTGCTTTTAATTGATAAACACTAGTTTCCTATAAAAGCATCTCTATGAGGTGCTTTTTTTTATTCTCTTTCCATATACTTGAATAGATCCAAAAGAGTTTTGTAATAACCTTTTTTTACTGACCAGGTAACAAGATTATCCAATACTGGTTTTCCATGCATAGACACACTCAAGCCAGATTCATTAAACATATTAATATCATTCGCACCATCACCTATCGCCATGATTTGATCTTTCTTAATACCGTGTTGGTTTGCAATTTTTAGGGTCAGTTCAGCTTTTTTCTCAGCATTAACTATCTCACCAACCAGATTTCCAGTTAATTCATTATTAAAAATTTCAAAGGTATTAGAAAAAGCATAGTCCATAGATAAAGATTTTTTTACATAATCAACAAAATAAGTAAAACCACCAGAAACAACAACAGTAATTAAATCGTGTGATTTAGCATAATTTATCCATTCATTGACATGAGGCTGAAATTTTATTTTTTCATTAATAATTGTTTCAAATGATGCAACATTAATTCCTTTTAGTAGCTCTACCCTTTTCTTTATACTTTCATCGAAACATAATTGTCCCTGCATGGTTAACTCAGTGATTTCAGATATTTCTTTTTTTAAATTAAGAAGTTCGGCTATTTCATCAATACACTCATTTTGAATGAGTGTGGAATCCATGTCACATATAAGAAGTTTAAAGTCTTCAATTGTTTTTTTTATGTTGAGAAAAAATTGAGTCTCAGATGAAATCAGTTTTTTCTTATTCTCTATAAAAAAATTAGAGTTACTTTCAAAAGTGCTAAATTGAATGTCAAGTTTTTTTACATCATCCTCAAAATGACTAATTTTATGTTCATCAATAAATCGATGAAGATCATCGTTACAAATCAAGTAATTTTCCATGCACACATTATACAACTCTTACCAATCTGATATCATTATGTTTTAACTGATTAACGACGATGAATTTACACGAATATCAAGCAAAAGAGCTACTTCGGAAATATGAGATTCAAACCCCTTATGGCCAAGTTGCTGAGACTTTAAATGAAGTAAATGCTTTAGCAAAAGATATAAAAAATCCTGTCGTTTTAAAGGCCCAAATTCATGCGGGTGGAAGAGGAAAATCTGGAGGCGTTAAAGTTGTAAAGTCTAAAGAAGAAGCGCTCGAATTTTCTTCTAAGCTTCTGGGAAAAAATTTAGTTACGTATCAAAATCAACCATCCGGACAACCCGTTCATAAAATTTTGTTTGAAGAAACAGAAAATATTATCAATGAGCTTTATTTTTCTATCCTAATTAATCGTGAAGAAGAGAAAGTTTGCCTTGTTGTTTCAAGCGCAGGCGGCATGGAAATAGAAGAGATCAGTAAAAAAAGTCCTGATTTAATACTTAAAGAATTTTGTAACCCTATAACTGGATTAATGGACTATCAAACAAGAGAGCTGGCAAACTCATTACAATTTAGTGCTGATTTAGCAAGTAAATTTAATAAATTTGCTAAGTCGGCTTATAAACTTTTTACAGAAAATAATTTATCACTTTTAGAAATTAATCCATTAGTGATTAATGATGCTAATGATTTTGTAGCCCTTGATTGCAAGATTAGCATCGATGATAACGCCCTTTATAAACAAAAAAAATTAAGCGAACTTCGCGACTGGTCACAAGATGACTTAAAGGAAGCCGAAGCTCATCATGCTGGATTAAATTATATAGCCTTAAATGGAGATATTGGCTGTATGGTTAATGGTGCAGGACTTGCAATGGCTACCATGGATTTGATACAACATTCTGGAGGATCCCCTGCAAACTTTTTAGATGTCGGTGGTGGTGCATCTGCAGATACAGTTTCAAAAGCATTTAAAATTTTACTTTCCGATAAAAATGTAAAAGTTGTTTTGGTTAATATCTTTGGTGGGATCATGAGATGTGATGTTATTGCCGAAGGTATTATAAATTCTGCGAAAGATGTTGGTGTTTCGATACCGATTGTTGTAAGACTTGAGGGAACTAATGTCAATGATGGTAAAAAATTACTTAAAGAGAGCAAACTCAATATACACTCAGCAGATAATTTAACTGATGCAGCAAAAATTGCTGTGACATATGCCAAGGATCAAAAATAATGTCTGTCCTAGTTGATTCAAAAACTCGTTTAATTTGTCAAGGATTCACTGGAAAACAAGGCACTTTCCACTCTGAGCAATGTTTAAACTATGGGACTAATTTAGTGGGTGGTGTCACGCCAGGCAAAGGTGGAGGAAAACATCTTAATTTACCAGTTTTCAATACGGTGAAAGAGGCTGTGAATCAAACACAGGCGAATGCAACCATGATCTATGTTCCACCAGCATTTGCTGCAGATTCTATCATTGAGGCTAGCGAGGCTGGAATAGAGATTATTGTCTGTATTACTGAAGGTATTCCTACTTTTGACATGCTCAAAGTCAAATCAATAATTAATAGTAATCGCTCGATCTTAATAGGTCCTAATTGCCCAGGAATAATTACACCAGGGGAATGTAAAATAGGAATAATGCCGGGCAGCATTCATCTTCCTGGGAAGATCGGAATTGTTTCAAGATCTGGTACCCTCACCTATGAGGCCGTCAATCAAACAACCAACAACAAATTAGGTCAATCAACATGTATCGGCATTGGTGGAGATCCGATTAAAGGGCTAAATTTTATTGAATGTCTAGATTTTTTTGAGAATGATCCGGATACCCATGGAATCATCCTTGTTGGCGAGATTGGTGGTAGTGATGAAGAAGAAGCTGCAGATTATATCAAAGAAAGAATTACAAAGCCTGTTGCGTCATACATTGCAGGTATGACAGCTCCAGAGGGTAAAAGAATGGGACATGCAGGGGCAATAATTTCAAAGACCACCGGAAAAGCAATTGATAAAATTAATGCCTTAAGAAAAGCAGGTGCTGTAATTGCTAACTCCCCAGCGGAAATTGGTGATGCTATTTTATTAGCAATGAATAATGCATAAATTCATTTTTATTCTTGCCTTTGTTTTCTTTTCCTTACATTCTTCCTCTGAAGAAGTTAATTATCTTTTAACTGCATCAGCAAAAGATGATATCGAGACAGTAAAAGCCATACTAGAAAGTGGTGCCGATGTTAACGTAGTCGACTCTAACAATCTGAATGCCTTGATGTATGCAGCAAGAAAAAATAATTCGGAGATTATTAATTTACTAATAAAGAATAAAATTAAAGTAAACCATACTGATGATTCTGGTTGGACAGCATTGATGTATGCAGCAAAAAAAAACTATACAGAATCTATAAAATTGTTGCTAAATGCAAAAGCCGATCCAAAAATCACAGACCCAGACGGATGGTCCGCCTTTGGTCTTGCTGCATCTGCTGGACATAGCGAAACTATTGATTTGCTTATCAAAGCAGGAATTGACCCAAATAATAGAAATAACAGTGGTCAGACAATTTTAATGATTGCGGCAAAAAAAGGAAATTTGGCGGTCGTAAAAAGTCTTCTTGACAATAAAGCAAACTTTACTTTAAAAGATCCCAATGGGAAGACGGCCTTAATGATTGCATGTGCCAATGGCAACATTGATGTTGTAAAAATGCTCTTAAATCGGGGTGCAGATATCCATATAGAGGATAAATCTAAATGGACCGCATTAACTTGGTCTATTGAAAAGAAATACCCAAAAATTGCAAATATTCTTCTTGAACGAGGGGCTGACCCCAATCATAAAGATGATCAAAAAACACCCTTGATTCATTTTGCCGTATTTAATAATGATTATGAATCAGTAAAATTGTTAATTGAATACAACGTTAAATTAAAAGCACGTGATCAATATGGACTTACTCCATATGTCTATGCGTTAAAAGAAAAAAATAAAAAAATTGTTGAAATTATCAAAGATAATGGTGGGACTTATTAATGAAGGTCTGTCTAATTCAATCAAATCCAATAATGGGGGATATCAAAACTAATTTTAATTGGATTAAAAAGCAGATTATTTCAAATGATGCAGATATCTTCATTGCACCCGAACTAGCCCTAATTGGCTATCCTCCTGATGACTTATTATTTGATAATGAATTTATTAAGAAACAAGAACAAGCCTTTAATGAATTTCAACCACATTTAAAGAATAAACTGTTAATAATTGGCGGTGTACTTTTAAAAAAGAATAAGATATTTAATTCAGCCTTTATCATTTCTCAAAACACTATAAAACATCAGCACAAACAATGCCTCCCCAATTATGGAGTGTTTGATGAAAAAAGATATTTCACACCAGGCGATCATCAAAAAATAATTACATATAAAAATAAGAAAATTTTAATCCTTATTTGCGAGGACTTTTGGGATAAAGATTTAGAAAAAAAATACCTAGATAAACAAATTGATTTTTGCATCGTCATTAATGCCTCCCCTTTTGAGATTGATAAGCTAAATCTTAGAATCAATAGGGCAAAAAAAATTAATAGGAAAATTAAATCAAATTTAATTTATTTGAATATGGTAGGTGGTCAAGATGATGTTGTCTTTGATGGTGGTTCATTTTTGTTAAATAAAAATAATAGTATCTGCTGTCAGTTAGATCACTTCAAATGCCAGACAAAGGTAGTTGAGGAATCCTCACCAGAAAAAACACTTCAAGCATTATCAATTGAAGAGAGTGTGTTGAATGCATGTATTTTAGGCACTAAAGATTATATTAAAAAAAATAAAATAAAAAATATTTTCCTTGGCTTATCTGGTGGAATTGATTCTGCTCTAGTTGCATATATTGCATCAAATGCAACAAATAAAGAAAACATAAATTGTATTATGATGAGATCAAAATACACCTCTAAAATCAGTATTGACGATGCAAAAGAACTTGCAAAAAATCTAGGAGTAAATTTTATTGATAAAAATTTATCCACATTGATAAATCAAATTAATCTAAACCTAAAAGACGATTTTAAAAATCTCAAGCCAGATATCACAGAGGAAAATATTCAAGCAAGAAGTCGAGGGCTTATTCTTATGGCTTTGGCGAATAAAAAAAATGGAATTGTGCTATCAACATCCAATAAAAGTGAATCTGCAGTTGGTTATTCAACGCTTTATGGAGACATGGTGGGTGCATATGCTCCTATTAAGGATATCCCAAAAACGTTAATTTATAAGATAAGTGAATTTATTAATTCAAATGAAAATATTATTCCGGAAAGAATTATCACTCGTGCACCATCTGCAGAATTGAAACCAAATCAAACAGATCAAGACTCATTGCCGGCGTATAATGAGCTGGATAAAATCATTGAGCTCTTTATTGATGAAGGACAATCGGCAGATAAGATTATTAGCATGGGCTTTAAGGCACAAACAGTGAAAAAAATTGTAAAATTAATATTAAGAAGTGAGTTCAAAAGAAGACAAAGTCCCCCTGGACCAAAAATAACAAGAAAGGCATTTGGAAGAGAGAGGCGTTTTCCAATCACTAATAACTTTTTAGGATAAAAATATGAAGAAAATTGATGCAATCATAAAACCATTTAAATTAGATGAAGTTCGTGAAGCTCTAGCTGAAGTCGGTATTGAAGGCTTAACAGTGACTGAAGTTAAAGGTTTTGGAAGACAAAAGGGTCATACCGAACTCTATCGTGGTGCTGAATATGTAATTGACTTCTTGCCTAAAATGAAACTTGAGATTGTTGTATCAGATAAAATGGTAGACAAAGTAATTGAAACTATAAAAAATACGGCTCACACTGGAAAAATTGGTGATGGAAAAATTTTTGTATCCCCTGTTGAAAAAGCTATTAGAATTAGAACCAGTGAAACGGATGACGATGCAATTTAGCCAAGTAAAATTTTAACTTTTTTAAAATCTTCGATCGTATCTACTCCTATCATTTCCTCACCATGATACTCGATCATTTTAATTGGAATGTTATTGAAAATTGCCCTCATTTGTTCTAATTTTTCAACTTTTTCAATTTTAGGGCTATCTATCTGACAAAAATCATTAATCTGCTTGACTGTATAAGCATAAATACCAAGATGATGATAAATTAGGTCATCAACAAAGTTTTCATCATTTAAATTGCCAATCATGCTTCTTGAAAAAGTTATTGCTTCATTGTTCACATTCAGAGCTACTTTTACATTATTTTTATTCTTATAATCTTCGAAACTTTTAAATTTTTGATATGCGGATACAAATTGGTTCTGATTTGAAATATTTTCAGCAAGCTCATTAATTAATTTAAAATCTACTAGAGGCTCGTCCCCTTGAACATTTACTAACACATGATCATCTTTCAGGGAAAGCATTTGTGCTGCCTCATCAATCCTGTCAGTTCCTGATTGATGAGATTCGGCAGTCATGATAGACATAAATCCAAAATTTTCTGCTATGTCCTTAATATTTTGATTATCTGTAGCAATATAAATGTTAGTGGCTTTTGATTTAGATGCTTGCTCAGCTGTATGGATAAACAGCGGTTTATTCTTTATTTCTAAAAGAAGCTTATTTTCAAGTCTTGTGCTATTTAAACGAGCAGGTATAACAACAGTAAAACTCATTTGATTTTTCTTGCCTCAGATACAAGCATTATGGGGATCCCGTTTTTTATTGAATATGCCAAGCCTGCCCCCTTTGATATTAATTCATTATTTTTTTTATCGTAGACAAGCTTTTCTTTAGTCACCGGGCATACCATTAATTCAAGTAAATTTTTATCCATTTAAAATTTTTCCAAGTAATTTTTTTTCAAACACTGGACACATCCTTGCATCGGATTTTACTACCCAAATATTTTTATTTTTAATATTTGTACATTTCACTGAATCTTTTTCAGTTATAAGATAATTAAAGTTATCTTTAAAATCATTATTTGTAAAATAATAATGATCATCATAAATCCGATATTTAAAATCACATAGTTTTTTTAATGAGTTTATTAGTCGATACGGATAACCTATACCAATTGATAAATGTAGATTGGTTAGCTTATTCAGAGCTATCTCTTCCTTTGTTTTTAAATTAGTTACTTTATGATTAAGAGAAAATTTAAAAAAGTCTTTTTTTGATTCTAAGCTATTTGATAAAACTAAAATATCATTATCATGAATTTTAGATAAGGGTTCTCTAAACGGCCCCGCTGGTAGAAGCAAATGATTGGTGACATAACGATCATCATTTATTAAAATTTTATAATCAAAAAATAAACTTTTATGCTGAAGGCCATCATCTGAAATAATTACATCCGTTTCACTGTATTTTTTTATTAATGCATTTCCTGCCTCAAATCTTGATCTACTTATAAATACAGGAATATTTAATTTTTGTTTCAATAACAGTGCCTCATCGCCTACATCAATAGCGTTTGAATTATCAAAGACTTCTGTTGTATTTTTAAATCTTCCCTTATAGCCACGAGAAATGATTCCAACATTAATATTATTTTTTTTTAATAATTTAGCCAAGTAAATGACAAGTTGGGTTTTACCTGAACCACCAACAATTAAATTTCCTACTACGATCGTTGTGACAGGTAATTTTTTTTGTTTAAAAATATCAAACTTATAAAGACCAGTTCTTAAATAATAGATAAAATAATTTATTAATGAAAGAGGGATCAGTAACCATATTACATTGGCTTGTTTGTAATATTGATCGGTAAAAAATTTCTCAATAGACATGACTTTTTTACGATAATTCTTTTTTATACAGTTTTGAATAGAACCCTTTTTTTCTTATTAGCTCGTCATGATTCCCAGATTCAATAATTGATCCTTTATCAAGAACAAATATCTTGTCAGCATTTTTTACGGTTGATAATCGATGAGCAATAATAATTGATGTTTTGTTTTTCATTAAATGATCTAGCGCATCTTGAACAAGTTTTTCAGACTCTAAATCAAGAGCCGAGGTTGCTTCATCAAGAAGTAAAATTGGGGCATCTTTGATAATTGCTCTGGCAATTGCAATACGCTGCTTTTGGCCACCAGATAATTTAACTCCACGATCACCAACCAAATTGTCCAATTTATTAGGAAGTTTTTCTATAAATTCTCTACAGTTTGATTGATCAATGATTTCATTCAATCTTTTATCAGAAATTTTTCTCGTTTGATTTCCATAACATATGTTATTTCGTATGGTGTCGTTAAATAAAATTGTATCCTGAGTTACTAATGAAAAAAAGCTGCGCAAATTATCAAGTTTTAAATCTTTTATATTTTCTTTATCAACTAAAATGTCACCCTCTTTAAAATCATAAAATCTTGGAAGAAGATTCATCAAGGTTGTTTTTCCTCCACCTGACTTGCCGACTAATGCAATTTTCTGTCCTCTCTTTATTTTTAATGATATTTGGTTCAAAACACTTCTATCATTATCTCCGTATTGAAAAGAAAGATTTTTGATTTCTATATCGCCTTTAACATTAGGTAAAACTTTTTTTCCTTGGTTTTTTTCATTCCGCTCATTTAAAACATTCATAATACTTTTTGCTGCAGCAATACTAACTTGTAATGATTCATTAACTTCAGTTAAGCTTTTGATCGGTTTAATCATCATTAGCAACGCACCAACAAATGCAGCAAATTCACCAGTGGTAAAATTTGCCAACGCATAGTAAACAATTACTCCCAAAGCAATTGAGGCGATAATTTCTATTAACATGCTGTTAAATAGTGAGAGTCTTGCCAATCTAATTTGCATGTTCATATTTTTTTTGACAATCGATGTAAATCTTTGCAATTCATAATTTATTGCACCAAAAACCTTTATAACCCTTTGTCCAGTCACAGCCTCTTCCGAAGCAGATGTCATGTTCCCCATGGTTTCTTGCACCTCAAAACCAAAAGACCTGAGTCGAGGTGATACTTTCTTTAGATACCTAATAATTACTGGTGTCATTAATAAAAAAACTAAAGTTAGAAACCAATCCAAATAAACCATATATATGAATAATGCTATGACAGTAAAAGATTCTCTGATTATGGTTATACCAATTCTAGTTATAACTGCTGATAATTGATCTGCTTCATAAGTTAATTTTGAAACAAGCATTCCTGCATTGTTGTTATCAAAGTATGACACCGGAAGTTTGAGATATTTTTTGAAAGTATCAATCCTGAGATCTGCAACTACACCCCTTGAAGTTTTCCTCATATGATACCCAGACATAAATGATGAACAGGCCCTAATTAGCATAAGAACCATCAGTGAAATGGGCAACATTATTTTTATGATCGAATTTCCAGTATCAAAACCGTTATCAGTAATCTCTTTAAGCAGTGCTAGAAAACCTGTATTGGTTAATGAAAATATCAGCATAAAAAAGATACTCAACAATAAAGAAAATTTATAATTGAGCGCATATCTTAAAAGTTGTTGATAAATTTCTTTGAATTCTGAAAATTTAAGAGGATGTTTTTTTAACTCTGGCATTGAGAGGTTTAATTAACCTTTGTAGCAAAAGTAACTTTATTAAGACCAGACAGTCTAGCTGCCTCCATAACATTTATTACAGACTGGTGGTTGGACATCGCATCAGCATTAATAATGACTGTAGGGAGGTCGTTATTAAATTTTGATTTTAAGTTTTTCAACTCCTCTAGGATGCCGGCAATGGAATTGTCCGTAATTTGTACATCGTTTATAAAGTACTGATTATCACTGGTAATTACAATATCCACTTTATCAAGATCTTTGTCTTGAGGTATTGCCTCAGCAGTTGGAAGATTGATTTTTAATTCACTAAATTTAGAGAACGTTGTACTCACGACAAGAAAAATAATGATCACCAGTAAAACATCTATAAGAGGGATAAAATTTATCTCCAACTCATCTTCTTGAGTGCCTCTTCTGAAATTCATTAGTTATTTTCCTTTATGATGAATGATTTCAACTAAGGTAATGGCCTGTTGTTCCATCTCAACTATAAGTGATTCAACTTTATTTTTAAAAAATCTGTACATAATCATCGCTGGAACAGCTACAACAATTCCTCCAGCTGTGTTGTATAAGGCTATTGAAATTCCTCTAGCAAAAACAGTTACATCGGCACCGCTGCTTGTAAAAGAGCTAAATAATTCAACCATACCAATAATAGTCCCAAAAAGACCAAGAAGCGGAGCAACTGTTGCAATAGTTCCTAAAGTAGATAAATATTTTTCTAATTTATGAAAAACTGCCCTTCCTGTTTCTTCGATTGATTCTTTTATCAATCCAGGAGAGCTGGAGATGTGATCAAGCGCGGTAGCAAATATTTCACCTAAGTAGGAGTGCTCTCTCAACAAATCAATGGATTTTTTATTAACGCCTTTTTGGTCAATTAATGTCCTCACTTCATTCAATAAATTTTTTGGTGCAATTATTTCTGCCCTTAAGGCCCACAATCTTTCAATGATAATTGCTAGAGCAAGAATTGAAGCAAAAATTAAAGGCCAAATTGGCCACCCAGCACCTTGAATAATATTCCACACTCTACAACTCCTTAATAAGCATTAATGTTTCAAAAAGAATATTAACATTTTTTCAATTTTCCATCGACAAACTCAAGTTTGTTTTTAAATTTTTTTAGCACAGATAAGTCATGGGTCACCATTATCAATGAGATCGATTTTTCTTTAGCTAGCTTAATTAGCAAATCAATGACTATCCTAGAATTTTTTTTATCCAAATTTCCAGTAGGTTCATCTGCAAATATAATTTTTGGATCGTGAACAACAGCTCTACACACTGCAACCCTCTGCCTTTCACCACCAGATAATTGATTCGGAAAATGATGCAATCTCTCGCTTAGCCCTACCTGATGAATTAGATTTTTTGCTTTTTTTGTAGCTTTATCATCATCGTACCCATTCAATAATAAAGGTATCTTTACATTCTCTAGAACATTAAAATCATTCAACAGATGATGAAACTGGTATATGAATCCAAATTCTTTTCTTCTAAAAGTAGTCACCTGAGAAGAACTCAAAGAGCTTAAACTCTTTCCTAGAACAGCAACATCTCCCTGATCGAATGTATCCAGCCCGGCAATGATTTGCATAAAAGTTGTTTTCCCTGACCCAGACACACCAGTTATGACTGAAGATTCATTGATTTCAATTGATAATCGATCAAACAGCGGCTTTTCCAAAGATGGAAATCTTTTTGTTAAATTTTTAATCTCAACAACATTACTCATTTTTTAAAATTTCACCAGGATTTAATTTTGCTGCCATTAGGCTGGGGTAAATGGTAGCGAACAAAGACAAGATAATTGATACCAGTATTACAGAAAGTATATCCGTAGGAATAATTATTGAAGGAAGTTCATTGATGTAATAAATATCTTTTGATAAAAATTGAATATTAAACAGACCTTCAATGAACGGGACAATGGTATTAATATTGGACGCAATTACAACTCCAAAAAACAAGCCTAACAAAGATCCTATAAACCCAATAATGAATCCTTGAAAGACAAAAATTCTTATAATTTGAAATTTTGAAAACCCAATAGTCATCAATATTGCTATATCCTTTTTCCTATCCTGCACGCTCATTGCTAATGATGCCACTAAATTGAATGCAGCAACGGCGATAATTAAAGTTAAAATTATGGCCATTACTCTCTTTTCCATTTGAATCGCACTAAAAAAATTTTTATTTTTATTTGTCCAATTATTAATAAATGAATTGATATTCAGATCGATTAGAATTTTTTTTATATCAGACTCAACATTTAACGTTTTATTAGAATCTGTTAATTGAATTTGCATTGCAGAGAATTTAGTTTTTTGATTTTTAAAGAAAATTTTCTGAGCATCTTGAAAATCAATTAGCGCTAAACTGCTATCGAAATCATAAATACCCGCATCAAAAATACCAACAATATGAAATTTTTTTATTGTAGGATAATTTCCGATTGGACTAAAATTGAGTTTAGGAATCAATAATGAAACATCGTCGCCAATATCAACGTTTAATAATCGTGCAAGATCAACACCGATGATAATCTCAAATGGCTTGCTTGAAAATTTTTTAGAGCCTTTGACAACCTTATTTAAAAGCTGGTTAACATTATTTTCATATTGAGGATCTATCCCTTTAACCAGGACCCCCCTATTTACAGATCTATTTGATAAAAGGCCCTCTCCTGAAACATATGGTGAAACTGCTTTCACATGTTTCAAATCAGTGATTTTTTTTATTAATTGATTAATTTCATCTTGATTATCCAGGCCGCCAGTAATTTCAATGTGAGATGTGGCATCAAGGATTCTTTTCTTTAACTCAAAATGAAATCCATTCATAACTGACATCACAACAATTAATGCCATTACACCAATAGATATTCCTAAAATACTTGAGAAGCCAATAAAAGATAAAAAACGATTTTTACTACCATTGATTAAAATTTTTCTGGATACCCAAAAATCTAAAAGTAAAGATTTCATTTGAAAAAAATCATTTATTAAATGATGATGAGTTGATCTGTTAGAATTATGGCATGTTTACAGGGATTATTAAAACAATTGGTAGGATCATTAGTATCAAAGATATTGATACTGACATACAATTGACGATTGAATATGACGGAAAATTTAATATCGAGCTTGGTGATAGCATTTGTGTCAATGGGGCATGCCTGACCATAACAAATTTTACTAGTAATACCCTTGATTTTTACTTATCCCAAGAGACACTTTCGAAAGTAGTTCCTTTTTATTTGCATCAAGAAGTTAATTTGGAAGAGTCATTAAAAATTGGAGATAAAGTTGGTGGCCATTTTGTTTTTGGTCATATTGACTCAAAAGCTACCTTAAAAGACATAAAAAAAGCATCTGATTCGCAAATTTGGGTTATGGAGATTCCGAGCCAATTTCAAAAATTTATAGCTCCTAAAGGCTCAGTTGCGATAAATGGAGTTAGCCTGACAGTAAACAAAGTTGATAAAAACAATTTCTTCCTTAATCTTATTCCTCATACAATAGAGCACACAACATTTAAGAATAATAAAATAAATGATCAATTTAATTTTGAAATTGATATGCTTGCTCGCTATGCATTAAATGGTTAAATTATGTTAGATAATATTGAATCGATAATTGAAGACCTTAAGTTAGGAAAAATGGTAGTCCTGGTTGATGATGAGGATCGGGAAAATGAAGGTGATCTGTTTATTCCAGCTGATAATGTATCACCTGAAATTATCAACTTTATGGCTAAATTTGGTAGAGGGTTAATTTGTCTAACACTCACTGAAGAAAAAGCACGCCAGTTAAATCTGCCCTTGATGGTGCAAGAAAATGAAGCAAAACTAGGTACTAATTTTACTGTTTCCATAGAGGCTGCTGATGGAGTAACGACTGGAATTTCAGCTAGCGATCGATCAACTACAGTCAAAGCTGCCATTCATCCTAATGCAACAAAAAATAGTATTGTTCGGCCTGGACATATCTTTCCATTAATATCACATTCAGGTGGTGTTCTATATCGAGCAGGTCATACAGAAGCTGGTTGTGATTTGTCGCAAATCGCAGGATTTCAACCTTATGGGGTTATTTGTGAAATTCTCAATGATGATGGATCGATGGCTCGTCTCGATGATCTAAAAGATTTTGCAAAAAAACATCATTTAAAAATTGGCTCCATTGCTGACCTCATTGAATATAGAAGAAAAAAAGAAAAACTTATTTTAAGAACTGAGGAGGATGTTGTTTCAACAGCTTTTGGAGAGTTTAAACTTATTACCTATAAAGATAAAATTTCTAATAGTATTCATTTAGCTTTTGTTAAAGGAGAAATTGATCCCAATGATGACGTCATGGTGAGAGTGCATGAGCCATTAACTATTCTCGACTTTATTGTAAAAAATGACAAACATTCATGGACGCCTAATGAAGCTTTTAAAAAAATATCTAAAGAAAAAAATGGAGTCATGTTATTTCTAAATTATGGCTCTTCAACTAATCTGAAGAAAATTGGTGATCTAGACCAGCAGCCAAAAAATAAAGAAAATGATCTGAGAAATTATGGAATCGGCTCTCAAATACTGGTTGATCTTGGTATAAAAAATATGAAACTATTAGCATCACCAAGGAAAATGCCTAGCATGATGGGTTTTGGTTTAGAGGTAAAAGAATTTATAGAAAAATAAAATTGTGTTATTATTCAATGCGTTGAAATACACATACAAAAAATCTAAATTCAACTTTGGTTTTCTTAAACCCTTCCCCACCATTTTTTTTAAATCATGACGAAATTAAATAATTATGATCTTAAAGAAATAAATGAAAAAAAAGGATCAGTACTTGCATTTGATTTGGGTATAAAAAAAACTGGTGTAGCGGTTGGTAATAACGTCCTTAAAACTTCAAGAAATCTGGTTACTTTTTATTCAAAAAATAAAAATCAGCGAATAGACAAAATTAAACAACTTGTTAACGAATGGCAGCCAATATATTTAGTTCTTGGACTGCCATCAAATCAAGATTCAAGCGATAATGAAACGACAAAGTTTTGTTTAAATGCTGCAAAAGAAATCGAAAAAAATATAAATCTGCCCATTTTCTTTGTGAATGAAAATTACAGCTCAACATCTGCTGAAGAGTTAATTAAAAATCTGGGTAATAAAAAACAAAAAAATAATATCTCTCTTGTTGACCAAATAGCTGCAGACATTATATTGCAATCGCACTTCAATGAAGTTGATAAACAAATAAGGTCTTCAAATGCATAACATTCAATTAAATAACGGACAACTTCAACATTTGTTGTGTATTGAGGGTCTCTCAAGACAAATTATTGAAGAAATTTTCGCTAGAGCTGATTCATTTTTAGATCTTGAAAATAACAATGTCAAAAAAACTGATTTATTAAACGGAAAAACAATTTGTAATTTATTTTTTGAAAATAGCACTAGAACCAGAACCACTTTTGAAATTGCAGCAAAAAAACTTTCAGCAGATGTTATTAACCTTAATGTAAGTACCTCATCACAATCAAAAGGTGAGTCTATTCTTGATACGATAAATAATTTAATAGCAATGCATGCTGACATGTTTGTGATTAGACATAACCAGTCGGGTGCTGCTCATTTCATAGCAAAACATATCAATAAAAATATTAAAGTTGTTAATGCAGGTGATGGTTATCATTCACATCCAACTCAAGGGTTATTAGATGCATTTACAATTAGACACTATAAAAAAGACTTTAAAAAATTAAAAATTGCAATTATCGGGGACATTAAGCATTCTAGGGTTGCTCGTTCCGAAATTAATGCGCTGAATATTCTTGGTGTACCAGAAATAAGAGTGATAGCGCCGCAAACTCTAATGCCTTATGGTGTAAAAGATCTTGGGGTAATCCCTTTTGATAATCTTGATCATGGAGTTAAGGATGTAGACGTGATCATGATGCTTAGGTTACAAAAAGAAAGGATGGATAGTGCATTAATTCCAAGCCAAGAAGAATATTTCAAAACATATGGTTTAACATCAAAAAGAGTTGATCTGGCTAATCCTGATTGCATTATTATGCACCCAGGCCCAATGAATCGTGGGGTTGAAATTGAATCCTCAGTTGCAGACTCCAATAAGGCTGTGATCCTTCCTCAGGTCAGTTTTGGAATTGCAATTCGAATGGCTGTTATGTCTTTATTGATGGAGAAAAAATGAAATACCTCATCAAAAATATTAATGTTTTTGATTCTAATAGCGAAATACAAACTAATCAGAATATTTATATCAGTAAAGGCAAGATTGAAAACTTCTCATACAACAAAAATAATAATGACAAGAAATGTCAAATTATCGATGGTGCTAATAAATTATTAGTTCCTGTAATAACAGATCTATATTCAAATCTTAAAACTCCTGGTGAGGAGCATAGGTCAATATTAGATCAAGAGATATCCGCTGCGATTGCTGGAGGGATTACTAATGTATGTTGCCAACCAGCCACCGACCCAGTTCTTGATGAGCCTAGTCTAATAAAGGATCTTATATCAAAAGCAAATAAAATCTTTCCAATCAACATTAAACCATTTGCGGCAATAACAAAAAATTTAGCCGGAGAACAGTTGTCGGAAATGAAAGAGTTATTTGACGCTGGAGCTATCGGATTTTCACAAGCTGAAAAACCCATTATAGATACCAAAGTTCTCTTAAGGGCTTTTGAATATGCCAAAACTTTTGGATTTACTCTCTTTTTGCGTCCAACTGAAAATTACTTATCAAAAAATACTTATGCAAATGAAAGTTCAATTGCGACTAGGCTTGGCTTGAAAGGATCAAATAGAAATTCAGAAATTATTGAAATTTTAAAATATATTGCCTTATCAAAAGACATTGGTACAAAAATTCATTTATCCAAAATTTCCTGTAAAGAGTCGCTTGAAATTATTGAAAAGGCAAAAAATGAAAATATTAATGTAACCTGTGATGTTTCTATCAATCAGCTTTTATTTAGTGAGCAGGATATTGATGGGTACAACACTAACTATCATCTAGTTCCCCCATTAAGATCAAAAATTGACCAAAAAGAAATTTTTAATAATATTGAAAATGATGTAATTGATGCTATTTCATCAGATCACTGCCCAGTGGATCTAGATAAAAAAATGCTGCCTTTCGAAGAATCAGAGCCTGGAGCATCATCCTTTGAAACGTTTCTACCATTGATATTTAAAATTGCACAAGATCAACAAATTAATATTATGAAGTTACTTTCAAAAATTAGTTTGGAGCCGTATAAAATTTTAAACAATAAAAAATATGATCTTAATAAATGCGCAAATATAGATTTTTGTTTATATGACGAATCTCAAAGCTGGATTCCATCTCAAAGCTCAATTAAAACGTCAGGGAAAAATATTCCATTCGAATATGAACTTCAAGGAAGAGTGAGCCATACATTTGTGGATGGAGAAAAAATCTATGAACTTTAGTTTCTAATTACAAAATACTTGCATCATTAAATAGAAGCAATATAATTAGCATTCATTCTTTAATGTTATTTACAGGGGGTAAGAGAGATATGTTAGAAAAATTAATTAATGCATTATTGGGTAAAGATACAAAATCAGAACCAAAGAAACCAGCAGCTAAGAAACCAGCAGCTAAGAAAAAGCCAGCGGCTAAGAAAAAGCCAGCGGCTA
>Ga0181598_1000663_pt1 | contig 33984 bp, 26 predicted proteins | sample 041ome_4_FD_153295 | JGI IMG/M metagenome (GOLD analysis project Ga0181598, IMG submission 153295) | Coastal salt marsh microbial communities from the Groves Creek Marsh, Skidaway Island, Georgia - 041404US metaG (spades assembly) | ecosystem: Environmental > Aquatic > Marine > Intertidal zone >... | reverse complement strand
CAGTACTGTATATAAACCTAAGGTCTATGTTGTAGTGGGTAAAGCCACTAAAGTACTTATCACAGACAATATGAGTGAAGCCAAGAGAGCACCTACACAAGGTTATGATGGTGTTATATACTTTGGCAGTGCTACTGTAAGGGGTGTACCTGAAGTAGCTATACACAATCCTAAGAACATTCGTATTTTAAGGGTAATCACGGAGTAAACCCTGAGTAAAAAACTAACTACTATTAAACTTAAATCTTACGGGAGGATTAAATTATGAACGAAGCACAGTTTCGGAAAAAGTATAAACAAGTAGATCAAATTGCAGATCGTAATGGTGCTCCGAACGATCATTGGGTGTACCAACAACTTGCACAAGCAAACTTGGCTTTTGAAGAGGGTCGAGTTAGGGATGCTAAAAAGTGGTTAGATAAAGCCCTTGTTTCAGCCCAACAATACGGTACAAGCCCTCGTGACATAAGAGCAAAAGACTTACTTAAAGAAGTAAGAGAACTTAAAAGACTTGTAGCAAAGAAGAATAATTCTTTCTTTAGTTGATCAACTAAAGAAAGAAGAAAATTCAAATGGCTTTGAAAACTTATGGTATGTTAAGTGGTCAAGGTTTGTTTGTGGGAACACGTTTAATAGACATTAAAGTTTAACTTATCTTTTTAGGAAAGCACTAGCCACCTGCCAACCTTTACTTGTTGGCAGGTGGTTTCCTTTTTTACCTAGCCAACCTAAGGACAACATTTTATCTTTGTAGACTTGTGGAATGTCTTGGTATTCACCTGTACGGATAACTTGGTCGCAGATAGAAACCATTAGTTTACGACAATACTCACGCATGAACTTTTCTTGATTATCTGTTGATGACATAACTTACTCCTTTTATAACATTCTTTAATGTTTCTCTTTTACTGGTTTTCATAAAGTAGGGTCGTAGTACACACTCTATACTATTGTGTAATAAACACTCTAACAGTTTAGCTTCTCTTTTAGTAAAGTTAATACTTCTAGGGAAGTGTATATTCACTGTTAAACCGTCTTTTGTAATGTGTGTAGTGTATTGACACCCAGGTGTCAGACAAGTTGTTTTAAGAGCCATTGTGTACCTTTTTAAAGTAAAGAACCCACAGCCGAAACTATGGGTTCAAGGGTCATGGAGGTTCTTGTTTATTCGAAGGCGGGAAGCATTGTGTAAATATGACGATCCGACACATTATATCTTTGAGCCAATACTGTAGCAGAAGTACTAAGGATACAGGTTTCAATACCAATGTACTTTTCTGTGTACTGACAATAGTAATAACATTTAGCTGCTCTGTGTACTTGTTTTGCCCTTTTAAATGTTAAGTTATATTCGTCACGGTACTTAACTAAATCTGTTAAAGCCAGTCTTAACTCTTTTTTAGAGGTAGTATCCAAAATGTTATTAATTACTTCTCGTTCTTGTGTGTAAAGTTCTTTGGAAACATTGGGATACTTAATGTTGAATCTATTCCACTCAAAAGAGTACAAGTCTTTTAAAAACTTACCTGTTTGAGGTAGTTGACTTACTTTTGTAATAGTGGGGCTTGTGGTGTCAGAATAAGTGATAGGTGTTTGACGTACCTTACGAGTTACATAGTTTTGCACACCTACACTAGCGTTAGAGTACAATTGGTTATACAAAGTCATGTTTCGGTCACGGTAAGCGTCCAAGATATTTTTAGCTATTACAGACCAGTGTTGTTCTCCACTAGGTCTAGTAGAAGTTTCTTGTGCTTCTTCATATTCAGATTCTTCTTCGTAGTCTTGTTCCTCTGTTTCGGAATCTTCTTCTTGTACCATACTTTGAGTGGTAGTTAAAGTGATAAGGCTACCCAAGTTATTAAAAAGGTTTAGAAGAGTGTCTGGTACAGTGGATGGATCTAGTTCAATACTAATGTTTACTTTCATGTTTACCTCGTTGATATGTTTATAGGTATTGTTATATACAGACGGCACTATACCAATTATAGGGTAAGGGACTAAAAATGTCAGATTTTCCATATTCCATACAACAAAATCCATCCTCTAATCCAACAACAGAAGGATTAGAGTACAGTAAAACCAAACAAGAGTTAGTACAGAACATTATGGGAACCTTCCGAGAGATCCTACCTTCTAACTATGTAGCCATTACTAATGGTCCGTTTTATACATTACAGTTTCAGGCTATGGTAGAACAGTTAGCCGAAATACAAATTATGTACACAGAAGTGTATAAGGATTCTTTATGGGACTTTACAAGACCTGATTTCTTGTGGCAGGTGTTAGGTACACTTGTGTTTCCAAATAGTAATATACCCAAGATAGATGGGGATACAGAGTTAAGACAGTTTCTACAGGACATGGTACTTTACTTATTAAAAGGAAGTACAACAGAAGGTATACAACAAGGTTTAGAATCTTTACAAGACGGATTACTTGTAACTATTATAGAGAGGTACTTACAGACACCTCCAAGGGACCCTAAAGGTGAGTATACAATAGACGATCAGTTTATTATAGATGTGTTAATAGAGAATGGTTTTAACAGTGATCCTTTTACATTACAAGACAATGTAAAGTTAGTTATGTCGGCCTTAAAACCTGCTCATGTCTTATATAGTTTCTCTTACTTGTTTCAAGATGCTTTTGGAACAGTACCAAAAGAGGACACTTTTGTTTTAGACTTGGACAGTTATTACTATGATGATACAAGACAAAATTGGTATGGGGCTAAAGCTATTACCGGTATTGGAGATGTGTTAGAAAACAATTTATTTACAGATCCTGATGTGTCTTTTGAAAGTGTAACACCTAATATGAAAATAACATTACAAGGTAAACAGTACAGAGTACAACAAGTTTTATACCTAAAAGGTGGTATAGACACAACACCAAGATCTTACACTTTATCTTCTGGGGGTTCTGGTACTGTAGTAGCCACCTCTAATAATACTTTATATGACAGTACTTTGGATTGGGGAACATTACCAAGGGATACACAGATTACTATATTGGATGGTATTAATAGTGGTACTTATAGACTAGATCGTGTAACAGGAAACACTGGTGGGTTTATAGGAAACACTGGTGTAAGTGGAAACTATGTAAGAGTGTCTCCTAGTATATTAAAACTAGAGGGTACAATTATAAAAACACCTAATCTATCCTATACAGTTGAAGTAGATAGATTAGGTGTTTTAGAGCCTAATGAGATAAACGGAGAGGATGTAACCTCACAGTTTATATATTAGTTTTCGTCGTCTGTTTCTTCATCTACAGAAATTACTTCAGGGGCTTCTTCTTCAGAGTCTGTTTCTTCTACTTGTTGTTGAACGAAACCGTCTAACTCTTCTAAAGGAACTTCTACTAAGCCTTTACCTAAGTAAATAGGTAATAACTCTTCGTAGTTGTCTTGACCTTTTAACCAGCAAAGAACAATACCAGGAGCCAAGTAAGGTAAGAAACCTTTTTGTTTAGAGTAGTCGTTATCAAAAGATAATCCACCATCAATAACACCGTCTACAATCTCTAATACAATTGTTTCAAACTCTTGTCCATCGAAACCTTCTACAACAATGTACTGCTTCATGTCAGGGTGATCTTCTAACTTAGCGTCTTCATTACCTTCTTCTTTTTGTTGTAAAACCCAAGCAATAGCTTCCTCTTGGATCTTGGCCATCTCTTCATGTGAACCTACTGTTACAGGAGGACATACAATTTTGGCTGTAACAAAAACATGAGTAAGGGTTTTATCTGAAACAATTTCTGATAAGTTTTGTTGTGCTGCTGTAGCAAGTACTTTCCAATGTTCTAATAAAGCGATCTCTTTGTATTCATAGTGAACAGGAAATACAAAGTTATCATCGAAACACATATAGTAAGCCAAGTCCTCGAAACCTTCTTCGTTAAACTTTTCTTTAGCGTAATTAGCAATAGTATGACTTAGAGGCATAATCCATCCTTAAAGTTAGGGGGTTAAAACAAATAATGTTTTTGTATAGACAGACTATTTAACAGTTTCGAAGCAACTGTACACCTCTCTAAGATTATCTGCAAAGATACCATTAAACTGGGCGTCCATAGGTTTTAAATCCCCGTATGATCTAACATTGTTTTCATCTATATCTATTTTTGTATACATACAGCTAAAACCTTTATTATGAAAGGCTATAACTAGACCATAATCTAAGATACCGGGGAACCCCTCAAAACTACCATTAAGTTGTTTCCACTTGTCTAAGTTCTCTTTTGTTTGTTTGTTTAGTTCTTCTCCAAAAGGTAAACAACGAGTTTCCATAATACAATAAACAGCCCTAAGACCTTGTTGTACTAATTGTTTAGGTTGTGTTTGTTTTATATACTCGGCTATAAGTTTACCGTGAATATGTTTAGGATACTGACCCATATCAGGACAAGCCAAAAAGTGTCCAAACTTACTTTCGATAAAATAAGTTATTGGTATTTCCATATCTGTACCATGAAAAGAAGTTATTACTTTCAATATAGTGTCATTCATTTTAAACATAAGTGTTCCTATTTTTAGTTTTACTTGTATAGTTATGTACTATTATGGAACATAGTTTTATAGGGATACAATAAATTACCTATCCCAACATTAAGTGTAAAAGGGTTTGTATGGGTTGTAATTGTAAGAAAGGTAAACAGAATTCTGTTGTTAATAGAAGAGTTATAGTTCAGAGTAGTTACACAAATAACAAAAAGAACAATAACAATAGTCCGAATCTTTCTAATGTAGAAAGAGTTGCTGTATACAAAAGATTACGCCCAGCTAGTAATGGAGAAGGCAAATGACCATTAAGCAGAAATACTATTCTGGAACTACTACATCAAGATACTTGTCCCCAACAGACGCCTCTTGGGATAGTACGGTTTACCAAAGTGGTAAACCTATTCTAGATTCAGAGTTAAATCTAAGTTCAGACATTAGTAAAGAGGTTCAAAGTTTATTACTTGATAAAACTTTACCTTCTGGCTTTATACTAAAAGGTAAGGACTTACTACCAAGGTTTTCGTTTCCTTTAACAACAGATCCAAACTTTACTGTAAACAGTTTCGTGATGGAGAAGGTTACCGCTATTGTGGCCAACAATCCTATTACTATTGAGTTTACTAATACAGACTTGGTTAGTGAAAACACTATTACTTTAGATAACGCCCCTGTTAATGGTGGAACAGCACCAGATGTGAAAAGAACAGACTTTGTTTTCTTAGAAGTGTTTAAGTCTATGGTAGCCCCTTCTCCTCATGGTAGTGGTTCTGTTCAAGTAGCCGATCCTGTTACAGTATTACCAGGTGATGTTTTATTTATTAATGGATTACCTCTTACGGCTACAGCCGGTGTACCTGTTGTAGACGAGTTTCAGATTGGAGTTTCTGCTGTCATTACCGCCGGTAATATACGAGACGCTATTAATAATCCTACAAACTCTTTTAGTACACTTGTAACAGCACAGTTATCTATTTCTAGTACAGACACAGTACTAATAAGATCTGTTGTAGGGGGTACAGCCGGTAACTATACTTTTACTACTACTAATCCAGCAGCTTTGATTTTAGACCCACTTACAGGAAACTTATCTGGAGGATCTGATAGACCTAATAAACCTAGTCAAGATACTATTTACAGATATGGTAATACACAAAGTTCGGTTAATGTAGCCTTACAAGATAACATTCAAGATCCTATCCTTAATACAGAATCTACACAACGAGTTCAAGTACAATATAGGATTCGTAAAACAGGACAAGTAGAGAATGTAAACTTTAAAACACAAAACGGTTTTAATAACGCTTCTGTGTTGGCTCAAGGGACACAAATAACAGGTGTACCTTACTTTATGTTTGTACCTGCAGATGGACAAACAGTAAAAGCCTTTATTGAAGTTATTAGTTCTCCTTTAACAGTAGGAGATACCATTACAATTAATGGTGTAACTCTTACGGGTGTAGCGGGTCCTAGAACACCAGGTAATGATGACTTCGATGTTACATTAGGTAGTACAAGTGCTTTGGCTACAGAAATCTTTAATGCTTTAAGTGATGGTGCTAACTCTTTTATTACTGTAGTTACACCTATTGTAAACTTAAACTCTGTAGAACTAATAAGTGTAAGTGGTGGGGACATTAACTTAACTACAACATCCACTGGTATTAATACTATTGTGTCTTCTGCTATTTCTTATGGTATTAAAGATAGTGGTTTATACATTGCGGGTAATGGAACACAAACTAGTGCTTCTTTATTAGGTACTGTAGACGGCTATGTGTACGCTATTCCAATGTGTTTTGTGTTTAGAAGAAATGATGCGAGTGGTACAGGTGGGTTTGATCCTTTAAACAACACCAACGGCGCGTTATCTTACTTACATGGTGGGTTTGCTAATTTACATGGTTTTGGGGCTATTCCAGCAGGTGTGTCGGACAGACCAGATCAAAAGTTTCACGATGTAATCACAGAACATGATGTACTTGACTTAAGAAGGTCTGTAAGTACAAACGGTGTAGATCTTAAAGCCGAACTTGAAAAACAAATGACTATGTTATTAGACGGTAACTTTAAGACATGGGCTATAGATGCTGCAGATAAGAACGAGTTGGGTGCTGGTTCTGGGGATGTGTCTTGGAGATACTTAGTGTGTAATGAGATAGGTCGAGATGGTGCCTCTGGTGGTATTGCTCCTATTTCTGGGGATACAACAAGAGGGGATACTGTAGGTAACTTTGACCACATCAGAAGAAGATTTAGTGATGAGGCTATAGTAGAAAGAGTTGTTCTTCCTATATTACCAACAGACGACAATGTAACTGAACCTGGTAAGTATGTAACTAAGGCTGGTTGGGCTGTAGGATATAGTGGTTGGGCTGAAGGTGATGTAATTAGTTTAGATGTAGACAGCCTAAATGCAAGTGGTTTAGGAGATTGGTCTAATGGTACAAGTAGTTTAGTTGGTGGTGTTGTGTCTAACTTCTTTCCACCGGGTACAAAGATTACTAATGTTTTAAGTGTGGAGTTGGACGATGGGGATTATGGTATTTCTGTAGACCAGACTGTACAGTTAACACAAGTGAGAGGTATTGGAACCACTCATGTAGAGATACAATTAATGCCAGATAGTACACAAGTTAATAGTGGTATTAGTGGTAATCCAACATATGATAAAGTAAGCCCACAAAGTGGTGGTGTGGATAATGGTTCACAAAGAAGAATGTTTGTTGAGTTGGAGATTACATATCCAGTAGGTAGTGGTACAACAGATACACCAGACGAGTTAGTAGAGCCTAGTACAAGTGTAACAGGATACTTTGGTGCTACTATTGAAAACGATAGTACACAAAGACCTTATGATTGGGAGAACTTACCTAGTCCAGAGTTTAGGGGTGGTAAAAGGGAAATTAACTTAGAGTATGTGGCTGGTGGAGATTACACACCAACAACAGGTAGTGGGGTACTTATTACAGACGAGGTAGTAAGTATTAGTGATACAGAGATTGTATTACCCAGAAGAATCTGGGGTGATGTTATTTACACTCCAATAGTAGAAGACTTATCTACAGGTGTTCCAGTTCCATACACTTTGGATGTTAATGTTAGTGAGTTTGGATCAAGTACTCGTAAGTTAGTTCTTAATGTAGGAACACCTTTACCAAGTACACATTGTTTAGTAAGAGTTCAATACTACGCTCAAGATGCTATACCAAACTTTGGTGGTGCGGGCGGTGGATACCAAGTAGCAACATACTTTAGAAGTAATGCCCCTCAAACATTGGCTGTACAAGCGGGTGTAGTACCTTTACCAAGTTCTTTAACTGTTAAGCCTTTGGTTATGTCTAGAGACTTATGGACAAGTAATGTGAGTGTTGGTTCTGTGGACTTACCTTATCCATACGCTAATCCTAATGATCAAATTGCTGTTAATGGTAACTTAGTAGGTACAGGAGAGTTTCCAGCAGAGTGGGTATTACAAGCACAAGGTAAGATTAGTTTATCCGACTTCGATGTAAGTAGTGGTTTATTAAACTTACATACACTTGTAGCCGTAGATGGAAATCAAGAGTTTACTTTTACAGACTTAGATAAAGACAGTGAGTTTAGATCCCATTATAAAGTAAGTGACATAAATGCTTACAGACCTACAGCGTTTGGAAGAAACTTAAGTGGATTAATGAAACATAAAGTTTGGTTGCCAATGTTGGCCACAAGTACAGTAGATACTGTATACTTTAGAAAAGGTGAAGTATTATTAGTAGTCTTTTCAAGGTTCGCTGTTTTGGACAATGAAAACTCTATCATATTTGAAGATGTAGATAACCAAAGTGCAGTGGCTATTTACAGAACATCAGGAATCGTTTTACAAGCCTCGGAGAGATAAAAGATGCCAAGAAAACTACAGAATGTTAAAAGGGGTGCTGGTTCTATTCAAAGTAGTGTTATAGAAGATACCGCCCTAAGATACTCTAAAAGAGACATTGATCCTTTAAAGGTACATATACACGATCCTAATAAGGCCCATATGGCTTCTACAATAGGTATTATAGATAGTGGGGACTATTACTCCTCGGACGAAGTCGAAGGGGCCTTACAAGAGATTGGAGCCGGTGGGTCTGCTACAAGATCTAACGGTTTAACAGAGGGTGGTACTTATACAAGTGCTTTTCCTAGTATTACTTTAGATACGCCTTCTAAGGCTTACATTAATGGAATCGAAAGAGACATTAGTGGTCTTACAATAGACATTGGTTCTTTACCTAATGGTAATTACTTTGTATATGTTGAAACGGATAACACAGATCCTAACTATTTACAGTTAGTGGCTACTACAACACAACCTTTATTGTCAGACGAAAAAGTATTAATCGCTTTTATTTGTCATAATGGTGCAAGTTTTGTTTATGAACAAGACGCTCGTTTCTTTGTTACAGACTTAGATCGTAAGGTTCAATACACTGTAAGACAAGGAGAGGATAAAGATGCTTGGTCAGAGGGTTGTTTCGCTACATTGGAAGCCGCTTTCTTTTATCTTTCCAAGTTCCACGATCAAGGAGCCGGTGTTACAGATGATTATCGTTCTACTTTGTTAGTGCGTGGTAATCATGTTATTAATCGTCCGTTGGAATTAAACAATGGTTATTTAAACACTACAGGTATCTACAGCCTTATTATTAAAGGGGATGGTCAGAACAGTATTACTACAAGTGGGTCTTTTACTGGTAGTTACATGATTAACGCTAATGTGGCTACGGATGATGTTAACTATCCAAGTCCAGGTATTGTTTTAGAAGACTTAGTATTTAAGAATAGTGGTGGTGTGGTTTTAACGGCTCTTGTGAGACTAAACTGTGAACAGATCTATATTAATAGATGTAAGGTTAGAGAGAGTACAGATATTTTCTTAACGGGTATTGGTACTTTTAATGTTTCTAACTGTGATATAGAATGTAGTCAGGTAGCGTTCATCGATACTATTTATACAACGACAAGATTACACTTTAGTAATACATTAATGCAAGGTGACCAGACAGCCCCAGCCTTTGTCTGTAATGCTTTAACTGTACAGAATTGTCGTGTTTATAACTTTACTGTAATGGCTGTACAACATATTGGTAATTGTGTTGTATCTGGTAGTGAGATTAACTGTAAGTCTTTGATAGATGGTAATGGTAATGTTCATGGTGCGTTAACTCATTTTATTGGTAATAAGATTTATCAACCCGGTACAGGTACTGCTCAGAATGAGGCTTTAATTAAGAACTATGGCCGTATTGGTGAGTTTCTATTCAACAATAATATTTGTGAAAGGAGTGCTTCTTTTAATAATGATTGGGATGTGTGGGTACATACAACAGGCTTTGATACTATTACAATGACAGACAATGTCTTTATTAACTATCAGTTGTTAAAAGTTGTAGGAGATACTTTAGAGTCTAGTTTTCACTTTAGAGGAAACACTTGTAAGTCTGTATCTTTAGAGGTAGAATCCACAGGTATTATTAATGTAAGTGATAACTTGTTATCTAGTGAAGGTGCTACTGCTACTAATTTCCCTAAGTTAAAAGTTACTAACTCAGACCCTTATTATAACTGCACAGTAGAAAATAATACTATAATATGTAACTCTAGTGTGGTTAACATTGTAGAGTTAACAGGTACAATGAGTCTAACTTTTAAAGGTAACTCTTTACATGGTGGGGCTACAACATTACTTACTAATCTTTATAAAGTTAGTTTCCAAGACAATCTGTTTGACGGCAAAGGTAACTCTAATGTTTACTACAATGTAGACTCTCTTGTTACAATAGTAGACGGTATTTTGTTGTCTTTTATAGATAATGTTTTCCAGCACGGATACGGCGGTATTAAGACTAATAAGGCTAGTGACTTAATTATTAAAGACAACCTATTTTCCCAATTAGGTGTAGGTCCAACCCCTTTGTATGTTATTGAAATCGAAACGACTACAATTACAAATACCATTATAGCCAATAATACTTTTAGTAGTTGTGGTGATGTAGGGCTTCCAGGTGCCACTTCTACACAGATAAGTCTTATTGCCGTTTATGCTACAGGTACAGCCAATGCGTTAAACATCAAAGAAAACATTGTTGAAAATACAAGTCCTACTTTTGGTGGTACTAACTTAACACTGGACATTGCTGTAGACACTTTAACAGACAGTGTGGTTTCAAACAATTTTATTAGAAACTATACCTTCCCTACAGTGGGTGGTGACATTTTCTCCATTGCTTGTAACCAACTTACAAGAACTAACATTGATGACAATAAGATTGGTGAAGATTTAACTTTCGGATATGATTTAGGTATTCACATTCAGAGTCTTGTAGTTACAGATGTTAGTGTAAGTCGTAATAGTATTAAGGCTTACAATCAGAATGCTATTTTCTTTGATCCTATCATTACCACATCTGCTTGTTCTTACACTAGAGTAGTGGTGGCAGATAACATTCTAACTAATACGACTACAGCAGTTATTGACAGTACAAGACTTGGATGTATTAGATTTGGTTTTGAGTATACAGACACAAATTGTTTTGTTAATGATGTGTTTGTTACTGGTAATACTATTATTGGTCCGAATGTCGGAATCATGTTTGAAATGACAGATCAGAGTGCTGTGTTTGGTGGTGACTTAAACAACATTGTAATTAGAAATAACCGTTATAAAGATAGTAGTACAGATGCAAGTTTGTATCGTTCGGGTATTAGTTTGTACCATACAGTTACAGATCTTGTAGCAAACTTTCAGTTCGAAGAAATTGTTATCTCAGACAATCTTTTGGACTTAAACAACGCACATGATAATGGTATTCATGTTTACTCACAGTACATTGATATGGAGCGTTTACAGATTAACAACAATCTAATTAATGGTACAGTAAACGCTATACATTTACAAGCGCCTACAACGGTTTCGTCTTGGAAGTTTGTGAGTGTTAATGGTAACACGATTGAACAGCGTAGTTCTACAGCAAATGCTTCTGGAATTAAGTTAGTATCTGCTACTGTACAATGGCAAAAGGTAACTATTTCAGACAACCATATTGATACAACAGGCTTAAATACTTATACAGCCACACCTTTAAGTATTAACTTAGTTCAAAGTGGCGATGTTGTAAAAGACTTCCTTATCACCAACAATGTGTTTAAAGGTTTAGGGGGTGCTACAAGTGTTGTGGCTAGTCGTTGTGACTTGTATATTATAAATGGGTATGTGGAAGGGTTTACATTCCAAGGTAATACAGTAGAAGCGGAACGAGGTTTAGATATACAATGGACTCATGCGGGTGTTAGTCAAAGATTAGATGTGTCTAACAATAACTTTAAAGGTAGACATGGTATTGTGTTTAGACCTAGTGGTACAGGATACTTTTCAAACTGTAAGTTTGATGGAAACTTGTTAGATGTAGATACTGTATCTAACAAGGACACTACTTACATATTTGGTTTTGTGTTAGACCTTAACGACATTGGATTTAATACCTCAAGTATTAACAATAACTCTATCCGTGGTCATTCCAATCTGGGTGGTATTTATGTTAGTCATGATTCTCTTGGAAGAGTTAGTATTGACGGCAACACTCACTTTGTACAAGACGGTGAAGTACCTTTTATCTATGTTGTGGGTAATCAAGATGGAGCGGCCATACAAGATACCAGTATTTCCAAGAATGTGGCTAATGGATATTTACTAGAAGGTTGGAGTGGTACATCCTTAGACGCTGTAATCTTATTGGAATATACAAGTGTTGGAACAGGTTACCTTTATAAGAACATTAAGATAGAAGACAATCAACTTTCTAACATTGCTTCCGATAACCATGTTATCTTAGTGATGGGTAAAGGTACTGGAACACAAGAGTTTGAAGGTATAAGTGGACTAAGTGTAAGTGGTAATGAGATAATTAACTTATCTTGTAGTTCCGCTATTTTCCTAAGTTTCCTAAAATGTGTGGATCAAGTTACCAACATTATGTGTAAGAATAATGTTATAGGTAAGGATACTAGTAATACTAGTTATGGTATCTTCTTTGTATGTCCGACACCAACAGGCTCCTCTACTATTAAAGTATCTGACATTCAGATAGACGGAAATAATGTTACACATACAGCGACTGGTGGACATTATGGTATCTACCTTACAAGTGATCACGATTACGATACTGGTGAGAGATATACTTTACAGAATGTAAGTGTTAATAACAATAGTGTTTATACGATTGTGGATAGTGAGTTGGCAAAAGGGATTTATTGTCTGTTAAATACGAATGTTAATGGTTTGTCTGTAGATGGAAATAAAGTAAGTTCTCAAACTACAGCCACATATCCAGCTAATGGTATTCTTATTTCACATACACTTACAACAGGTGCCGAGTTTGTACAACCTCCAGGTAGTAATGGTAATGACTTTACCATCCATTCTTTAACAGGTCAGGCTTATATTGCTGGATATACTAGCGCTGCCTTCCCAGACTTACAGGTTACACCAAACGGAGGGGCTCCGTTTTCTGATGTTGGTTTATACACTTGGGTTAACATAAGTGTAAGTAACAATAACATTAGTTACAAGAGTTTGTTTAAAGAGTATCCTGTAAGTGGAAACCCCGCAACAACACCGAATGAAAGGCTTAGATACCCTATACATAAAAACGCAGACCTATTTGTATGTCCTGTACATTACTCTGGTCTATCTAATGGTATTACATCTAATAGAAAACTTGTAGTAATGCCTGTGTACGGTTTAACTATTTCCAACAATACATTAAGAGGCTTGGAAACTACCACACCACTTTGTGGCTTGGTTATTCATACTTGTCCTGTATATGCTCGTTGGAATAGTGATGATCCAAATGGTAATACTGGTGGTGTTGGAGATCCACAATATAAGTACATCGCACAAAACTGGAACATTAGTAACAATAACTCTTCGGGTTATACTGTATACGAACATAATACAGGCACTAACTTTTACCAAAGAGGTATGGATACTTATTATTTGGCCGCCCTAAGAAGTACAGTAGACTTAACAACGGAGTTAAACTATACCGGTATTACTACAGGTAATGTGGCACAAGTAAGTGGTTTACAGTCCAGTGTAAGTTCCGCTGTACCTTCTGGTACTTGGAATGCTACAACACCGGGTACAAGTTTCACATTACAGTTTAAGTGGTTAGATATAAGTACATCCGCCTTAAACCAAGAAAATCCAGACGCCGCTAAAATGAGGACATAATAAATGAGAATACATAGTGATCTAGGAACACACGACTCTTCGGGTATTACCGGGGGTCGTATTATTAAAACAGAACAGACACCCGTATTAGGTGAGGAAACTGTACTTAATGGACAATATGTTTTACAGTTGCCAGAAGGTAGTAATGTAGACATTCATAGTAACTCTTATGTCTTACCTCAAGACAGTGGGTCTATCCCGTTCCAAGCGGCTAGTGACTTCCTACTTAGATACCCTATGTATGACCACATCCTTTATAACTTCTTTCTTGAAAGTAATGATGTGGACATCATAGATTTATCTAGTGTTGTACCTGCCCCTACTGTTTTAAGTATTACACCCCCTAATCCTGGTTTGTTAGATTCTTATGGAACAAGTAGATGTAAGACAGGTAGAGGTACTGGAGTTTTACCTTTAGGTGTTGTACCTAACAAAGTTTGTGTTCTTCCTAAGTCTGGAACTTACTATGGTTCTGTTATTACAAAGAATATAGACTTAACTGCTTACAATCCTACCAATCCAGGTATGGAAGAAGTAATGATGTGGTGGAAAGTTGCTAAGTTTCAAACAACAGAAGACATCTCTAGAGGGTATGGTGCTACATTAGGGGAGAACAAGTCCAGTCAATGTAAGTTAGTAGAAGTGGATCAGGAAGACTCTTTATTTAGTGTATATGTATCTAACGATAACGGTGTAAGTTGGTACGAGGTTAATCGACTAGAGCCTATTGACTTAGTTAACACAGGTACAGACTTACGGGTTGCCTTTCTTAATAGCAGTGACGAAGAAGTTTACTTGTTAGGCTTTTGTTTACTGTTCCCAGACTTACCTTAATATAAACTCTTAAACAAGAGGAAACTGTATAGTATGAACCACATATCTTATAAAGAGTTAAGTAATGTTGATTATAAGGTGTACTTGAATCAAAAGATTAAGTACTATAAAAAGGTAATCCGTAGTGGTAGTTTAAGTTCTGACCAACAACAAAGAACATTAGATAGAATTACTTTGATGTTAAAAGAACTACAACAGTTACAAGGACAATAATTATCCTATGGATATGTCTTTATGTAATATGGAGAAAATATGTCTGATTTAGGTACCGGTGTAAGTAGAACTTTAACAGCAAAAGATAATCAGTTCCAAGTGGTTGTGTGGCAAGCCAATAAACCACCTTTAGATTCTGAACTTAATCTTGTAGGACAAATAGAGTGGGAAAAGCAAGCCCAACAGGTAAGGGCTGTTACACACTCAGGTTGGTTACTTGACCCTTTGTGTTCAGATACCGACTTTGTTACTAACAAAGATTGGTCTAACTGGTTTAAGTTTGGTAGACAAGATAAACCAGTACAGGCTAATGTAAACGGTTGGATTATTCCTGTAAGTGGTACGGCTATTAACGAAGCCTCTAACCGTATTAACTTAAACCAACCTCCCTCTACAGATTCTCGTGTAGACTTTGTTTTCTTAGAAGTATGGGCAACACTGGTTGCGCCTAACCCTTCTATTGTAAATAAACCTAATGCTCAAACTATATGGAAGTATGGTAATGTGGAGTTCGGGGGTACTAACATAGTAGACGACTTAGAGGATCCAAGTATTGGGTTTGAGACTACAAAAAGAGTACAGTTACAATATAGAATAAGAGTTGTAGACTCTTCTGTAGACATTAACCAATACCCAGATGGGTTAGACGATCCTAATGTTTTAGCCCAAGGAACTACTTCAAGTGCTATACCGGGTTTTACTTTTACTAACATGAAAGACGAGTTAGGAGATAGTGGGTTATGGAGAGCCGGTAATGGTGATCCTTCTAACACATTAGGTACTATTGATGGTTATGTTTATGCTATTCCATTATGTGCTGTATTTCGTAGAAACTCTTCTCCTTTTGTTGCTCGTATTAATAGTGGTAATGCTAATCAGATGGGTGGCCTTAACAGAAATCCAAAGTCCACTCCTATTGTAAATAGAGTAGATGGAACTCGTACATTTAGTAATGTTACTTTATCTACAGACTTACTACCAGGTGTTACAGGTGTTGTATTAGTAGATAATCTTGTAGGTTCAGGTTTAGACAATGTTGACTTAGATTGGACAAGTACTTTTCTAACGATTGGTAATGAGATTATTGGTATTAGTGGTGTCAATGTAGGGGATAGTACTATTACTATTACATCTAGAGGTAGATGGGGTACACAAGATACTTATCACGATGGTGGTTCCACATTACAGTTCTTTAACTTTAGACCAGACGGAAAGTTTTCGGACGAAATCGCACAAACAGACATCTTAGACTTGAGAAAAGGTATTACATTAGGTGAATGGGATTACCAAACATTGTTAAAACATAACTTAGATAAGTTATTAAAAGGACAGTTAAAGTCTAGCCATAAACAAGGTAATGGTACAGACACACAAGGTGTACAGTTTATAGAAGTAGATACTTTGTTGGGTGTGGGTGGTGGAACATTACCAAACCAAACAGAACAGTTAGATGGATTCGATGGTGTAAGAACACACTTTTCAGATAGTGTTGTAGTACAAAAAGGTATTACTAATTTACTTAATCCTGTATCTGGTGGAAGTATTAATCCAACAGTTGTTAATGACTTTACAGTAGGGGCCGGTTCTTGGGATGTAGCTCCAGACTTCGCTGTTAGTGGCTTCCAACCTCGTGGTGACCAAGGTTGGGTTCAAGGAACTGTTATTAGATTGTGGTTAGGAGGTACTTCTGGAAACTCCGGTACTAGAGGTACAACACAAAATAGCGACAATCGTTTTATGCGTTTTGTAAGTCCTAAAGAATACTGGTTAGAACAAGTACAAGGTAATAGAACATATAACACACCTAGTCTAGCTTCCAGTGTAGACTTACAGTTTGAGTGGTCTTTACCTCAATACGATTTTACTACAAGTCAAACCTCACAAAGAAATGTGGGTCCTGTAACACCTACTTTTGAAAATGACTTTGAACAACCTTTTATCTTTTTAGGTGGTGTTGTTAGTAGTAACTTACTAAGTACTAGTGCTGTTATACATACAGGATCGTCAGTAAGTGGGTTAGATGAAATCGAAATCCCAGGTTTAGACTTCGATACAGTAGGTGGTTGGTACAATGTGGATTACTTTGACACACAAGTATTAGCCACAAGTGGTATTACTAACTTAGTTGTACACAATACTAGAAACATCTTCGATCTTATTACTAATGGTGGTAAAGATCTTACAGGTATGTCTTCTGAGTTGTTTATTGTTTTAACAGATGACTTAGTTAATAGTGGAAACTGTGGTTGTTTTAGAGTTGTTGGTTTAGGTACTGTTGGTAATGTTTACTCTAACAGTATTGGATCTGCTAATAACAGACTTGTAATTGTTCCTGTAAGTACTGGTGGATCTACAGTAGATGGACAAGTAGTAAGGGCTGAGTGTAGATCTCCTTACACTAATACAGAGGATGGACCGGCTTCTTCTAGTATTAGTGCCGCTAGTGCTGTTATTGTATTAGGTGACTTAACAACAAGAGGGGACTATCCTGGTGGAAACAATACTTCTAGAATGGTATTAAGTACCTCAGTAGTATATGGACCTAGTAGAGGTGGAATGGCTCGAGTGGCTGATAGTTTAAATCGTTTTGCTGTTGTTAATCCTCCTAGTACACTTTTAAGATTACCTCCAAGTGCTATTGATCCTACTTTTGATAACGATTCGGGTGTACCTGAAAACGAAGTATACTTCCATACACAACACCCTAATACTTGGAGTGTTACACAGTCTTTAGGTTGTTATCCTCCTTATCCTGTAAACTTAGAAGATGGTACAAATAGAGTATTAATAGATGCTTGTAGAGAGTCCGAGTGTTTTGTAGACGAAGGGTCTAAGACAGTTATTTTCAGACCTTTCCAAAAGAAAGTAATGAGTATGTTCTTAAGTCAAGTAAGTGACAATAGAGTATCCGTACCTACTTTCTATGACGATGGTACTACATTAGTAGATGCTGCTAACATCAAAGCCCCACAACCAGCGGCTGGTCAGGAATATGTTTATCCAGTACCTTTAGGCTATATGCCAAAGTTTGGTAGACAAGATATACCTATAAGAAAACAAAGTTCAGACATCTTGTTTGGTATTAATCACTTGTTCTGTGACCAGATTGGAAACGCCCCTAATGGTTCTGATGTGTATGCTATTATAGGTGGTCGTAATGCAAGTACTCCTACAGATGGTGGTGTATTTCCAATGTTGTTAACAACAGAAGTAGCCACAACAAGACCTTATGGTGGGTATGGTTTAATTACAGGCTCTGTAAGTGCTTACCAAGGTAGAATGTACGAAGACTTGAATGGTAGATCGTCAGATAGTCAAAAGAAACTATATGGTATTCAGTTACCTCCGTTTATGGGTATTGCTCGTGTATATGGTATTTATGATGCTAGGGATTGGAACAATACAAACGGTTCAAGTGCTTGGCAACAAGACAGAGTAACTCGTAAGACTACAGGTACATATTGCACTAATCTTATTAATACAGATACAGATAAACAAACTTTATGGATTCTTAAAGATGGTGCTAGTGATGTGTTAAGTGGTGGAGACGCTCATACATATATGATCCCACAAGACGCTGTTAATGTGAAACTAAGTCCGTTTTACAGTGTAGGAGAACAGTTCAAAGACATAGAGTATGTTGTAGAGATGGAAGTGTTCTTATTTGCACGAGGTTTTATTAATAAAAATAACTTTGTATTAGCCCGAGGTTATAGTGGAAACGGCACAGTAGCCGGTGACAGTTCTTTACAAAGTTTAACCTCTTTAGAGATGGTTATTCCTAGTGCTATGGTAAGTGGATCACAAGGATACACAGCCTATACTAGAACACCTTACCAAGGCGATCCGTACATGACAAGAGATGGAGAAACCTTACAACCTGCCGACTACGAACATAGATATGGGGCTGTTAGTACAAGTAATGCTTTTGAGTTAACTAAGCCTATACAACAGTTTTACAATGATAACACACAAACTCCCGAGCATGTTAACTGTCGTACTTTAGAAGTACTGGCTGTACAAGACTTCTGGACTACATTAGGTACAGGTAAGATTGGTGGTTTGTATAAAGAAAACACATTGTTGGATACAGGTAGTTTACAAAGTGGTAGTAAGACACCATTAACGGCCACACAAAACAGTAAACAACCAATGGTTAGAACTTTTAGTAGTGGTCAACAACGATACAACAATGATTATGGTATGTGTAAGATTGTTATTACAGACAATACTAGTTTAAGTGCTACATTTACTATTACTGTAAACGCAAATACAATAAGTTCTCAACTTATTAGTAAAGGTGTAGACGCTAATACAACCGCACAAAACATTGTAAGTGGGTTTACTACAGCGAGTAAGTCTTTAGGTCTTAATTTTGTACAAGAGAATAATGTTGTATATGTTTACAATTTAGTACCTGGACACAGTCATAACAAGATTGTCTTGTCTACAAGTACAGGAATCAAAGTAGTAACACCAACAGGAAACTTTATGAGTGGTGTTATTACAGGTAAAGACATTCCAGTAAATGCTATTAGACATAATAATGTTTCTACTCCTATTAAACTAACTGGTTGTACAGAAAGACTTCCTTTGGGTATCTTAATGCAAGACAGTGACTTTATAGGAGAGGATGTTATTCGTACAGGTCAAACCTTGGGCTTTAAAGATAGTGGAAGCCCTGCTAGTGAGTTAGGACTTCCTTTGGATTCTAATGTAAAAGGATTTTCTAGATTAGGTTCACAAGGTTTTATGGGTATGGCGGATGGTGGTACTTTAAGATATACTCCTTATGTACAAGGAGTAACAGATACAGGGTCTAAACGATATAGAGTATTTAGAGGTGGTTCTGTTTACAATCTAAGTACAGAACAAGAAGCTGGGGCTCCAATTGACTTTGGTATGGAAGGATTTTCTTCTAGTGAACAACCTGTATTAAAAGGAAGTGTTTTAGCGGGTAGAGCCTACTTAGTACGCAACTATAAAGAAACAGCGTTTACAGGCTCTGTAACACGCACTTATGGAGACGAACTTCAGATGGTAGTACTTACTACTGGTGTAACTGGAAACGGTGTACAGTGTCCAAATGGGTACGCTTTACAAGGTATTATATCCCCAACAGGATATGGTGAGGGATACAGTGCGAGTGATAGATACAGATTAGAAGGTAAGCCTATGTATCAGAAAGGTAGTGAGAAAGCACCTAACTGTGATGTGTTTATAGCACCATTCCCTGGTACAGACCCAACGGATGACCCTTGTGCTTAATGGTTAGTCTATTACACACTACACAATGTAAACCCTAATCCAAACAAAGGAAAACTAATCATGAGTACATATAAAAGTTTACTTACAGAAGTGAGAGAACTTAAAAGAGTGGCTAGCGTAGACTATAAGGAAAAACTTTTAAGTCTGCTTAATAGTGGTGAAATAGACCCAATTAATCAAGCCCTATCTTTGAATGATACTTTGGGTATCCTTACAGATCAAGAAATAGGACAAGTTCTTGCCCCTATGGTTATGGATAGAAACGAAGCCATTAGAGAACAATGGAAAACCTTAGACAGTTTAGGTTGGGAACTTTTAAAAACCATACCTAACCACCCTATGTGGAATAACTTAAAAGAGTTGTATTTAACTAATACCGATCTATCTAGTATTCCAAAAGAAATAAGAAACCTAACAAACTTGGAAGTGTTGGAATTAGTCTTCAGCAGTCTATCTAGTTTACCTAGTGAGATAGGTAAATTAACTAACTTGAAACAGTTGGCTTTAACTAATACCAATCTATCTAGTTTACCTAGTTGGATAGGAAACTTAAAGAACTTGATTGTGTTGGGGTTAAGTTATAACAACCTAACAAGTATCCCTAAAGAGATTGGTAATCTAAAGAACTTGAAACGGTTGGGTTTATATGGAAACAACCTATCTAGTTTACCTAAAGAGATTGGAAACCTAACTAAGTTGGAATACTTGTACTTAGGGGGTAATTACCTAACCATAGAAGATGTTCCTAAACATCTTCTAAAGGTTACAAAAATGTAATCCAAACAAAGGAAAACTAATCCTCCTGCGTGCAGTAAACTTTCAAGTTTGTACTTAAAGGTTACAAGAGGAAGAATTTAATCCCTTTGTGGAAACTCACCTACTACACAAATATAGTTATGTTAGCCCGTAAATTAAAACTACAAACAATAGTGGAAGACCATATTTTACAGTCTATTAAGGATCGTATTTTCTTTTTGGAAGAAGAAGATGCTTATGATTATTTAGACAACAACACTTCTTTTAACTTTGGGGATAAAAGAAAAATTGTACAATGGGTTCAACCTAAACAAGTACAACAAGGTTTAGATTATAATATGCAAAGAAAGTTTGCTTTAACTATTCGTAATATGGAAAAATTCCTACGAATAGTTAAACAGGCTGAATTATCTTTAGAGTCCGGTAAGTTAAAAGAGTCTTTGGACTTAATACAAGAAGCCCAAGAGTTAGAAAAGATTGTGATCCAATCCGACCTAAGACTTCTAGTTGAAGACATTAAACATTATAGTAAGACTTCCAAGTTTTAGTATGTATACCTACAGGCTAACCTTCTAGAGGTCATAATAGTCTCCACATTTTTAGAAATTATGTCGACAATCTTCTGACTAGTTTTCTTTAAGTCTATTGTAGCCTCTACAATAGTAGTTTTACCTGTGTATATATCCTCAAACTTAATCTTCCACTTACCTTGTATTTGATAAACTGTAACAGTTAATATGTTATTTTGATTATACATAGGGGACCATGGTTGTAAACCAAACTGGATACTACAAGACTTTTTCATACTGTTTATCACATAGAAGTTAAAGTTTTCATACTTCTCTCTAAGTTCCCAAGCAGCTTTGCGACAAGCCTCATCCGGAAAAGTATTAGTAAAACTATTCATTTCTTTTTCTATTTGCCATTGTAAGTCTTTTAACTGTTCGTTCTTCTGGTCTTGTAAATTCTGAATACTGTCCATAGTAAACTCCTTTTGTATATACTTATGTGTATAAACAAACAAATTACCCACAATGATAAGTACAAGCACTAAGATAAACTTTATAAGTTTGTCCGTTGTGTTCAATAGTATCTGTTATATTTTCCCAGTTAATGTTTTCAGTACACTTGGCTACAGTATAAGAGTGTAATAAGTCATCTTCTTGTTTCATTCCATACCCACCAATAACACTAGAGGTAATGTAATCACCATTTTCAATGTTACCTCCAAAGTTAGTAACAAGGATACGACCTTCTCCGATAGAGTTAACTTCAATATGTTGTTCTGTTTCCTTAGGTGGGCTAGCACTAACATAACCATCATGTCGACCTTCCAATACATGAAGAACACCAAAGACTGTTTTATCGTTTGCCTTAGTGGAAACTTGTACTTTAGGTAAGGCTGTGTCCATAGTATTACCATGCCATATCTGACCAGTTGAGGCTACAATCATACCTTCTTTTAAGGTTTCAGACTTGTCAATGATAGAGGCATGTTGTCCAGTAAATGAACTATGGTAAGTAATACCGCCATTACTATTACCAAAGATTTTTCCTACAACAATCTTATCCCACTTGGAAGGATCACCGTAATCTGCGTTTAAAGAGTCACCACGATAAGGGGCATAAAATCTTATGTACTTAGTGTCAGGAGTAGGTTCGTCTTTTCTAGTGGTAACATCTGGATCGTAGATACTTGTTTCATCTCTAATTCCTTTACCACAAACAATGTCTATACCTACTTGATGGTGTGTATAAGCGGTACCATTGGAGCCGTTAATAATCCATTCTTCATATGTGTTATTGGTTACAACAGTAAAAGGACTTGTAGTGTTCGCCGCAGTATTACTACTGGTACCTTCTATATAAACACCATGTGTAGATGCGTTGTCGGCTTGTGCGTAAGTACCATTAGTCGCATTGTCATGGGCTGTAAGATAGATACAGCCCTTAGAGTTAATGGTGTCAGTACGAATAACCCTACGAGAGTTGGTCTTGTTGTAAACATCAAACGATGTTATGTTTTTGAAATCTATGGCAGTAGTGTCAGTAGAGGTATAGTAAGTAGTGTCCAAGAACGGTTTGTTGTCTGTTAAGGACGTTGAACTGTTATACAGTTTATCCGTAACAACCATTGGTGCAGAAACTGGACCCGTTGTGGCAGTAATACCGTTACTACTTGTTTCAGTAATACCAGCATTAAAAGTACCCAAACCATTAAAAGTAGAAGTTCCTGTAACTACCATGTTATTAGACACTCTTAAAGTTTCACTGTTAATGTAAGTGTTTACTTCAGAGAAGTTGGCTGTTAAGGACATAGCTGTTGTGTTTAAATCCGTAGTCCAGAGTTGAACACTAGATGGTTTACTAGAGGCTGTCCAGTTATCATAAGCGGCAAATACAATTTTAGATTGTCCACGAGAGTTTACTTGTCCAGTATACTGACCTGCTGTAGGTAAGATAGTAGAACTTGTTAGGTTAACTGTTGGTAAGGAGTTGTTTACAAATAGTTCTGTTGTATTAGTAGTTCCATTAACATCTAACTTATAGTTAGGGGCAGTTGTACCAATACCAACATTACCAGAGTTTGCTTTCACATAAACATTACTAATCATACCAGAAGCCCCGGTGGGTCTGGTCTTAATGTTTAAGTCTGCCACATTTAAAGTAGTACTGTTAGGAACTGCTACAATACTAGCACCAGTTTGTGTAGCGTTTCCAAAACAGATACCAGCACTACCGGAATCGTTAGACCTGGCTTGTAACTGGTAATTTGCTACTTCACTACCTTCTTCTTGAGGGTCTGTTGTCTTATAAGACACTACAGTGTCTAAGGCTGTTAAAACACCTAAAACATTCACTTCTTGTTGGAAAGACGATGGTACCAAACTATATAAAGAATCTGTAATACTTAAACTTAAGTCTAAAGTACCATTGGCGGTTGTGTTGTTCTTAACTCGGAACATTAAACCACCTTTAGCATTACTACCTGATATATTACTACTAATCTGACCTGTAATACCTGTATCGTCCGCTAAAGCTAAACTGGCTCCTTGACCTGTAGTTCCTGTACCATCGTGTTTAATAACTAAGTGGTTATTACCTGCCAAGTGTGGAGAGTTATTAACATTAGTTCCAATAGCCTTTGATACTGTTACATAACCCGCGTAGTCCCCTGTTGAATTAATACTAATTTGTCTAGCGGTGTTTTGTCTTATGTCTGCCCCAGCAAAGTTACCATTGTTGTTGTACTGTAATTGTGTAGTAGACCCACCTGGATTCTTAATAGGTAAGTTTGTAATGTTAGATCCATCTCCATAAAGGAAGGCTCCTGTCACATTACCAGTCGCTGTAATGTTTAAACCAGCGGTAATACTTTTATTGGCGCTTATATTATTCGAAGAGGATAATTCACCTCCAGAAATTGTTCCAGTAGATGCTGTAATGTTTCCAGTGGATACAACACTACCACCAGTCACTGTTCCAGTGGCTGTAATGTTAACACTAGCATCAACATTCTGGGCACTTACTGTACCACTTGTTGCAACCACATGACCTGTAGAAGTAAGTCTACTACCTATTACAGAACCATTGGTAGTAGTGATGTTGCCATTAGTTGTAGTAAAAGAACCAGCGGTTGTAGTATAACTACCCGTAGAGGAGGAGTAACCATTGGTAGCAGAAACAGACCCAGAGAACACACCATTAACTGCAGCAATGTCCCCTAGAACATCTAAGTCGTTAGTTGTAAGTGTTCCAGTAAAAGTACCATCCGTACTACGAACATCTAAAGCAGTTACTGTTCCAGTAGTACTTAAAGCAGAACCACTTACGGTACCTGTAGCAGATATGTCCGTACTTGAGGTTATATTTCCAGCGGCCGTCACTGTAGAGTTGGAAATTAAAGCCCCGCCCACAACATTCGTAGTTCCGTTAACTCTATTTGCTGTAATGTCACCTGTAACATTAACATCTGCTCCAAAACTAGCATTCAGTGTAACATCCAATCCTTTTTGGATTGTCACACCAGTATCCGCATTCATGTTTACAATGAGTTCAGCATTCCAACCATCCTGTGCTGTAGCATAAAAGTTCATCTCTTGATGATGGTTACCACCATTATCTGTAAACAATCTCCACGCTGTTGGATTAACTGTTTGAATGTAAGCGTTTTTATAGGCGATAGATCCGAAATTAATAGTACCTAAAGTAGAGTTAGCCGTAGGTGTGTTAGTATCCACAGAAAAGTTAAAAGCACCTGCGTCTGTGGAGTTATTAGATAAACCAACACTTGGGGCTACCTCAAAAGTAGACTGTGGATTGGAAACACCAACACCAACATTACCATCATAACGAATAACCATTCGTTCTTCTGGAGCAGCACCAGTCACTGTACTATTCTTTGTATAGAAACTTAGATTACCTTTAGACTCGCCACCTAAGTCTGTAAACACAATAGAAGCACCTACATTGTTAGGATCTCCCATGGCAATACCAACACCTCTGTTTGAAGATTGTGTACCGCTAATACCTAATTGGTAATAGGACATATTACCAACATCTGTTTGAGGGTCTGGCGCTATACTATCGTGGATCTGTAACTTAGCATTAAAAGAGGGTGTACCGATACTCATTCGTTCGTCTGTTGAGTCGAATACAAACCTTGTAATACCAGAAAAGTTATTAGATGAATCTTTAAACTGTATAGAACCTGTTGATCCTGCAGGACTTGTAGTTGGATGTACAATACCTGTTAAGTTAGAGCCATCTCCATAATAAGTATTAGCTATAATTTGACCGTTAACTTCTAAGCCAGTGTTGTTCCAAGTACCTATCTTAGTCATATTTGTACTGTTACTATCCGTACCCCAAAAGGACATTTCTGTTTCTTTATTGGTAGGAGACCAGTTACTAGGATTAATAACTTGTATCTTAGATTGTGTGCTTGTAAGATTACCAAATCCAATACTACCCAGATCTTGACTAGCTGTTGGTGAAAGGCTTGTAATCTTAAACTCTAAGGAACCACCTGTATTAGTGCCGTATAAAACCGCAGTAGGATTACTTTTGGTTAGTGTAAGTGTTTCCGAGGTAACACTACGCCATATATGATTAGTATCCCCTAAATCATATACACCAGATCTCATAGGAGACACATCGTGTGCAAAAGACTGGTGAGCCTGTGTTTGGTCTTTACTAACAAAAGTTATTTTTCTAGACATACTATTTTCCCCTTAGTATAGTGCTTGTGGGTTAAACTTTGCTTTCCATTCTTCCCCTTTTAAAGTATAAAGTCCTTCACACTTTTCCAAGTCTTTTCTTTCGTAAGGTATTTGGTCTAAAGTGGGAAACCATGATAGTTCTTCTTCCTTACTTTTAAAGGGATAGTTGGGTGGTGCTTTGCTTTTGGGTAGGCCTGTTTCTAAAGACCACTGTCTTAACATTTCTTCTTGGTACGCACCTTGTGCTTCATACTTATCCCAGGATATGAAACTAATTTGTTTCATGCCTCTTAAAGTGGAAGGATTAAGTCTTCTATTAACATTAGAGTAATAAATACCACTATCTGTCTGAACCTCGTAAATACCAGTTTGGTTTGTCCCAAACGGCAATTGGTGTTCTCCATAAGCGGCTATTAAGATGTCACATAGTGTTGCATCATCCTCTACCCAAATCTCATAGTATTGTTCTTGTGCTGTTTCTAGAGTCCACTTTCTAGTTTGTGGTCTGCAAAATAGTTGTACTTGTTGCATTATCTCCCCCTTCTACAACAGGAACCTGTTCTTAGTCTTTCAGCCAATTCCGGTGTAGATAACTTAAATAAGTCGGCGCACTTTTCTAAAGCAAACTTTCTTTCCTCGGGTATCTGGTCTAAAGACTTAAAGTGATAGTTTAAGTATTCTTCAAAAGTGGTAAAAGGTTGTCCATTACTAGGATTAACACCATGTGGATACTGTTCGTAAAGTTCCTTAAAACTAAGCCCTTGTTGAACTCTAAATTCATTGTCGAACCATTCCTCAATACGAATAGCCTCATCATTTGGAACGAAAAATATATTTTTCATTTTTCGTGTTGTGGAAGGGTCCATTCTACGGAATTTAGAGTGCCAATAGATACCATTATCCGTTTGTACTTGAAATATGCCTGTATTACCACTACCTCTAGGTACTCCACTTTTAAAGGCTTCTATTAGAATCTCACATAGTGTGGCGTCATTAGGTACTACAACATAGGCATCCTCTGTCGGACTATCCAAGTGCCAATTTCTACGTAGTGGTCTCCAATATAAGTCTGCTATCATTATTATCTCCAATTACTTTATTTACGTTATGTATAAAACATTTAGTGTTTCTATCTACCCTCTACAACAAGAACCACTTTTAAATCTTCTTTTGTAATCCTGTGGTTTCAGGCTAAAAAAGTCTTTACACTTTTCTAAGGCCGTACTACTTTCCTTAGGTATCTGGTCTAATGTTTTAAACCAGTATCTTTGTTCTTGTTCCCATGATGAAAAATAATTACCTTTTTCATCATGGCCGTTTCCTGTACTTTCTCCGGAATAAGGACCTGAGTAGGTTTCGTAGAAGTCCTCTAAATCCATAAGTTCCTCCCATGTACGATAAATAATATTTTTCATTTTTCGTGTTGTGGAAGGGTCCATTCTAGTATCTTTTAAACTCGTATAGATACCTTTATCTGTTTGAACTTCATTAACACCAGTTTTGTGGGTACCCTTACCTGCGGCTTCCTGTGCTCGGGCTATTCCTAGGATTTCACATAATGTAGCGTTGCTAGGTACCTTTATAGTGTCACTAGCATAACTAGCTGTGTCTAAAGACCACTGTGTATTCATTGGTCTCCAAAATAGATCCGCCCTCATTATTATCTCCTGTTATATAATTTGTGTTTAACACTAACTATAGATAAACAATCTAAAACATAATACTATAAACAGTGTGTCAAACATAGTATTATGTTTTATGTCTAGAAGTAAATTAGCCGTACAGCGTATCCGAGACCAGATTCCTCTTAGTAGTGTGTTGTATAACTATGGTTATAGTGTATACGAAGATGATGGGTATCATGAACAACAGTTTTCATGTGACTTACATGGTGACGGTCAAGATAACACACCTTCCGCAAGACTTTATCCCGACTCTAATAAGTTTTACTGTTTTGCTTGTGGTCGTGTTAGAGATTCTGTAACACTAGTGATGGAAAAGGAAGGTATACAGTTCTGGGATGCCGTTAGGAAGTTAGAAACTTACTATGGTTTACCTCCACTACCTTGGACAGAGGATGTTAGTAAACCAAAACCCACCCTTGAAAACTTATTTATACAAAGTAGGTCCCAAACACCAGAGCAAATCCTAAAGCGTATTTCCAGTCTAATAAGTAATTATTATACGGATGAACACGATGGTTTCGATGTTGCTCGTATGTGGGAAGCCTATGATAGAGTAGATTGGTACTTAAGTCAGGACGATGTAGACTTAGATGTAGGCAAACAGTTAGCCATTAAAGTGTTAGATTTTGTAAAACATTATTATAAATAGCCTACACAAAAACAGGTATGTATAGTATATACATATCAAACAGTCTTGGAGGTTATATGGATATATTAGCACAGTTGAACGATTTAGGAAAACCTGTAGTGCAACAAAAGGATTGGATGCTTTCTGTTACTATGTTGTTAGGTACAGAGTCTAACCTTAAACAAATAGAAAAGGAATGTATAGACGCCAAGATTTATGGTATTGACTTAGAAACAAGTGGTTTAGATAGTCGTGGCTATCCTCAAGGTAATGGGCAACTTGTTACGAATGACAAGATTGTGGGTGTGTGTTTAGCCCCTAGTACTACCAAAGGATACTATATTCCTCTTAGACATAAAGAAGGTAAAAATGTGCCACCAAGACTTGTTATGGAGATGTTGGAAAGAATACAACAGGGTGGTGCTAGTGGAGTGTTTCACAACGCAAAGTTCGACTTAAAGTTCTTACAGTGTGAGCCTAGTAAGCCAACCGTATGGGATAGTGTTAGTACATGGGAAGATACACTTATATTAGCCTATCTAAGAAATCCAAAAGATAAGGCAAAAGGTTTAAAGTTCTTGTCTAAAAAAGAATTAGATCGTGAAATGATAGAGTTGCCAGAACTGTTTCACATTGATCATATAAAGGCTAAAAAGAACTTAGACTTTTCTATGTTAGATCCAAGTTGGGAACCTGTTGTCTGGTACGCGGCTGCGGATGCTATTAACACATTAGCCTTGTACCATATTCTACATCCAACAGTAGTACAAAGAGACGACTTTGGTAAGTCACAGTTAACAGTATACCAGATTGAAAAGTTGTGTTTATTGGGTACTTTGTATATGGAACAGTGTCGTATCCATATTGATAAGGACAAGGTAAGAGAACTAATCGAGACTGGTCAATCAGAGTGGTGGCAGTGTGTACAAGATGTCTATGTAGGAGCCCGAGAGTTATTAGATAGAGACATTACACCAAATTGGGTAAAGATGTTCGAGGAGCGGTTTGATCCTACAGACCTTACAACAGACTATATGAAAGTTCGTGAGGAGTGTGGAAGATCTACACCACCGGACACAGGTTTTACCGAAAAGTCTGTACCAAAACTGTCGAATCCTAGAGAGTTAGAGACTGTACAATTTCCTAATACATATGACATTCTTAAACCCCTTGACTTAGGATTACTTTTAAGAGAGTTAGGTGTACAAGGTTTAAAGGCTACAGAAAAGAGTGGTCAGATTAAAACAAGTAAAGACGAGTTGGAAAGAGTAATCGAAGACGCCGGAGAAACGTATCCATTTATGGCTCGTATTAAAAGATTTAGGGAGGTATCTAAAGCCTTGGGTACAAACTTGTTTAACATCTGGAGAGATATACAGGAGGATCGTTGTCCCGATGGTAGAGTATGGGCTAACTTTTCAGGACATAAAGTGGATACGGGTCGATTCTCTACACCAACACCAGACAAACGTAAACCATTCTTTGGTCAAGTAAACTGGAATGTTCAAAGTACTCCTGCTAACTACGATAAGTCTAAACCACAATGTGTATGGAGAATGAGGGAGGTTGTAAGTGCTAAACCAAATCACTTATTGTTTGCCATTGACTTCTCTGGTGTGGAGTTGCGTATTGTAACTAACATGAGTGGAGAGAGTAAGTGGATTAACGAGTTCTTTAGATGCTCTACTTGTGAAAATAAGTTCGCTAGGACAGAACGACCACCAATGTTTTGTCCAGAATGTGGATCAGATAAAATCGGAGACTTACACTCACTTACAGCATTGTCTATCTACGGGGATGGAATTAAAGGAACCAAAGAGTTTAAGTTGAGAAGACAGACTGGTAAAATTGTAAACTTTCTACTTTGTTATGGTGGTGGAGGGGGTGCTGTGTCTAGATCCACTGGTGTAGATGCAGAGGAAGGCTGGCGTATTAAAAGACAGTTCGATAAGGCTTACAAGGGTTTGTTAGGTTGGTGGAAATCCACACACACTACAGCCCGTAAACAGTTTTATGTTACAACAGCTTTTGGTCGTAAGTATCCATTACCAGACATTAACCATGAAGAAGGTGGGTGGAGATCTAAGGCGGAAAGAAACGCTGTAAACGCCCCTGTACAAGGTTCTAGTGCAGACATCATGAAACTAGCTATGGGTTTACTTTACAAAGAGTTTAAGGCACGAGGTTGGGACTACAAAGTACTAATGAACATTACTATCCATGATGAACTTGTATTCGAGATTCCTTATGAGTTATGTGAAGAGGCTGTAGATGTTATTGATAACATTATGTGCTATAAGACTGTGCAAAACTTAGGTTGGACAGTTCCATTAAAGTGTGATGTAGAGTTTGGTGATAATTGGTCTGTTCCATATAACTTAACAGAAATGATGTGGAACAAAGGTGGCGGCGACTGGGACAAAAGACTAGTAAATATTTTTCCTAAAAGGTATCAACACTATTTGGAACAAGGTGGTAAGTCTATTGGTGAGTTAGAGACAGTACAAGTACAGGAAACAAAGACACCTACTTTACAAGAAGAACCCCAAGTCGTTAAAACAGAAGTAGTACAACAAAAAGAGCCTGTTAAACAAGAGGAGAAACCGCCTGTGATAACTCAAACAAGTGTTGGTAATACTTATACAATACAACAACCTAACATGACACCGGAAGGTGCTGAAAGATTAGCAAGAGTTATTAGTAAGTGTTTAAACAAAGGATTAGACGAGTTAACTATTGTGGACAGTTTAGGTAATGACTTGCTGGGTAAGAAGATTAAAGTAGCCTTAGAGCAGTTTAAAATTATTGCACAGTACGAAGGTCTTTAATACTTCCTTTATCTTTGATTTACATATATTAAAGGTGAGTTATGGCATTAGTAGAAGTTACATCGGAAACAATGGAAAACCTTATTAAAGAGAATGACATTGTTGTGTTTGATTTTTGGGCTGAGTGGTGTGGACCTTGTAAAGTCTTTAAAGAGATCTTTAAAGAGGTAGACAACGAATATGAAGACATATTGTTTTGTACTGTAGATACAGGTGTGGAACCTAAATTAGCACAACACTTTCAAGTAAGATCTATTCCTTGTGTAATCTTTTTCAGGGAAGGTATACTAGTACATCAACACCAAGGGATGTTACATCAGAATGCTTTTAGAAGACTCTTGGATGATGTAATAAAGTTAGATATGAATGTTGTTAAAGATAATTTGGAAGATTAGTATGTTGTCATTGATAAAGTTAGAGATAAAGTGTTTAAGTTATCGTTGTTCCTTATTAAGAAAAATGTCTAAACAACAACACGAAGAACAGTCCGTATTACAAAGAGAGTTATGTCTGTTAAAAGAAGAACTTAGAAACTACCACTTAGCCTACGCTTTTATAAGAGGTGTTCCTTATAGGGTATTAGAAAGTAGTTGTGATAACTATCCTAGTTGGGAAGCCGTTAAACAAGTAATTTGTAAGTACCAACCAGAAGAAAATAAAAGCTTTAATCTAATAAATGATGACGCTGTGTTTTATGTAAAACAAAACTTAAATCCAAAACTATTAAGGGAATTCGAAAAATGGATCAAGTACCCATAAATAAATTAATAGACTTATGTTGGTTAATCTTTTTAGTAATACAAGTATGGTTTCTCTTTAGTGGTATTACAGGTATCTGGACAATGTCTTGGGTTCAGATCTGGACACCAACTATTCTTTTAATGTTAACCACACCTCCTGCTTTCTATTGGTTAGTAAAGAAAGATATAATTTAAACCTCTACACATATTATTTACTACAGTATATAAGTCACACATATTAACCAAGGAGTGTGTGATGAAAATTACGAGAAAAGCTAGTTTAGCCTTATTGTGTAGAGATGGTTTTAAGTTAGACCTTGTACGATGTGATGGTTGGACACCATCAGAAAATAATGTTGGTGTTGTTCCTGTTAATGCTGTGTTTAAAACACATGCTTGGAAAATGAATGTAGATAAGGCTGTAGGGCTTGTTGGTAAGAGAGTAGTTCTTTGCCAAAGTACTACAGATAAGAGTTATGTAGGTGGAACTATTACTGGTGTAGAGGTTGAAAGTGATGGGCGTGTGGGTATAACTTTCCAGTCTAGAGAAGATTGTGTGGGTTATACCGTCACGGATTGGATTAGTCAGAACCCTGTAAAGTATCTTTAATAAAGAAAATTAGAGTGTTTTTAAGGTTTACTTACATATTATAAGTGTGGGTAAACCCTATTCTTATTTAACAATATAAACCAAGGTATGTATATGTATAAACAAATTCTGTTCAATGAAGAAGCCCGTACTAAGATCCAACAAGGAGTTAATACGCTGGCTAATACAGTAAAAGTAACTTTAGGTCCGAAAGGTCGTAATGTTGTAATTCAAAAACCCTATGGTAATCCTTTGATTACCAAAGATGGTGTGTCTGTGGCCAAGGAAATTAATTTAGAAGACCAGTTTCAAAACTTGGATGTTCAAATGGTTAAAGAAGTAGCCGCTAAGACCGCAGATGTGGCCGGAGACGGTACTACTACAGCAACAGTATTAGCACAAAGTCTTTACAACCAAGGTCTTCACTTACTTAATAGTGGTGAAAATCCTATGGAACTTAAAAGAGGTATGGACAAAGCCTGTACAGACATTGTAGGCTTTCTTTATGAAAACGCAAAAGAAGTATCTACTACAGAACAAGTAGCCCAAATTGGAACTATCTCTGCTAACGGGGATTCTGACATTGGCGGACTTATAGCACAGGCTATGGACATGGTAGGAACTACTGGTGTTATTTCGATTGAAGAGCAACATACTTTAGGTTTCGACCTTAATGTTGTAGAAGGTATGGAGTTTGACAGAGGTTATATTTCTCCACACTTTATTAACAACACAGAAACAGGTCGTGTAGAGTTTACAAACCCTTTCATCTTTGTTTACAATAAACGACTTACACAAGTAAGAGATATGTTACCTTTGTTGGAACAAGTATTACAAACAGGTAGACAGTTACTTATTATCGCTGAGGATGTTATTGGGGATATGCTACAATCCTTGTTAATGAATAGAGTCAAACAAGGTTTAGAATGGTGTGCTGTTAAAGCGCCGGGCTTTGGGGATAAAAAACAAGCTTTGTTGGAAGACATTGCCGTTGTAACAGGTGGTAAGTTTGTACAAGAAGGTATTGATAACTTAAACGACATTACTTTACACGACTTAGGTACAGCAGGTAAAGTGGTTATTACAGGAACATCTACTTTGATTGTTAATGGTGGGGGTACTACAGAGGCTATTGAAGCCCGTTGTACTAACATAGAAAATCAACTTAACTCCGTAACTTCCGACTATGACAAAGAAAAGTTACAAGAGCGTTTGTCTAAAATCACTGGTGGAGTGGCTGTACTAAGTGTTGGTGCTACTACAGAACTGGAGATGAAAGAGATTAAAGGTCGTGTTGAAGATGCTTTACACGCTACAAAAGCCGCTGTAGAAGAAGGTGCCTTACCTGGTGGTGGAACGGCTTTAACAAAGGCTTCAGCTAAGTTTAAAGAAGTTAAGTTAGACAACGAAGGGGAGAACGCTGGGTACCATATGGTGTTAAGAAGTATTCAA
>Ga0181598_1000645_pt1 | contig 34408 bp, 32 predicted proteins | sample 041ome_4_FD_153295 | JGI IMG/M metagenome (GOLD analysis project Ga0181598, IMG submission 153295) | Coastal salt marsh microbial communities from the Groves Creek Marsh, Skidaway Island, Georgia - 041404US metaG (spades assembly) | ecosystem: Environmental > Aquatic > Marine > Intertidal zone >... | reverse complement strand
GGTGGCTGTCCGATGAGTACCACGCCCCGAAGAGCCCGGGCGGTCACGTTCGCATTTACAGCGCAACCGAGTTGAAAGCGAAGCTTCGATCGGCTGGCCTCAATATCACGGGCGGTCACCGGGCGCACGCTCTCCATTCCCCTTACTGGTGGCTGAAGTGCGCAGTCGGGGTGAAGAACGATGATCATCCTCTCGTTGCTCGGTACCGGAAACTTCTCGAACGCGAGATTATTGAGCAGCCAACCTCACTAGCCGTTGCGGAGAGATTGCTCGCACCAGTCCTTGGCAAGAGTCGAATCATCTACGGCACCAAGGTCATTCCATGACGGCACCTCACGGGTACGACATTCCACATCTTCCAGGTGTCATCACATCTGGCGAAATCGCAAAATCAGCAGAGCATCTCGTTTCACTGCAGCAATCATCAGGAATGATCCCATGGTTTCCGGGTGGACACTGCGACCCGTGGAATCACGTTGAATCTGCGATGGCGCTCGATGTTGCTGGCCGCTCAGCAGAAGCCGCACTCGCATACGACTGGCTGGCGACGATCCAACGACCGGATGGAGCTTGGCACAATTACTACGTCGCCGATGGCAACAACGACTCAACTGTTTCAGAGTCCAAACTGGACACCAACGTATGCGCATACATTGCGACAGGTGTCCTTCATCACGTGCTGCGCGCATCCAGTGATGATGAACGCGGTCTCCGCATCGAACGTCGGTGGCCGATGGTGAAATCGGCGTTGGACTGGGTGTTGTCACATCAGCGAGATGACGGTCTTGTGCTGTGGGCCGTCGAACCAGATGCTCAGCCGTGGGACTATGCACTCCTTACAGGGACCTCCAGTATTCAACATGCTCTGCGGTGTGGTGCAGTACTTGCCTCTCTTGCCGGCGAAGATGCTGCCAATTGGGTGGCTGCCGCCGACCTCATGCGCGAGGCGATCAACGACCGGCCTGAGTGTTTTGAAGACAAGTCCCGCTGGGCAATGGACTGGTACTACCCGGTTCTCACTGGCGCTCTCACCGCCTCCGCGGCAACCGACCGACTGTCCTCCGGTTGGGACACGTTTGTCATGGGAGAACTTGGCACTCGGTGCGTGAGCGACGAACCTTGGGTAACTGCTTCAGAAACAGCTGAGACCGCTCTTTCGTATGCCGCAGTTGGGGACCTCGACACCGCTACTCAACTGCTCAAATGGACCCGACGTCACCGTCGCTCCGATGGTTCGTACTGGACTGGAATTGTGCATCCAGATCACATTGTGTTCCCCGATCAAGAGCACACGTCGTATACGGCCGCTGCGGTCATTCTCGCGGCCGACAGTATTTGCCAGTCGTCACCAGCGAGTGCGCTGTTCCGATTTGATATCGCAAATCCGATCGATTGCTAACCGTCCCAAGACGAGCGGGGCCACCGTCGTACACTCGACACGTGACTCGAGCACTTGATTCAACCCTCGCCCGAACAGTGATATCGATGTGGGCGTGGTTTTCCCTCGGCGTTCTCCTCCTCGGCTTGGTTCCACTAGTGGCGCTGATCAGGGTTGTCACAATGCCATTTGATCGTGGCGCGTACTGGGCCGGTTACACATTTAGAGCGGTCGCTCGTGTCCACGGTCGTTTGAATCCACTTTGGACATTCACCGTTCGTGGAAATGTTCCAAACGATCCCAGGCTTCCCTACGTCGTTGTCTCGAATCACGAGAGTTTTGTTGACATGCTTGCGATTTCTCAGATCCCAATCGAAATGAAATGGGTTGCCAAGAGCGCGTTCTTCAAGATCCCAATCGTCGGTTTTCTCCTCATGCTCTCTCGTGATATCAAGCTTGTCCGTGGAGCAAAGGGTGCAGGTGCTCATGTGTACACAGAGGCGGCAGAGCGGCTTTCAACTCGGACGTCAGTCATGCTGTTTCCCGAGGGCACTCGGAGTGCAAGTGGCGACCTCGGAGCATTCAAAGACGGAGCATTCAAAATTGCGATTGAGGCACAGGCCCCAATACTTCCCCTCGTCGTTCACGGAACCCGTAATGCTCTGATCAAACATGACTGGCGATTTGGGCGCTGTGATGCGGTTGTCCAGATTCTCGATCCAATACCAACGGCAGGACTGACCCTTGAGGACGTAGACACGTTGCGTGAGCAGGTTCGAGACCTCATCGCTGAAGCTAAAGCAGATCTTGCAGCTGCGGCATAACCGATGTTCCAGACCCCGATACGTGCGCTCGCAACCCTGCGCCCGCGAGTTCCTCCGGTGGTTTTTGCGGCATCTGCAGTCAGCACGCTTGTGTTCACTGCTACGCCATTTCTCATCACAGGATTATCCGAAAACGCTGACATCAGCGTCGATCGCGTTGGTCTGATCTCAAGCGCGCAGCTATTCGGTTTTGTCATCGGTTCTTGGGGCTCGGGCCGGGTGTTTCGGCCGCGCCGAAAACTTATGGTCGCCGCCATCCTGCTCGGATTCATCGCGAATTTTGGTTCAGGACTCGTTGCCTTTGGTCCTCTCATCGGCCTGCGTTTCGTCAATGGCATTGCGCTTGGAACGATTGCGTGGCTGGCCTGGGCAGAGGTCTTCGGGGATGATTCCCGCACAGGCGATATCGCCGTGATCGGCCCAGTGATTGGAACCATTGGTTCCCCTGCAGTTGGAATCTTCTTCGATCGATTCGGGACCGATGCTCTCTTCATTGCACTTGGCATCATCCATCTCGTCCCATTGCTCTTTGTTCACACGAGTCGCTTGACCTCAATCGAGCGAGTTCGAACTGAACGCCATCGACCAACTCGATCTGCACTCATTGCGATGTTCGCTCTCGGATGTTTCACACTCGGGGGAAGCTCGGTGTTCGTGTTTTCTAACAGCATTGGCCGAAGCCATATTGGAATGTCAGCGTTGCTCGTCTCTCTCGTCTACTCGTGTAACTCAATCGCTGGAATTCCGTCATCGCGATACTCAGGAACTCGTCGCCATGCGGGGTGGTGGATTCTTTGCACTGCAATTTGTGCGATCACTCTCGGATTCGCCCACCACCCAATTGCATTTGCCCTCGCGGTGACATCGTGGGGATTTTTCTTCTGGATGGCGGTACCAGCAGCGTTTTCGGTGCTGGCAAGCCACTCGAAATACCCGGCTGAACGGGCGGGAGATGCCCAGGCCTACATGGCCGGCGGGAGAGTCATTGGGCCACTCGTTGGTGGAGCGATGTTTGCGGTAAGCCCGCAACTGCTCGGACTAGTCGGCGCAGCGATCATGGCGGTGTCAGCTGTGACATTCATGATTCTTGAACGCCACGGGCTTCCGCTACACCCTGCGGAGTAGCCGTAGCGAGCCAGTTACCGATATCTCGACGAACGCTCCCGAATCGAGAGCTGGCCGATAAATTTCGTCATGCGGGGCTTGGCCACCCTCCATTGGGTCAGCGAACACATCGTGAATCGCAAGAACACCACCGCTCGCAACATGCGGCACCCACGACCGATAGTCAGCTGCAGCGTGTTCAGCGCCATGACCACCGTCGATGAAGAGCATTGCAATCTCGTGGCTCCACACCGATGCGACCTTCGGCGAGGCACCAACTACGGCAATGACCGTGTCTTCGAGCTCGGCGTCAAACAGTGTCCGGCGAAGAAAGGGCAATGTGTCCATCTTCTGCGTCCGAGGATCGACAACATCAGGATCGTGATGTTCCCATCCAGCCTGGGTCTCCTCGGAGCCCCGATGATGATCAACGGTGACCACTAAGCGCCCGGCCGATTGGGCAGCTGCTCCAAGCCAGATCGTGGAGCGACCACAGTACGAACCAATTTCAACAATTGGGCCTGAAACCGACGACTCGCAGACCTGTTGTGCGGCGAGAAAGAGTGCTTCGCCTTCGTCGTCCGGCATGAACCCCTTCGTTTCGGCAAGTACTCGTCGCTTCTCATCATCCAATTGCACAAATGAAGGCTATGTGATGGCAGGATGGAGTTGTGCAAGAAGCGCTAGACGAACTCATCACTCTTCTCGACCTCGAGCCGATTGAAGTCAACTTGTTCCGTGGCCTTTCACCAGACGAAGATCGCCAGCGAGTGTTTGGTGGTCAAGTTGCAGGTCAAGCTCTTGTCGCCGCCGCTCGAACAATTGAGGAACCAGGGCGGCTTGTCCATTCGCTCCACGCGTATTTTCTTCGTCCCGGTGACCCGAAGGTTCCAATCGTCTACGAGGTCGATCGAATTCGTGATGGCAAAAGCTTTTCGACACGTCGCGTCGTTGCTATCCAACATGGCCGCGCCATTTTCAACCTTCAGGCAAGTTTCCACGACCAAGAATCTGGGCTCGATCACCACAACCCTGCCCCAATCGATGTTCCTCCACCGGAGAGCCTGCCGAACTTCCAAGAACGGATGGAGCCATACAAAGACAAAATCGGTCCGATGTATGACACTCCGCGACCAATTGACGTGCGGTACGTGAACGGCGATCCAATGTCGCGCAGCAACCAGCCAACAAACGGTCAAAAGGTGTGGATGCGCGCCAACGGCACGTTGCCCTCTGATCCAACCTTGCACGCCTGCATCGTGACGTATGCAAGCGATATGACATTGCTCGACACCACCCTGCTTCCTCATGGGCGCAACTGGTTCGATGGCGTTCAGATGGCATCGCTCGATCACGCAATGTGGTTCCACCGGCCGTTCCGTGCCGATGATTGGTTGCTGTACGAGCAGCATGCAATTTCTTCGTCGAGCGCACGCGGTCTCGCCGCCGGATCGATTTATAACGCCGATGGCCACCTTGCAATTAACGTCGTCCAAGAGGGTCTCATCAGACTCGAGCGATGACTCACAGACTCGCTGAGATAGTCGCTTTAACAACATTGGTCGTTGCCTGCGGCTCTTCAGCAGACCCATCAACTCCAACGATCTCTGGTGCTATTACCACCTCAGATGAAGTCGCAACGACACTTGTGCCATCATCGACGACTGCTCCAACCGAAGTAGTTCGCTCCCCCGAACCAACTGAATCACAACCGACTCTTCGTGTTGCGGTCAGTGCGTCGCTTTCATCGTTAAGTGATCTCGTTGCTGACCCCCTCGCAGATCGACTGCTTGCGGTTGAACAACGCGGCATCATCTTCAGCCTTGCTGAGTCTGAACCCGTTGAAGTTCTCAACATCTCACATCTCACAAAGCAGAACGGTGAGCAGGGGCTACTTGGAGCGGCACTTTCACTTGATGGCAGCACGATTTATCTCAACTTCACCTCAACTGACGAGGGTGCCGAGGGCGATACCGTCATCGCTGCGGTGACACGAACAGCTGATGGTTCGTTTGATGCGAACAGCTTGGTCACCATCATGACAATTTCGCAGCCGTACGGTAACCACAACGGCGGTGATCTCGAGGTGCTCTCAGATGGAAGCCTTCTCATCGCTGTGGGCGATGGCGGCTCAGGTGGTGATCCTCAACGCCACGCTCACAATCTGGATGATCCATTAGGAAAACTGCTTCGTATTCATCCTCTTGCAGGCGGTGGGTATTCCATCCCTCGCGATAATCCCTACGTTGAGATAGCCCTCGGCGAGGTCTGGTCAAGTGGCCTGCGCAACCCTTGGCGAATCGATGTTGACCCCGTCACCGCCGACCTTTGGATCGCCGACGTTGGTCAAGGAGAGCATGAGGAAATCAATCGGGTCGACGCAGCCGACAACCTCATTGGAGGAAAAGGTGTCGACTTCGGTTGGAGCTCGTCAGAGGGAGTGGCTGCATTTAATACCGATGTTTCTCCCGACCCACGATCGACTGAGATTAAACCGGTCTTTACTTACCCGCACGACGATGGAGCATGCTCAATCACTGGCGGTGTCGTCTATCGAGGAGAACTCATTGACGATCTTTGGGGCTGGTACATCTACGGCGATTACTGCACCGGCGCCATCAGCGGGTACAACTACATCACCGGCACCAACATCAAACTTGCCGAGGTTGCATCCCCAACAGCAATTGAGCGAGACCACCGGGGCGAAATTGTGATTGCAACCGCTGGCGGTGATGTCGTTAGCGTCGGACTCCCATGAACATGCCTTTCAGGGCGTCATAGTGCTCGATCACATGACCGGCTCCAAGCACAACAGCCTCTAACGGCACATTCGACATTCGAACAGGGACATCTGTCTCGCGTTCAATTCGGGCAGCAAGTCCGCGTAGCAAACCTCCACCGCCAACGAGGTACATACCTCTTACGAGAAAATCCTGCGATAACTCGGGAGGCGCCTTGGCTAAGCAGCGAACCACCGACGCAACGATTGATGACACCGGGTCCTCAATCGCATCACGAATCTCTTCAGGAGTGAGCACCACCGTCTTCGGCAGACCCGACATCAGGTCCCGCCCTCGCACCTCGGCAGTGGCTTCGTCAACGGTTTCAGCTGCTGAGCCAATTGCAATTTTGATTTCTTCTGCTGTGCGTTCGCCGATCGCAATTCCGTGTTCGCGCCTGATGTGATTCTGGATTGCAGCATCGATATCGAAAGATCCAACACGAACAGCTTCGAGTGCAACGATGCCACCGAGAGAAATCACCGCTGTTTCGCTCGTGCCGCCGCCAATGTCGATCACCATATTCCCAACGGGTTCATCGATCGGGAGGTCGGCGCCAATCGCTGCCGCCATCGGCTGTTCAATCAGGTTTGCGTCTGCGGCACCGGCTCGGCGAGCTGCGTCTGTCACCGCTCGACGTTCAACCTCAGTAATTGCCGAGGGAACACAAATCACGACCTTGGGTCTCGTAAACCGACTGACGCCAACTCGCTGCAGCAGTAAACGAATCATCCGCTCAGTGATTTCGAAGTCGGTGATCGCGCCTCCGCGAAGCGGCCGCACGGCCACGATGTAGCCGGGGGTTCGGCCGATCATCTGCCAGGCTTCACGACCTGTGGCAAGAACTTCACCAGTTTGACGGTTGAGTGCAATCACCGACGGTTCATTGAGAACGATCCCTTTGCCCTTCATGTAGACAAGGGTGTTTGCTGTTCCAAGGTCGATCGCAAGGTCACGGGCCATTGGATTCACCTTGCTCATCTTCGGGCGCGTCTTCAGAGATTTGGCGAACCCGGTCGGTCACGTTCTTGCGTGCATCTGAGGACAATGCATTGATCTGCCGTCTGAAGTCGGAGACCGCGTCATCGCTTCGTTTTGTTCTTCGAATGATCAGCAACAACGCAAGGGCCATGAATGCTGCCGCAATAATCAGCAGCGACATCTCAGTTCGACTCCGACGAAACGTTGCGCGGGTCTTCAATGAGAGATGCCCCAGTTCCCCAGTCTGCACCTTCAGACCATTCCTCATGCTTCCAAATTGGAGCGGAGACCTTCAGCGCATCGATCGCGAATCTTGCGGCCTCAAACGCAACGGGCCGATGCGGCGACGACACCGCAACGATCACCGACACCTCAGACAACTCGAGACGACCAATGCGATGCCACATCACGACCCGGCCGACGTCGGTCCAACGGCTTCGGAGTTCTGTTGTGATTGCAGCGAATGCCTCAACGGTCTTTTCTTCGTAGGCCTCGTACGTCAGGGCAACAACATCGTCTCGACCTTCTGCGTGGTCCCGAACCGTCCCTGAAAATAACGTCACCGCTCCGCAGTCGGGTCGAATCGCCCAGTCATGCGCTACCCCGGCGTTCAACACGTCAGACGTGACGTCAAACCAATTGTCATCACGTTTTGAATGAGGCACAGGTTGAATCGTAGTCCTCAGAAGGGGGCGCGACCGCAGATTGGTCTCAACAGTTACTACAGTCGGATGTCCGTGGACCTCATTCCTCCTCCCCATGAGCGCGAATGGCGTCATCCAGCCGAGATTTCGGCAGAACATCGCATTCTGTTTGCAGCTGAACCACCAAGTAGGCGCCTCAAAGTGGTCGCACTGGTTGTCGGCACGTGCTCAATGATCGCTGCACTTGCAGCAGCGCTCGTTATCACCGCGTTGGGTTAACGGTGAGCTGCGTTTCGTAATGATCGGAATGCAATTGCGACAAGTCCTCCAACCGCAAGCACAATCGCTGTCGCTACTCCAGCCAGAGCGAGTTCTTGCCGTCGTTTGGGTGTGATCGAAACCCACCAAGGGTCTTCGGTTCCTTCCACAAAGGTTTGTTCATTCGTGACTGTCGGGCTCCAGCCCAATTCTCTCAATCGATCATTTGCAACGACCCAGCTCGCATTCGTGTACGGACCAAGGCCCGGCGGAATCGGACCTCTCTGAAACCGCCATTGCAACGCCCAAAGTTGTTCACGCACCCATTGCGGAACCGGAATACTCCACCGCCGGCCAAGAAGCGCTCGAACTCGGTCACCTGGAATCCATCCGTCTGGCGCCACGTTGACGACACCATCAAACTCGGAAATAACAACAGCTTCGATTGCCGCCGCGAGGTCATCGATATGTAGGAACTGTGCTGCAGGTTCTTCGTCACCTAGTCGGCGACCCGAACCTGCTGCAAGCGCCCTAGCTAATGACGAGGATGCTCCGAGGCCCATGGTCACCGTAGGCCGAAGTACCGCCACCGACCGTTCGGAAGAACCACGTCGCCAACGATCAAGCACATGCTCAACTGCGGCAAGTTGTCGGGCAAATACAAATGTTGCCTCTGGCCGTACGACCTCATCCTCTGTCAGAGGAATCCGGCTATTCGGATGTGGACCATACACAAGCGACGAGGACAGCATCACTACCCGTTGAGCATCGACCCGGCGAACTTCGTCCATGAGTGCTTCACCTTCAACAGTTGCGCTCGAACGACGACGGGCAAGACCATCGTGATCACCGACACGAAGATCAACAATCACATCAGCAGAACCCGTATCGAGTCCGACGACCTCGAGTCCCTCGCAGGCATTCAACCGATCAATGACACGACGCGAGAGAACCGTTGCTCCTTCACGAATGAGCACCTTCTTCTCCACCTCGGCGACGTTACCCGCCTCAGATGTGCCTAGCATCAAAGGTATGGCCGACACCCCTGAACCGCAGCCTGAAGATCCGTTCCGAGGTATTCCATTTCTGGGAGACATCGCCAAAGCAATGTCGGGCCAAGGTCCAATTAATTGGGATGCAGCAAGACAATTCGCACAACTTGGTGCCACAGGAGGTGAACAGGAGCCAAATGTTGACCCCGCGTCACGAATGGCACTTGAGGCACTGGTGCCGATCGCTCAGATGCACGTCGGGGACCTCACCGGATCCGACCTCGCTGGTGTCGGGGTGGTGACCCTCAGCCGCTCTCAATGGGCAGCCGACACGCTCGATTCATATCGCCCACTATTTACTGATCTTGCGACTGCCCTCAGCGGCGGTGATACCACCGAAGATGATGCAACCGATCCAATGGCACAGATGATGGCGGGGCTGTCAAAGATGATGGCTCCAGCAATGCTCGGGATGGCGGTCGGCTCAATGGTGGGCGATCTGGCGCAACGAAGCTTTGGCATCCACGATCTGCCAATTCCTCGCAGCGATGCTCGGCTGAAGTTAGTTGGTTCGAATATCGATGCGTTTGCGCAGCAATGGGAAATTCCGGCCGACGAGATGCGACTCTGGGTGCTTGCGCATGAGTTTGCAGGTCACACCGTTCTTGGGTCTGCGAATTTTTCATTGCCGCTTTCGACAATGGTCCGACAATATGTTGCTGCATTTCGTCCTGACCCCGATGCAGTGATGGAGAAACTTGGTGGGCTCGATCCGTCTGCTGGTGATCCAATGGAAGCAATACAACAAACGCTTGGTGATCCAACGATCCTGTTGGGAGCGGTGAGTTCTGCAGAGCAACGTGAGATGGAACCGCGACTTGATGCCGCAGTCGCAGCAGTTGTTGGTTTCACTGACTGGATTGTCGATGCGGTATCGGTCAGGGTTGTTGGCGGCTCGGCGCTCCGAATTGCCGAAGCAGTTCGGCGGCAGCGAGTTGAACAATCTCCATCAGATGTGTTCGTTCACAGATTGCTTGGAATTCGCCTTGACGACGACCAAGTGCGTCGAGGAAAACAATTCGTGCAGGGTGTGGTCGATCGAGTCGGAGACAATGATGCGATCGAAATGTTGCTCTCTGGCACAGACCGATGCCCAACGCCAAGCGAGATCGAAGCACCCGGTTTGTGGCTCGCTCGAGTTAATGAGTCGTAAGTATTTGGCCCGAGTTGAATGGCCGAGCTCCAGCGACATACGAAATTGATGCCGCAAGAAGAACTGCAGCTAGGTAGCTAATCCCAACCACTCCCGACATCTCTATAAGGATCGGGACGGCTGCCCCTGCGACCCAGCCGAATTGAAACCGGGTCTCAAACCATGCAAAGGTCGCTGCTCGACTGCGCTCAGAACCGTCGCGTTGAACGATTGACTCGAAGGCGAGTCGCCCGATACTGCCCGAGAGGTTGACAACGATCGACAGCAGCACACCCATCGCATAGCCCCCAACAAACACAGCTCCTCCTGCCGCAACTGCAGGAACAGCAAGGGATGCAGCGAGCATCTTTTCGACATTGGTCCGACGCCGTAGCCATGGGCCAATCGTGTTTCCGACGAACGGTGCCAGCGCACCGAGACCCACAGCAGCGGCGAGCCACACCTGTGGCGCTGCGGAGGCTCTGAACCACAGCGCAACCTGGAACAGGGTAAAACCTTGGGCAAAGCGAAGCACCGTCATTGCTATCCACCCGACATGCACATCAGAACTCTTTTCAATACCTTCTGGTTGTGGCTCGCTTTCTGATTGGCTTGATCGTGCTTGAGGTAAGCGAATGGCGAGGAATGCCGCTGCGACGAAAAACACTGCACCGTAGAACAACGTCGCTTCGGTACCGAGCACCTGCTGGATAGCGGCAGCGGGAATCACTGCCGCTGCGCCTGTAAGGGTTGCGATGCGGCCGAGTTTTGAATTTGCTTCAACGAGATCGCTCGTATCTCGCACAACCGATGGAACAATCGCTTGTTTTGTGACTGCGTATGTTTTTTGAAGCACTAGTGCGGCAAACACAAACGGAAAGAGAGCAAGCCCGTTCGCAGTGAAGATCATTCCCACCTGAACTGCTACTCGAGCAAGGCTAAGTCCAATGACCATCGCCCGGCGGCCGCCTCGCAGTCGGTCGATCATTGGCCCCAATTTCGCGTTGACCATCAGAAATGGCGCGAACCCGACAAGTAAGAACGCAAGCAGTCGCGATCGCGCTGCATCGAGATCAACATCGAAAAAGAACGAATCAGCAAGTGCAACCACCATCGAGGCTTCACCCGCAGTCATCACTGCATGCGTGATTGCTAATGAATGAAACCGGCCTTGCTGGCGTTGCTCGGGCACAGCGAACATCGTAGACAGCGACTGGGGATTAGTCAGTCGGACGTTCAAATTTGTAGCCAACTCCTCGAACGGTCACAATCCGGCTGGGGTTGGTGGGGTCGGGCTCAACCTTTGCCCGAATCCGTTTGATGTGGACATCAAGAGTCTTTGTGTCGCCGAAATAATCCGAGCCCCACACTCGATCGATGAGGAGTTCGCGGGTCATCACGCGCCCAACGTTGGACATCAATAGGCGCAAGAGATCGAACTCCTTGAGCGGCATTGCAACACTCTCGCCTCGAACGCTCACGGCGTGTTCATCATCGTTGAGTTCGACATCACCAACGACAAGGGACGTTGCTGACGGTCGGGGAATTTCTCCTGTGCTGTCACCCGCCTGACGGCGCAAAGCTGCCCGAATTCGAGCAACGAGTTCACGGATTCGATACGGCTTAGCAACGTAGTCATCTGCTCCCACCTCGAGCCCAACAACCGTGTCAATTTCACTTGATTTTGCTGTCACCATGATGATCGGAACATTGCTCTTTTGGCGCAGTTGGCGACAGACCTCGATGCCCGTCACCCGAGGCAACATGACGTCTAACAAAACTAGATCTGGGTTGACATCATCAAATTTCTCGAGGGCTTCGAAACCGTCGCGGGCAACGCTGACCGCAAACCCCTCCCGGCCAAGGCCGACCTCAAGAGCGTCAACAAATGACTCTTCGTCTTCGACAACAAAAATATGTGCCTCACTCATCTGATGTGCTCCAGTGGGAATCTCAATCGAAAGCAGCTTCCTTCGCCTTCGACCGATGACACTTCAACTGTTCCTCCATGGTTTGTCACCACGTGACGAACAATGGCAAGCCCAAGTCCGGTGCCTCCAGGCCCCCGGCTACGAGCTTTGTCGACCCGATAGAACCGTTCGAAGATTCGGTCAAGGTCTCGCTGCGGGATACCTACTCCAGAATCACATACCTCGATCACAACCGACTCAGATTCTGCTCGACTCCGAAGCGTCACCCGCCCTCCGTCAAGGGAATATTTCACTGCGTTATCAACCAAATTTCCAAGCGCAGACGCCAACTGTTCACGATTGCCGAGCACAGCGCACACATTGGAAGACTCAATTACGATCTCGATATCTCGCTGTCGAGCAGCCTCTTCGTATCGCTCCTGAACCGTTTGCAAGAGAGCATCAATCTTCAGCGACACCTTGCTATCGATCTTCCCCTCCTCAGCACGAGAAAGTTCAAGCAGGTCGTCAATTGTTCTTGCTGCGCGTTCTGATTCAGCCAGCATGCGCTGAGTAAGTCGATCAATTACCGCTGGGTCAGTTTCTCCGAGCAATGCCTCTGCGAGGACCGCAACAGCTCCGACAGGGGTTTTTAATTCGTGACTGATATTGGCAACAAAGTCAGTTCTCATTGACTCGGTCCGAGTCTTATCGGTGATGTCAGAAACAACAACGTAGGCTCCACTTCCATCAAGGCTCCCCGCTCGAACCTCACAAACGAGCATCGGAGGGCCGTTGAAGGTGTGTGTTTCAACTACCTGCTCACCGTCAATTGCTTTGCGCATTGCGTTGTCAACCGCATCATCGAGCAAGACAGCGGTTGAGCCTGAGACGAGTTTCGAAAGCGACCGGTTCTTTCTCACACGGCGCTCGACCTCGTCATACACCGCTAACGGAATAGGAAGAAGTTCAAGCAGGTCGATACCACGTGAAACTTCCTGTTTCAGCGTCGTTGGGGCAACTGGTTCTACCGTCGAACGGGCCCGAGATCCCCGCGCTATGACACCAACACACCCGCCAACCAATAGCGCCAAGACGACGAGAAAAATATTCATCTCACCATCGAGTCAGGTTGAACTATCTGGTGCAGTTGCGGGCCCCACCTCTTCCTCAAGCTCCCGATGGGAAACGTGAAGATCTGGCAGGTGACCCTCTTCGATAAACCTGACACGATTTGCAAGGTTCACTGCGTGATCACCCAGTCGTTCGTAGAAGCGAGCGACCAGCGTTAGTTGAACTGCAACCTGCAAATCGATTGCCTGCGCCGCATGGCTTTCAATGATCTGCTGAAGGAATTGCCGGTGCAGATCATCAAGCAGTTCATCAATGTCTCCGAGAGCGGCAGATTCCATGACGTCACGGTGCACGAATGAGTCGACAGCCTTGCGGTATTCCTTTGTTGCCTGATCACCAAGCTTCTGCACTAATCCCCGCAACTTCGGATCCATCTCGTAGCCATGAATTCGACGAGCAGCCTTGCATATGTTGCACGCCAGATCGGCTGAACGTTCCATGTCTGCAATGATCTTTAGTGCAGACGTCACTTCTCGTAAGTCACCTGCGACCGGCGATTGGAGCGCCAACACTTTCAAGATGAGTTCCTCGGTCTCAAGCACTCGCGCGTCAATCATCGCATCACCCTTGATGACTTCCTCAGCTGATTGAAGGTCGCTCGACAACATGATGTCAGTCACCCGAGGAATGAGCTCAACGATGTATGCGCCAATCGTCGAGACCTGTTTACGAATGTGTTCGAGGTCCTCGTGGAACCTGGCTCGTACATCGTTCATTAGCCAAACCTTCCTGTGACATAGTCCGACGTGGCTTTCTCACGCGGATTCGAAAAGATATTTTCGGTGAGATCCATTTCAACGATGTGGCCCGGCTGACCTGGGCCGTCGATGTTAAAGAACGCTGTTCGTTCGCTGACGCGAGCTGCCTGCTGCATATTGTGGGTCACGATGACAATGGCGAACCGCTCTTTAAGTTCCTCCATAAGCGCCTCGATCGCCATCGTCGAAATTGGGTCGAGCGCAGAACACGGCTCATCCATCAACAGCACCTCTGGCTCTACTGCGATCGCCCGCGCAATGCACAGCCGCTGCTGTTGACCGCCTGAAAGTCCTGAACCAGGATTATCGAGCCGGTCTTTCACTTCATCCCAGAGGTTTGCGCCAACGAGCGAACGTTCAACAACCTCGTCTGCTTCAGACTTGCTCATTCGGTTTGCATTAAGTCTCATTCCAGCTACGACGTTCTCGTAAATTGACATCGTTGGAAATGGATTTGGCCTCTGAAACACCATGCCGATACGACGCCGAACAGTTACCGGGTCTACCCCGGGCCCATAGATGTCTTCACCATTGAGGAGCACTTGACCGTCCACACGCGCCTTAGGAATGACTTCATGCATTCGGTTGAGCGACCGGAGAAAGGTCGACTTCCCACAGCCAGATGGACCGATGAGCGCTGTGATCGACTGAGGAGCGATCTTCATTGTTACGTCACGGACCGCGAGAAATTTGTCGTAATAGATGTGGAGGTTGTCGACGGCGATCACTGATTCCATGGATGCGACCTTCTGTTGGTAACCGCTTCCTGCGGTGCGAGTCGGAAATTGTTCACGAATGCGAATCTCATTTGAGTCCTTTCGGCTTCAACGCATGAGAAAGAATTTTTGCGATGGTGAACAGCACTGCGACGATCATCACAAGCACAAGAGCCGAGCCCCACGCACGCGCAATGCCAGTTTCTGGTGGAACCCCTGGCTGCACATACTCGTAGTAGGAGTACACCGGGAGTGTGGTCATGCGGCCACTAAACGGGTTGAGGTTGAGGTCCTGGGCGATGCCGGCTGTCACAAGTAGCGGTGCTGTTTCACCAATCACTCGGGCGATGGCGAGCGTAATTCCAGTCGTGATACCGGCAACCGACGTCGGCAACACCACTTTGAGAATTGTTCTCCACTTGGCAACTCCCAGCGCAAGAGATGCCTCTCTCAGTTCGTTCGGGACCAGTCGGAGCATTTCTTCCGATGAGCGAACGACCACTGGAGTCATGAGCAACGACAGCGCGACGCCACCAGAGATACCTGATCGCGTACCGGGCCCAAGAATTAACTCAAACACCGCATAGGCGAACAACCCCGCAACGATCGATGGAATGCCTGTCATCACGTCGACCAGGCGTGTTGTCGCGTTTGCGAGTTTTCCCTCGCCATATTCAACGAGATAAATCGCTGTCAGTAAGCCAAGTGGAATCGAGATGATCGCAGCGATAGCGGTGATGATCAGCGTTCCAACCATTGCATGGAGTGCACCACCAACCTGCGCCCCTTCCATCTGGGCAAGCATGTCTTCGGGGGTAATTCGCATCGTCCCAAAAAAGAAATCTCGATCAAACCTCGAAATTCCTTTGGTGATCACGGTCCAAAACACAGAAATCAATGGGATGGTCACGGTTGTAAACGCGATTGTCACGACCGTTCGCATGGCACGATCAACTGCCTGTCGACGGTCTTCGATTATTCGTGACGCAACGGTGACCAACAGTAGGTATAGGTGGGCAGCGACGATCGCCATCCATCCCCACTTGAAACCACCAATCGAGTAGACGCCAACTACGCCGACAACGATTGACAGCCCGCAGATTGCTCCCGGCATCCACGACGGCATCTTTCCGGTTGTCAGCGATGACGGTGCCGCGGTCATTGCAGATTCTGATGTCACTGTCATCCTGCTGCCCCTGAGAACCCAGAATTCGCCACCCGACGAGCGAGAACGTTCACAGCAAACGACAGCATGAAGAGCACCAGACCTGTCGCAATCAGCCGATTGACGTCAAGGCCGTACGCCTCGGGGAACTTCAGCGCAATGTTTGATGCAATGGTGTTCGAGTTCTGATTGGTCAGAATGCTCCAGAAGTACCCGTCGCTCGGCGACAGGATGATGGCAACTGCCATCGTTTCACCAAGGGCGCGACCGAGGCCAAGCATTGCACCGCTGATCACACCAGATCGGCCATATGGGATAACCGCTTGACGAATCATTTCCCATTTCGTTGCTCCAAGGGCGAGGGAGGCCTCCTCGTGAAGCCGAGGAGTTTGCAGAAAGACTTCACGAGAGATCGCTGTGATGATTGGAAGAATCATCATTGCGAGCACCATTCCGGCGGTGAGCATGGTTCGACCACTCGTCGATGCTGTGCCGGAGAAGAATGGAATGAAGCCCAAGTTGTCATTCGCCCACGGGTACACGTTTTTCGACAGCAGTGGAGCCACAACAGTGATGCCCCAGATTCCGAAGACCACGCTTGGGATCGCAGCAAGAAGGTCGACGACGTAGCCAAGTGTTTGTGCGAGCCGCCGCGGCGCGTAATGACTGATAAAGAGGGCGACCGCAAATGCGAGGGGTGTAGCGATGAGTAGCGCCAGCGTCGCTGCATAGACGGTACCGAAGACGAGCGGTCCGACATATTCCAAGAAGGTGTCGCTTCCCGACATCCCTTCGATATCACCGAAAATTCCCGACCATCCAACGACGGTGAGAAAGATTGCGACACCCGTCAAGACGAGCAGAATGCTGATTGCGGATGACCTCGAAACTGCAGAGAACAGCCGATCCGCGAGCGACTCCGATCGCTTGAGGTTCTGTTCGGATTGTTTGCTAGGCGACACAGTGAGGGGTAACTCCAAGAAAAGTTTGATTAACAACAGCCTAAACGAACACCTGGGGCAGGAACATTGCCCCTGCCCCAGTCTTAGTTCGAATTACTACGTCAACGTTGTGACGTCAGCCTGCGACACTGATCGCTGCAATTGACTTCGCGATCTCGGCCTGAACTTCGTCGGAGATCGGAGCAGAGCCAGCCGAAGCTGCTGATGCTGCCTGACCAACATCTGAACTGACGAATGTCATGAACGCTTTCACCAAATCGACAGTTGCTTGATCTTCGTACTGCAGGCAGACGATGTGATACGACACGAGAGCGATTGGGTACGTGTCTGCTGTGTCCGGTGTTCGATTGACCTCGATCTTGAAGTCATATGCGTTACGGCCACCGGTGCGCTCTGACGAGTCGACGATGCGGCCAGCGGCCTCAGGTGAGAACTCAACGAATGAACCGGCAACTCCGACAGCTGCTGCAGGGAGGTCACCAATCTGTGAAGCATCGGCATAACCGATTGATCCTTCACCTGCCGCAACAGCAGCAACAACACCTGCGGTCTGAGGGCCACCTTCTCCGCCACCAGGACCATCAGCATCCCAGGCCTCAATTGCGCCATAGGTCCACACATCTGGAGCTGCTTGGCTCATGTAGTCGGTGAAGTTCTCGGTGGTTCCTGACTCATCCGCACGGTGCACCGGGTTGATTGCCAAATCTGGAAGATCAAGACCTGGGTTGTCAGTAGCAATCGCAGGGTCGCTCCAGTTGGTGATCGTGTTCGCAAAGATCCCAGCAATCACATCGGCTGAGAGGTTGAGGGTCTCACCTGCAATCGATGGAAGGTTGTAAGGAATTGCAATTGGCGAAATGTAATGCGGGAGGTTGATGGCCCCGAGATCTCCTGCACAGACCGCCTTCGAGGCTTCCCACTCTTCGTCCTTGAGCGCTGCGTCTGAGCCAGCGAAGTCCGATCCTCCACCGAGGAACTGCTTGCGGCCACCGCCGGAGCCAATCGGGTCATATTCGACAGTTGCGTTCGGAGCTACTGACTGGAATCCAACTTGCCAACCGAGCATTCCGGCCTTCTGCGACGATGCACCGGCACCAATGAGGGTTCCAGACACGGATGCGTAATCGACATCGCCCATATCTTCGGCTGCTGCCTCTTCGGCTGGTGCATCTTCTGCTGGTGCATCTGCGGTATCTGAATCGCTGCCACACGCAGCAAGCACAAAAGATGATGCGGCAAGTAGCGCAACAATTCGCTTCGAGGATCGTTTCACGTAGTTCTCCATTCAATTGTTCACGGGGGAAGCACCAAGGAAGTACCGGTGCAGGAGTGAAGGTAAATGGCGAAGGTGAACGCAATGCCGGTTCAAAGTGAACTTCAGGTGAACACATGTTCAAGCGGAGCGTGGATGAGCGAAAGATGGATGAACTCAGCGCGGACGCTGGCGATCAGCTGCCCATTGATACAAGTCATGTTGAGCATCGCCCGACCCGCCGGCGCGTTGCCAGGTTCCATCGGATTCTTGCTTCCAGTGCATGACCTCATCTGAGAGGTCAAACGCAATTACCTGGTCAAGCCACTCTCGATGCTTTGGATGCTGAATAGGAACCAAGACTTCAACTCGCCGCTCGAGGTTGCGCGGCATGAGATCTGCTGATCCGATGAGATAGAGCGGGCCTCCATCGTCACCACCATGTTCGAATCGATAAATACGACTGTGCTCCAAGTAACGGCCGAGAATGCTTCGAACTGTGATGTTCTCACTCAGTCCGGCTAATCCCGGCCGGATACATGAGATTCCTCTCACGATGAGATCAATCTTCACTCCAGCCTGACCGGCCCGATACAGCGCATCGATCATGACCGGGTCCGCGAGAGCATTGCATTTCAGGGTGATGGCCCCTTCGGTGCCACATTCAATCTCACGTTCAATCAGGTCAATGAGCTGTGGACGCAAGCCTTCGGGGGCCACGAGCAACGTCTTGTAATCGTTATTCCGGCTGAATCCTGTGAGGTGGTTGAATAACTGAACGACGTCGTCACCGATCGCATCATCACTCGTGATGTAACCAATGTCTTCATATGAGCGAGCAGTTTTCGAGTTGTAGTTACCAGTACCGATATGGCAATACCGACGCAGGCGTTCGCCATCGTCGCGCACGACGAGCACCACCTTTGAATGCGTCTTTAAGCCGACCATTCCGTAGGCGACATGGACACCAGCACGCTCGAGGCGCCTCGCCCAAACCACATTGTTTTCTTCGTCGAAACGAGCCTTAATTTCAACGAGCACGGCAACCTGCACACCGCGTTCTGCAGCTCGTATCAGGCTCCTCAAAATCGGGCTGTCACCACCAGCTCGATACAACGTCATCTTGATCGTCTGAACCGAAGGGTCATCCGCTGCCTGGGCGATAAATGCCTCGACGCTGCTCGCAAAACTTTCGTAGGGATGGTGCAGCAGTAATGCCCGATCATCAACGACGTCGAACAGCGACCGTTCGGCCTCCTCGGCAGCGTTGATGCGTCCAGCCGTCACAGGGACCCAAGGGCGGAACTTTAGATCTGGCCGGTCGAGATCGGTAAGTTGACTGAGGCAGGTCAAATCGAGAAACGTCGCATGGGTTGTCACATTTCGTGGATCAATCTCAAGCTCGCGAACGAGTAGCCGAAGGATTTCCTCGCTGACCGAACGGTGAACCTCGAGGCGCACCGGACGATTAAATCGACGACGGCGCAGTTCAACCTCGACCGCTTGAAGAAGATCGTCTGCTTCGTCCTCTTCGAGTGCAAGATCGGCTTTCCGGGTGACTCGAAACGTCGCCCAATCTTCCACCACCATTCCAAGGAACAGACGGTGAAGGTGTGCTGCAATAAGTTCCTCTGAAGTGATGAACCGGCCGTCACCAATCGCAATCAAACGAGGGAACACATTCGGAATCTTTAACCGGACAAAGCGCCGCTCAGCAGTCGCTGGGTCAGCCACAGTCGCAGCAACGGACAGGGCAAGATTCGAGATGTATGGGAATGGATGACCAGGGTCAACGACTAGCGGTGTAAGCACCGGGTGCACCCGAGATTCGTAAAACTCTGTCATCCGATCGCGGGTCGGCTGGTCAAGTTCTTTCCACTGAAGAATCGAAATGCCGTTTGCAGTCAACTCAGGAAGTAGAACCTCTCGAACAAGCGTCTCTTGGGTGTGAACGAATGCTGAAACACGTTCGCCAATGGCCTCAACCTGTTGCACGGCAGTGCGACCATCTGGGGTGGTCTCATCAACACCGGCAGCAATCTGGTCACGAAGTGCAGCGACCCGAACCTGAAAAAATTCGTCAAGATTTGCCGAGGCGATTGCGGCGAAGCGCACTCGTTCAAGAAGCGGAACTGCCTGGTCTAACGCGAGATCCATCACCCGCTCGTTGAAGTCGAGCCAGCTCAACTCGCGGTTGAGAAAACGGCTCTCCTCCATGATGTTCAGCTTTCGTACTCGTCCTCAGGGTGTCCGAGGTCCCACTCGAGTGAGATGAGTTCACGCTCAGCATCACGATTGATGCGCTCGCGATTACGTCGGAACTGAGGATCGTTTTCAGTGAGTAACACGAGTCGGGCTAACGCACGGGCTCGGAAGGAGTCGAGCAACTTCGAGTCACCCCAATCTGCGTAAACCTCCCAATGAGGTGCAACAGGGCCCTGGTACACGATTCGGGCATGGGCCTTTGGCGCGAAATCTTCTACGACGTCACTCATCTCGTGGATCATATCTGTGTTGCAGCACAGTTCTGCCGTGCACACCGAGAGAGGCTCCGGGAACCTATCGGCGCTGCGAGACGTCTAACGAGGTCATACACCCAGGACGAGATGCGGTTGTGAACTCTCTCGGCGAGAGCGTCACAAAAACGTAAGAAAAAGGTATGAAAGCGAATTAATCCCAATAAACAATGGACGTAATATTACGAATATGTTACTGTATAGCAACGTTCACCATCACATCTCATAAGGAGGAACGATGAAGAACACCCCCACCGACGAGTACGGTCGAATCACAATCCATGACCCCGAATCGGTCACCGCATGGATGTCAGACGGCAAATGTCGTATTCATCCACCTGCTGTGTTCTTCCCGAGCGATGGGGCAGGAGTTGAGCGTGCCCAAGCGATCTGCAACCGGTGCCCCGTTGCAGAGCGATGCCTAGACTACGCCCTCGAATTCCGAATTGAACATGGGGTGTGGGGTGGCGCAAGTGAGCGCGAACGCCGCAGAATCCTTCGCCGCAGAAAATTAGATGTCGCTTCGGCTGACGCCTGAGCCGACAGGCCGAGTGCCAACTATTTTGAGGACTCGTCCTCTGGCTCAGCCTCTTTGTTCGCCTCCGCAAAACCCTTTTTCAGTTCATGCTGCGCTCGACCAAGATTTCGAGCCATCTTGGGAAGTTGTGAGCCACCAAAAATGAGCAGAACAACTAGGAGAACGATGAACCATTCAGCACCACTAGGCATGGAAATATCCTACCGCCCTGCGATGTTTAATTAGTTCAGGCTCCGACGATGCCACGAGCAGCTTGGGCTCGTTGGCGTCGAATACGCCGGCGTTCACGTTCAGAAAGCCCGCCCCAAATACCGAATTTCTCGCCATTTCTTAGGGCAAATTCAAGACAATCTTCGCGTACTACACATCCCCGACATACCTCTTTTGCTTCACGAGTTGATGCTCCTCGTTCAGGAAAGAAGAGATCAGGGTCGACACCAAGGCAATTGGCATCATCTTGCCAATCCTCAGTCGGTCCGATCTGATCGTACATGCGCGCTCCGTCCTATTACTTGGGTGAAATCCCCCGCGCGAAACAGTCACCCAGCCCGTTACACGCTTGAAATTACGTTGTTGTTATTCTCTCACAGCACCCTATCGGAACGCAAGGGGCTAATCCTCAGTGGAGAATTCGTTGAAAACAGGCGCTCAACCGGCGCGGCGGCGGGTCACACGCTGACGACGCTCAATAAAATCTTCAAGGACATATCCGCCCAGCTCATCATTCGTTGTGTGAAATGCTCGACCGCCATTCATCTTGGTCAATTGACTAATGAATCGATCAAGAGAGGCGGTTGCATCTAGCACAAACGTATTAATCCGAATTCCGTCCCGAGTACAACGAAGTACTTCTTTTAGTGTGACTTCAAGCGTCTCTGGTGCCGGCGGATAATCAAAAAAGACATCGCCACGAGAAGTGATATGAGCCGTCGGTTCTCCATCGGTCACCATGATGATCTGCTTCGTCCCGTGCTCTCTGGACAGCATCTTTCGGGCCAATGTGAACCCGTGGTGCATATTTGTGCCGTAGACATAATCCCACGACACCTCAGGGAGTTGAGCGGCGGTGATCTCACGGGCCGTCTCGGAAAATCCCACCAAACCAATGAAGTCGTGCGGAAAACGCGAAGTGATGAGCGAGTGAAGTGCCATCGCCATCTTCTTTGCAGGCAGGAAGTTACCCCGCATCGGCATTGACATCGAGAGGTCGACCATCAACACCGTTGCAGCTCTCGTGAGATGTTCGGTTCGCTCCACCTCGAAATCATCAGGTGACAAGCGGACCGGCGTGCCACTCCCCTGCCGTGCAATCGCATTCCTGATCGTTTGGTGGAGGTCAAGTCGGAACGGGTCACCGAATTCGTACGGTTTTGTGTCGTACGCCGACTCATGCCCCTGACCAATCGCTGACATCTGATGTTGCCCACTGCGGTCCTGACGGAGGCTCGAGAACAGATCTCTCAGTGCATTTGAACCAAGGGTCTTCAAACCTCGAGGGGTGAGTTCGAGACGCCCTTCAACGCGATCGACGAGGCCGGCTTCAATGAGCTCGTTGGTGAGCCTCGATAATTGCTCGAGAGCAGACGCCGCATCGTCACCAAGGGTTTCACGAATTTTGTCAGGATCAATTTCGGCGAGATCTGCAGGTGAAGTCGCAGCATCAAGCATGCCCTCAAGTTCATCAAGTCGACCCATCTCTGCCATCGCATCGAGGGCCTGCGACATCGACATTGGGCTGTCACCTGTCATCTCGTATGACGACTCTGCATTGAACGAACCAAATTGAGCTTGAAGCGATGACGACAGTTGCTCCATCTGCCACTGCAAGTCCATGTCATCCATGAACTGTTGGGAGAGCCTTGCAAGCTGTTCACGCTGCTCAGGGCTCATTGAGTTCATCATCGCTTGCATCGCTGCCATTCGCCGAGCGATCGACTCGAGGAGTTCATCAAGCGTTTCAGGATTATCGGGGAACATGTCGCCGTATTCGTCCATGAATTCTTCGAATCCTGGATCTTCACCCTGGTCACGCTTCGCAATCATCTCATTGAGCGCCGACAGCATTTCTTTCGCCCGTTGAACATCCTCAGGGGTGACAGATTCCATGCCCTCTGAAACCCGGTCGACGATCTGTTGCATCATCTCCGATCGCAACCGCTCCGACAGTTCCTCGAAGCGACGTGAGGCCTCAGAAGACTCAAAGTTGTAGCTCTGCAGGCTCTGCATACGACCAGCAAGATCATCTGGTAACAGATCTAGACGCATCTGACGCTCATCAGCCGCTGCATTGGCATTATCGGCCCTGCGCTCATCACCACTACGAACAGCGTTATCTCGTGCCTGCTCAATGGCATGCCGCTCCTCGTCAAGAATGTCCGCCAACTCGCGCGCCGCCTCAGCGAGTGACCCGTCGAGCTCTCCAGATTCACTGATTTCTTCGCGACGATCCCGAATGCGATCTCGCAACTCAGCAAGCCCTGGCATCTGACGACCATCAGGGGTTCTAAGCCCTCGCTCCATGATCCGTCGAAGGGCTGCTTCAACATCACCATGGTGGATGACCTCATCGGTGATCTGCTCCATGAGCACGTCGGCGTCAACATCAAACCCACGCTGGGAACCGTCCCACCGCGAATAGACAAACCTTCGTGCCATGACTGCACCGTAGTTCGATTATCTGAACGACATCCGATCGTGTCGACACCGATCTGGGGCAATAGTCTCAATAGCAATGCGCGTGCCACGGACCTTCGTCTTCCTGGATCTTTCAGGATTCACGAATTACACAGCCGCGTACGGTGACGACGCCGCAGGAAAGATCCTCGGCACATTCCGAACGGTGGTTCGCGAGGTCGCATCCGAACGCGGTGTTCGTATCGCTAAATGGCTCGGTGACGGCTGCATGGTGGTTGCGGTCGACCAAGTCGGCGCAATCGAGTTCGTGATGGAAATCGAACGTCGGGCAACCCGAGTCTGCTCGCCGCTCACGCTTCGTGCCGGCATCGCTACCGGGCACGCATTGCTCTTCGAAGGCGACGACTACATCGGATCAGCCGTCAACATGGCCTCACGCCTCTGCGACCACGCAACGGGCTACGACGTACTCATGCCGGCATCAAACGCTGAGGGACTCCCCGAAGGCATCAGCGCCGAGCCCTATGGCAATGTCGAACTACCTGGATTCCCCGGCGCCATCGAAGTGGTTCGACTAACCGGAACTCCGGTTCGTGGCGATCGCAATGACACCGGCGAGCTCTGGACTCGCACCCCGTTCGTCTAGACGACCAGCCCTGCGCTCGCACCCGACCTCGGGTACGCGAAACCGAACTAACGGCTGCGGTAGGTAGCGGAAGAGCCCGAAGCATCCTTGTTGAGGCGGCGCGTGAGGTGCAACCCCTCAAGTACAAATTCAACTGCAGCAGCAGTCGCAGCAGGTGACGGGTTCTCTCCGGCAAAACGAGCAACAGCGGGACCAAGAGCGGGCACTTCGTTTACCAGTTGGGCAAGTTCCTCACTCGTTCGATCCTCTCCTGTATGCGCAACAACGCCCTCTTCAAAGGCTTCGACAATCGCCGTCGTCAGAGTTCCATCATGGCGATTGACAAACACCTGATGAACCGCTCCCTTGATGAGGTTGTCGAAGATCTGCCCTTCCCGGCCGTCATCCATCGACTCGATCTCAATTTTTCCAATCGAAGATGCTGCGAGTGCATCAAGATCATCCACCCTTGCAACCACAGGATTCTCTCCAGCACGCAAACCCCGTCTCAGAGCGTTTGCTGCCAACGACTCGTAGTTGGACACACTCAAACGAACGCTCACGCCGCTGCGCTGGTTCACATGGCTACTGGCACGTGCAAGGTGGCTGAACTCGGCGACTACAAGACCGAGATAATCAGGAACCTCTACCGTGACTCCACCGACCGAGGTTGTGCTTGCCTCTTGCTGCATGATCGAGTACTCGAGCCCAACCTCGAGTGGGTAATGGGTCCGGATTTGGCTTCCGAAGCGGTCCTTCAACGGCGTAATGATTCGCCCACGATTCGTGTAGTCATCGGGGTTCGCCGATGCCACCAGCATGATGTCGAGAGGCAGGCGAACTCGATGGCCACGAATCTGGATATCTCGCTCCTCAAGTACGTTCAACAGTCCGACCTGAATGCGCTCAGAAAGATCTGGTAGCTCGTTCATTGCAAAAATTCCGCGGTTTGTTCGAGGCACCATCCCGTAATGGAGGGTCAGTTCGTCAGAGAGATAGCGGCCCTCTGCAACCTTGATCGGGTCAACCTCGCCAATCAAATCTGCAATCGAGGTATCGGGAGTTGCGAGCTTCTCGCCGTACCGGTCACTGCGATGAACCCAACTAATCGGCATATCGTCGCCGAGTTCTGCCGCAAGATCCCGCGCATGGCGAGACACAGGGGCGTACGGATCATCATTAATTTCTGAACCTGCAACAATCGGCATCCACTCATCAAGCAGGCCGACCAGCGATCGAATCATTCTCGTCTTCGCCTGACCGCGCTCACCTAGAAAAATGACATCGTGACCAGCCAGCAGAGCGTTCTCTAACTGCGGCATCACCGTGTCTTCGTAGCCAAGCACACCTTCGAACAACGGTCGACCGGCGGCGATGCTGGCGACCGCGTTTTCGCGGACTTCTTCCTTCACTGGGCGCGATACCCATCCTGACGCCCGAAGCTCTCCCAGCGTTGACGGAAGGTCGGAAGGAACATTCATTGGATGTGCGTCAGAACCCATGAGGCGAACCTAGTTCGAAGCGCAACCTCAAGCCCGACCCAGCGACTGGCCGAACTTCACAAAATGAACTGGGTACGATCTGGTGGTGTCATCTTGGCTACTCGATGGGGTCTGGAACGCCGCGGAAGTTCGCGACGAACACCGATCTCGGGCGATCGGACCCAGCCTGGACCACACGGAATGGCGAGAAATCCACGTACCGGGCCATTGGGCTGACATTGACCCACCTCTGACCAAAAACGGACCGCTCACCTACCGCACCACCGTTAACACCGATCCCACACCAAACGGTCAACGGCGCTGGCTGAAATTTGATGGAATTTCATATCAAGCGGACGTATGGCTTGATGGCGCGTATCTCGGCGATACCGAGGGATATTTTGCACCACACACCTTCGACGTCACCGAACTGTGGAGATTGTCAGACACTCATGTCATCGCTGTCGAGGTGCATTGCCCTCCAACAGAGCCTGGGCCACGCCGAGCAATAACAGGAGTGCTGCAAGATCCTTCGGGTCCAAACACCCCGAACCCAGGTGGCATTTGGCGAAGCGTTCACCTCGTCGACACCGGGCCAGTACAAATCGATGCTCTCCGCGTTCTCTGTCAAGATGCGACTACCGAACGCGCTCACGTCAGAATGCACGCTCGGCTCGATAGCAATCGCAGCTGTGCCGCCGATGTGCAAACGACCATCGATGGTCGGGTGGTTGCAGAAAACCGAATCACCATCGCTGCGGGCCAAAACGACGTTGCGTGGCGCATCGACATTCCAGCACCTGAACTCTGGTGGCCACGCGACCTCGGTGACCAAAATTTGGTCAACATCGAGGTCGTTGTTTCGGTAGACGGGACGGTGAGCGACACCGCTCGTCGTCGTACGGGGCTGCGAGAGGTGGCGTGGGACGACTGGACTTGCTCGATCAACGGTGAGCGGATCTTTCTCAAGGGCGCGAATTTGATGCCCGTTGACGTGCTCTTAGGGCGCGCCGACGACGAGCACACGCGTCGATTAATGAACGATGCGGTCGAACTGGGACTCGACATGCTGCGGGTTCACGGCCACATCGCACCGACAGCGGTATACGAAGCAGCTGACGAACTTGGACTCCTCCTCATGCAAGACTTCCCCCTCCAAGGGGTGCAGCGCCGACAGGTCCGCCAGGCGGCAATTACCCAAGCGAGTCAGATGGTTGACCTTCTCGGTCACCATCCCAGTGTTATTTCATGGTGGGCGCACGACGAACCATTCTCAAAACCCGCAGATGGCTCAGTTGACCAAGTGCAGACCCTTGGCCTTGCTGGTCGCGCCCGTGAACTTGCAAGGAGGGTTCAACGAGCTGTACGCGACCAGGCACCCACCTGGAATCGATCAGTGCTCGACCCAATCATCAAACAGGCGATTGAGGACGCCGACCCGACACGACGCTGCGTTGCTCACTCTGGAGTGCTTCCGCACCTTCCGCTGCTCGACGGAACCGATGCCCATCTCTATCTCGGCTGGACAGACGGGCCGATCTCATTGCTACCCCGCGAATCGGCCAGGTTTCCACGCCTCTTTCGCTTTGTCTCTGAGTTCGGTGCTCCCGCAGTTTCACGGTCGCCGGCGGTGACCGGGTCACTTACCTCTGGACGCTGGCCTGATGCAGATTGGGAGATGTTCGCTGAGTACACCGGAACCGAACGATGGCAGTATGAGCAATCAACGCATCCCCACTTATTTCTTGATGCTGACACATGGGTTGAGCAAACCGAACAGCACCAAAGCGATGTCATCTCGGCTTGGGTCTCACATCTGCGGCGTATCGCCTACACGCCTACAGGCGGATTCTGTGTTCGGGCATTAAATGACCACACCGCCGAGAGTGGTTGGGGTGTGATTGATATTCACGGAAACCGACGCCCAGCCTTTGCAGCACTTCGTTCTGCCTGCCAGCCTGTCGTCATCACCATCGATGCGCTACCGGCAACAACCACGGCCGGTGGTCGTGTCTCGGTCGCGATTCATGTCGCAAGCGACCTCCGCCATGACATCGAAGGCGCCACTGTCGACGTCGGCATCACAGGCTCTCAACTGTCCCAGAACCAACGATTTGTTGGCACCATCGAAGCCGATGCCAGTTCATATATCGGAACCGTCACGACCGTTGCCCCGAGCGACGGCAACCTCGAAATCACCGCAACGTTGACCACCGACTACGGAACGTCAATGACGAAGACCACCTCGGTGGTTACCTAAACGATTTGACCAGCCCAGAAACGCAGTGAATTGTCTCTACGCCCGCGACAGTTGCTTGCGGTTCTGAGTCTTTGCTTTTCTGTAGTCGGAGTTCATCAATGCGATCACGTCGATTGAAATCTCTTTCGGACATGCAGCTTCACATTCACCGTGGTTAGTGCATGACCCAAAGTAAGAATCCATTGTCTCGACCATGTCTTCGGCGCGGCTGTAGCGCTCGGCCTGCCCCTGCGGTAGCAGGTTGAGATGAGTGATCTTCGCAGCGGTGAAGAGGTTCGCAGCACCATTTGGACATGCTGCAACGCAAGCTCCGCAACCAATGCATTGGGCTGCGTCCATTGCGGCATCAGATACCGGCTTTGGCACAGGGATGAGGTTTGCGTCAGGTGCACCGCCGGTTGCTGCGGTGATGTAACCGCCAGCCTCCACGATGCGATCAAATGCAGAACGATCAACCATAAGGTCTCGAATGATCGGAAACGCGCTCGCACGCCAAGGTTCGATCACGATGGTGTCGCCCGATGAGAACTTGCGCATGTGCAGCTGGCATGTGGCGGTACCACGCTCTGGTCCGTGTGCTTGACCGTTGATCATCAATGAGCACGTTCCACAGATGCCTTCACGGCAGTCGTGGTCAAATACGATCGCCTCTTTGCCATCTTCAATAAGGCGCTCGTTCAAGATATCGATCATTTCAAGGAACGAAGCCTCATCGGTGATCTCATCAATCATGTGGGTCTCAAACGCGCCACTCGTCGTTGGCCCGTCTTGACGCCAAACCTTCAGAGTCAGATTCTTGAGAATATTTGTCACTTGTAGCTCCGTGTCTGTAAGTGGACTTCCTCGTAGACGAGGTCTTCAACGTGGCGGTTCGGCGCCATTGGGTCGCCGGTGTTTTCCCATGCCGCAACGTGTGCAAAGTTGTCATCGTCTCGGAGGGCCTCGCCGTCTTCGGTCTGATACTCAGCCCTGAAGTGGCCACCGCACGATTCCTTGCGATCGAGGGCATCACGACACATCAACATGCCAAGTTCGAAGAAGTCTTCGACTCGACCCGCCTTCTCAAGGGTTTGGTTGAGGCCATCAGTGCCACCAGTGACACGAAGGTCTTTCTTGAACTCTTCGTAGAGGGCTGGGATTTCGCCGAGGGCCTTTTCGAGCCCTGCCTCGGTGCGTTCCATGCCGCAGTAATCCCAGATGATCTTGCCAAGTTCACGGTGGAACCAATCGGGTGACCTCGTACCACCGATCGAAGCAAACCGGTTATAGCGCTCGCGAGCCTCGTTCTCGACCTTTGCAAACTCTGGATGAGTTGTGTCAGGAACTGACTTGTTGAGCCACTGTGAGAGATAGTTCGAGATCGTGTACGGGAGCACGAAGTAGCCATCGGAGAGGCCTTGCATCAGTGCAGACGCGCCGAGACGGTTTGCGCCGTGGTCTGAGAAGTTGGCTTCGCCCGCAGCGTAGAGACCTGGAATAGTGGTCATGAGTTCGTAGTCGACCCACAGACCGCCCATCGTGTAGTGCGACGCTGGGTAAATCCGCATCGGAACGTCATATGGATTTTCTCCAGTGATGCGCTCGTACATGTCGAACAGGTTTCCGTAACGCTCCGCCACGGTCTCTTTGCCAAGTCGCCCAATTGCTTCGCTGAAGTCGAGGTACACACCGTTTTGCTTCGGTCCGACGCCCTGACCTGCGTCGACAGCACGCTTTGCTGCTCGAGATGAGATGTCACGAGGAGCGAGGTTGCCGAAGCTCGGGTAGAGCCGCTCAAGGTAGTAGTCGCGCTCGTCCTCAGGAATGAGGTGGGCCTCACGATTGTCGCCGGCGACCTTCGGCACCCACACCCGTCCGTCGTTACGAAGCGACTCTGACATCAGGGTGAGCTTTGACTGGAAGTCATCACTCTGCGGGATGCATGTCGGGTGAATCTGGGTGTAACACGGATTAGCGAAGAATGCTCCACGCTTGTGGGCTCTCCAGGCCGCAGTCACGTTGCACGCCATTGCATTCGTTGACAGGAAGAACGCGTTTCCGTAGCCACCAGTTGCGAGCACGACCGCATGTGCCGAATGCGATGACACCTCGCCGGTCATCAGATCGCGAACGACAATTCCTGCTGCTCGGCCATCGACAACCACAACATCGACGAGCTCGCTGCGATTGAACAATCGAACTCCGCCTTGACCAATCTGGCGAGCCAACTGCTGGTAAGCCCCGAGGAGCAACTGCTGGCCCGTTTGACCGCGGGCGTAGAACGTACGGCTCACTTGGGCGCCACCGAATGAACGGTTGTCGAGCATTCCGCCATACTCACGGGCGAATGGCACACCTTGGGCAACCATCTGGTCGATGATGTTCACCGATACTTCTGCGAGACGATGCACGTTTGCCTCGCGCGAACGGAAGTCACCACCTTTGATCGTGTCGTAGAACAGACGATGGACCGAGTCGCCGTCGCCTCGGTAGTTCTTGGCTGCGTTGATGCCACCCTGAGCTGCAATGGAGTGGGCTCGACGAGGGGAATCATGGAACGTGAAGGCATCGACTTGGTACCCAAGCTCTGCAAGAGTCGCTGCCGCTGACGCACCGGCGAGGCCCGTTCCGACAACGATGACCTTAAATTTGCGCTTGTTCGCAGGGTTCACCAACTTTTCGTTGGCTTTAAAGTTTTCCCACTTATCGGCCATTGGCCCTTCTGGGATTTTTGAATCGAGAATTGAACTCATGTTGGAAGTCTCCTCAACGTGTCCTATGAGAGCGGCTGGAAGTTGATGACTCCGGCAAGAGTCATGATCGGGAACGACACATTTCCGACGACCACTGCGGCCGCAATTCCGGTTGCAATCGCTCTGCGCCAGCGATTGAACCGAGGGTTATTCCATCCCATTGACTGGAACAGGCTCCACACACCGTGGAACAGGTGAATGCCTAGAGCAATATTCGCAACGATGTAGAGCGCAGCGACCGGAACTCGCGAGAGACTTGCATCAAGGTTTCGATAAATCGCTCCGTACTCAAATCCGGGGTTCAACCAGCCCCAGGTGAGGTCTGCAAGGTGCCAGGCGATGAAGAACAGCACGAGAACACCTGACCAGCGCATCGTGCGGCTAGCAAAATTAGCTACCTGGTAGTCACGTGCACCCTGATACTTGACCGGACGCGCCTTCCGGTTGAGCATTGTGAGCGACCACGCTGCGTGCAAGTGAAGGATGATTGCGCCGATTAATGCGAGGCGCAGACCCCAGAGGGCGTAGCCGTGCGGCAAGATTGGGACGAGAAGCTCGCGCAGGAACTCGCCATAAATGTCGATGTCGTAGGCCTGCTCACCGTTGTGTTCGATGGCTCCGAGGTAGACCTTTAGGTTGCCGACCATGTGCCCGATAATGAAGCCAACGCCGATAATTCCGGTGACCGCCATGACGTACTTCTTGCCAACGGCAGTCGAGTAAAGGTCGAGGAGGAAGGGTTTACGACGTGACGATTTCTTCATGGCGGTCCCGGAAACCGGTCCGCGCTGGAGAGTCTGCGACATGGCTCTTACGCTAGTTGCCGCGACGGGTATTCGGCACAATCGACTGCCGCCAACCCAGCAAGTTTTTTACGAGCCAGAACTACTGGCCACACCCTTCACGGCATTTGGACCAAATGTCGATTGGCATGAACGGCACCAAAAGGCCTGCTCAAGTTCGGTACCACATGGTCCATGCACAAGCGTGACCTCACTTGACGTCTCTTGCGAGTACTCCTCGCTCCACCTCACCAGTGCAACCAGTGCCGGTGAGAGTGCCAAACCTGCTTCGGTAAGCCGATACTCATACCGGACTGGTTTGTCCTGGTATTTGACACGCTCAAAAATACCGAATTTCACCAAACGGCGTAAGCGCTCGGTGAGTACGGGTCGTGCAATTCCGAGATCGTCACAGAAATCGTCGAAGCGCCGGATACCTCGCAGTCCAGCTCGAACCAAGAGGATGGACCATCTGTCTCCTACAACACGAAGTGTTTCTTCGATTGCCGCACCCGGTTGCTGCTTCCGCTCCATTACGTAGCGAAGGTACACCTTTCATCACTTCGAAAACCACCGAGTTCGGATTCCGAACTCAGTATCGCTACAGTTAGGGGATGAATCCCGTCGCAGTCGCCCTCTCGCAAGGGGGTGCTTCCACCAATGATCTCAGCGCAATAGCTGCTGGCATCATGACTGAGGACTACAACTCTCTCCTCGTGGCAGCCTCCGCCAAACGAGATGCTGCGTTTGGCTCTCGGATCACATACTCGCCGAAGGTCTTTATTCCCCTCACCATGCTCTGCCGAGATGCATGTGGGTATTGCACATTCGCTCAACCGCCAGCCCGCCTCGAGCAACCATTTCTCTCACCTGAAGATGTCCTTGCGATTGCGAAACAGGGCGCGAAACATGGTTGCCACGAAGCGCTCTTCACGCTTGGAGAGGCCCCAGAAGATCGCTACGAGGTGGCTCAACAATGGCTGAGCGATCATGGCTACGACTCAACGATCCACTATCTGCACGACATGGCTCAACTTGTCCTAGATGAGACAGGACTACTCCCCCACGCAAATGCAGGTGCGATTTCACGAAGCGATCTAGAACTGCTCCGTCAAGTGTCACCCAGTCAGGGGATGATGGTTGAAACCCTGCGCGGGGATCTTGCCTGTCATCGAGGTGCACCAGACAAAACGCCTGAACGTCGCCTCGCCACCCTCGAAGCGGCCGGTGAACTCGCTATCCCATTCACCACTGGAATTCTCGTTGGCCTCGGTGAAACTCGAGTCGACCGTCTCGCCGCTCTTGAAGCCATCGCCGCGTCGCATCAACGCCACGGCCACGTTCAAGAAGTCATCGTCCAGAACTTTCTTCCAAAGCCCGGTACGGGAATGCGGAATGATCCGCCATGCCCGACCGACGAGTATCTCTGGACAATCGCGGCAGCACGCGTGCTGCTACCGGCAGACATACATCTTCAGGCTCCGCCAAACCTCTCGGACGACATCGGCCAACTCATCGACGCAGGAATCGATGATTGGGGCGGTGTCTCACCAGTCACCTCTGACCATGTCAATCCCGAGCGGCCATGGCCAGAACTAGATCGCCTACGAGCGATCACCGAAGAACGCGGCTACGCGCTCGCACCACGACTGACTGCTCACCCCGAATTCGTGCTCAACCCAACCAAATGGATTGACAACAGCTTGAGATTCGCCCTCCTCGACCGCTCAGATGCTGAGGGTCTTGGTCGTGATGATCCCGGTGCAATTTGGCCCGAGAAAACAACTGCCGCCGACGTTGTTCACGATGGAGCCGAGGTTGTTCTCATCGGACATCGGTCGACGGCGTGGTACGCAGGGGCGACAAATCCCCCAACTACGTTGATCCCCGGCCGCGCGTTCAGCGCTAGCAATTCTCCGATTCAACGAGTGCTCGATGCCGTTGCGGCGGGTGAACAGCTCACCGAGGACGACATCGTCACCCTGTTCTCAGCAAGGGGACCAGAAGTCAATGCGATAGCCGACGTCGCCGATCAACTGCGCCATGAAGCTGTTGGCGACACCGTGACGTGGGTACACAACCGAAACATCAATTACACCAACGTCTGCACGTTTAAGTGCCGATTCTGTGGCTTCTCAAAGGGCCCAATGTCACTCAACCTTCGAGGCACTCCCTATCTGCTTACTCTCGACGACATCGCAGATCGTGCCCGTGAGGCCGAGGAACTTGGTGCAACCGAAGTCACTCTTCAAGGTGGAATACATCCCGACTTCGATGGCGACTACTACATCGACGTCACCCATGCGGTTCGAAGTGCAGCGCCATCAATTCATGTGCACGGGTTCACAGCACTCGAAATTACTGAAGGCGCAAAACGACTTGGTGAAGACCTCGTCACTTACCTCGGCCGATTGAAAGAGGCCGGTCTCTCATCGCTTCCAGGGACTGCTGCAGAAATCCTTGATGACACGGTTCGAGCCGAGCTATGTCCTGACAAGATCACCACAGCTGAGTGGCTCGACTGCCATGCAGCGGCACATGAGGTCGGACTTGGGTCCAACATCACGATGATGTTCGGCTCGATCGAGAACCCTCGGTCGTGGGCGAAACACTTCATCGTGACCCGAGACCTGCAGGCAGTTACTCGCGGATTCACCGAATTTGTTGGACTGCCATTCGTTCACATGGCGTCGCCGATCTACCTTCAGCGCAAGGCGCGGCGCGGCCCAACCTTTAGAGAAACGCTCCTTGTCCACGCAATTGCAAGAATCGTCTACCGGGGTCTCATCG
>Ga0181598_1000644_pt1 | contig 34425 bp, 40 predicted proteins | sample 041ome_4_FD_153295 | JGI IMG/M metagenome (GOLD analysis project Ga0181598, IMG submission 153295) | Coastal salt marsh microbial communities from the Groves Creek Marsh, Skidaway Island, Georgia - 041404US metaG (spades assembly) | ecosystem: Environmental > Aquatic > Marine > Intertidal zone >... | reverse complement strand
AAAGTAATTGGCATGGTACACAACTTTCATTTGATCAGTCTCCTGATATCGTACTCTTATGCCTACATCTGCAGAAATCATTTACCCAACATTGCTTAAGCATTCCCTTACGCCAAGCCCGATCTAGTTATGGCTCTCGCAAAAAATGAACGTCGGATCACCATCGCAATTGGACTTGTCATCGGAATTACGGTCTCATCCATGATCGTAAGGCATGCTTTGAATGTAAAAAGCGAACAGGCAGCTCAAAGACCCGGTAACTATAAATCCCTACAAACTGCTTCTGGAAATGTAGATTTCCCTGCCCTTCCCGACCCTGTAAGTCGTGCAATCCCCAATGGTATTGTGGTTTATTTCGAGGGTAATCGCTCGAGTATCACTGGAATGAGTAGTAAACTGGTTGATTGTTGGATAATTGAGACTACAGGCTCGTTCCGATCGGAACGACTATTTGTTCTCGCAGAGGCAGAATCTCCATCCCATGCAAAAATCAATTTAGCTCGAGCGACCGAAATGTATGTTATGCTGGAAAATGGGTATGCAAATGAAAATTTAGAGAAGCTTTTAGATGAAGAGCTATTTAAAATTATTGGTCGAAATTCTAAAAGTAAGGAACATATCGTACAAATAAGAAACTTTTCTCCCACTGCTCTGCACGAAGCAGATAAATTCCTCAACTCTCTTGAGATTGTGAAATCCACCCGTTTTTTACCCTGGTCACCTGCTCGATAGATTTTGTCTATCTCGTTGACCCAAGCTTATTTTCAGCTAGTATTAGGCCTTCATATTTCGGGATCTCTCTTCTTTGATTCCGTATTCAAAACGCATAACAACGTACTCAAACAGCATCGTGAATGTAGACATTAAAGACGCGGGAGTTGCCCGTAAAATCGCAACCGTAAGCTTCGACTCAGAAGAAGTCAGTAAGCAAGAGTCAATGGTATGCCGAGAACTTGGAAAAATGGTAAACATTCCAGGCTTTCGCAAAGGAAAGGCACCTGCCAATGTTATTCGTAAAAAGTATGCCAAGGAATTAAGGGATGAATTGAACCGGAAGGTATCTACCGCCGCTTATGAAGCTGTGCTGGATCAAAAAGACATCAAAGTTTACTCTATCCTTAAGGTAGATGCTGGAGAAATCGATCCCTCTCAGACAGCATCGGTTGAAGTGACTCTTGATATCGAGCCTGAATTTGATCTACCTGATTACAAGTCCTTTGAACTAACTATCGAGCCAACCGATGTCAGTGAGGATGATATATCCAAAGAAATTGATGCGGTTCGCGATCAGCGGGCAAGTTTCGAGCAGGTGGAACGGCCCATCGAAAATGGCGATTATGTAAAATGTTCATATGAGGGCACTCTTGACGATAAAGCCGTGGCCGATTTGTTGCCCGAGAAGCCGATGTACGGCAAGCAGGCAAATACCTGGGAAGAAGCTGGAAACCAGACCGGTATGGGAGTTGATGCAATCGCGGATGGAGTAATCGGTATGTCCGTTGGAGAAAAGAAAGAGATCACCGCCGAATTCCCTAAAGATTTTGAGGTCGAGGTGCTGGCCGGCAAAAAAGTCATCTACCAATTAGAGGTGCATGAAATTCGGGAGAAGAAAGCCCCAGCAATAGAGGACGAAAATTTTCTTAAGTCCCTCAAAGTCGAATCTGTTGATGAGCTCAAAGATAAGGTAAAGGAGCAAATCAAATTCCGGAAAGAACAGGAAAACGAAAACCTCAAAAGAAAACAAATCACCCAGGAAATTCTTGATTTGCCTGACTTTCCGCTCCCCCAGCAAGCCGTCGAGGACGAATCCAAAGCGATTTTTCAAAATAATATCCAGCGAGCCTCGCAACAGGGAGTAAAGCCTGAAGAACTAGAGAAAAACCGGGACGATATGTGGAAGGAATCCCAGACACAAGGCCAAGCCCGTGTAAAATTAACCTTGGTTTTATCGAAAGTTGCTGAAGATCAAAAAATTGAAGTTACAAGGGAAGATCTTGCTCAAGCAGCATCCCGAGAGGCAATGATGCGCAGAGTGGATCCAACTAAATTCATCAAAGAACTATCTCAAGACCGAGCCCGCTTAGCCAAGCTCAGGGAGGATATCTTATACGACAAGGCTATCACCCTGATGGCGAAAGAATCCAAAGAGAAAATTTGTGATATCGAGGGAGAACACACACACTAATTACAATGGGCGCCTATTTACCACTTCCATATGTTTATGAACGCGAAGGCCGTCAGGAGCGGGCTTGGGATATATACAGCCGATTACTGCGGGACCGGATCGTCTTTATCGGCACCCCTATCGATGATTATGTCGCCAACTCTATTATCGCACAGCTTCTTTTCCTGCAGATGGAGGATCCGAAAAAGGATGTTCATCTCTACATAAATTCTCCGGGGGGGAGTGTGTCCGACGGTATGGCTATCTACGACACCCTCAATTTTATGCAATGTGACATAGTTACTTATTGCATTGGTATGGCTGCCAGTATGTCCACGGTTCTTCTTGCCGCAGGAACACCAGGCAAACGGTTTGCACTACCAAACAGCAGGGTCATGATTCATCAGCCGAGCGGCGGAGCAGGTGGGCAAACATCTGACATTTCCATCGCGGCCAAGGAAATTTTACGCTGGAGAAAAACCATTAATGAAATCCTCTCCAAGCATAGTGGCAAATCTATCGAACAGTTGGAAAAAGACTCCGATCGAGACTATTACATGTCCGCACAGGAGGCACAGGCTTACGGTCTGGTAGATGAAGTGATTTCCCAGAAGCCCAACGAGTAGGTTCCTGCCCATGGCCAAGGCTACAAAAATCAATTTCTGTTCTTTTTGCGGGAAACCGCAGGGGGAAGTCAGGAAGATGATTGCCGGCCCGGCCAGTGTCTTTATCTGCGACTCCTGTGTACGAGTTTGCAAAACGATTATCGACCGGGAATTGGGAGAGAAGGAAGCCAAGCCAGCGAAGAAAAATTCGGATAGCCCGGCTTTCAATCTTCTCAAACCCAATTTAATTAAGCAGAAACTGGATGAGCATGTCATTGGTCAGGAGCATGCAAAAAAGGTGTTATCGGTAGCGGTTTACAACCACTACAAGAGATTGGCCAGCGAACTTAAGGGGTCCGTTGCATCCGACACTGATTTTTTTATCAGCGACGAACTCATCGATGTAGAGATTGAAAAGAGCAATGTGCTCCTGATCGGACCTACCGGAAGTGGGAAGACCTACCTTGCCCGCATGCTTGCGAAGATGCTCGATGTTCCCTTTGCCATTGCAGATGCCACCACCCTGACCGAGGCCGGTTATGTGGGAGATGATGTGGAGAACATTATGGTCCGACTGCTCCAGGCTGCTGATCATGATCTCAATCGTGCCCAGTGCGGTATCGTCTATGTGGATGAGATTGATAAAATTGGCCGCAAAACGGAAAATGTTTCCATCACCCGTGATGTATCCGGAGAGGGAGTCCAGCAGGCATTACTTAAAATTTTAGAAGGCACTGTTTGCAATATTCCGCCACAAGGTGGAAGAAAGCACCCCAATCAGGAATATGTGCAACTCGACACCCGCAATATACTCTTTATTTGCGGAGGTGCCTTTGTAGATATCGACAATATTATCGAGCAAAGGAAGGGAAAGCGCAGTGTGGGTTACTCTTCCACCAAGACGACTGACCCCAAGAAAATACTTTCTGATGTGATGCCGGAAGATCTTGTCCGCTTTGGGCTCATTCCTGAGTTTATTGGCCGACTGCCAGTCATCTCAGTTCTTGAAGAATTGACCCGGGCACAGCTTGTACAGGTGATGCAGAAAACCAAGAACTCGCTGGTTAAGCAGTACCGAAAGATGTTTTCGATGGAAGGTGCCGACTTGCGGTTCACCCGGGAGGCGATCAATGATATTGCCGACCAAGCCCTGGAGATGAAAACGGGTGCCCGTGCCCTTCGATCAATCATGGAAAAAATCATGCTCGATGTGATGTACGACCTGCCCACGATTAATGAACAGGTTGAGGTGGTGATCAACGGCGGTGTGGTCAAGGGAAAATCCAAGGCAAAGGTGACTCCTGTAACCGAAAAGAAAAGAGACGCCGCATAAAATTCCGCGAGTTCTCAAAATTTGAAAACGCTTATTCTTTGATTATTGTCAGGTTGACTATCTGTGTAGTCATTTTGTTTGAGACTGGCTGATATTTTCAGTTCTTTCGCTAATTCAGTTCCCTGAATGTATAATTTTTCTGTTCTAACCTCCCCTGTGGATAATCCACCAATGAGAAATCTTTTATTGATGCCTAGATAATCGACATCCAAAGAAAGGTTATTCAGGTAGGTGTTCCCCTGATTCTGAATTACAACATCAAAGGGTATTGTGCCAGCAGATGAGCCTTTGGGTAAATCGAAATAATAACCGGCTATCGCTGCATCTGTATAATCCGGATTATTTTGGTTTTCCAATCTGGCAAGACTCAGTATTCCGTGACCAGAAATTTTGTCCGGACCGGGCTTGCCTGATTCGTTGCTAAATTTGATAAGGAGTTTTTGAAGTTCTGATGGAGATAAATGGGGATCAAAACCAAGTTGCATTGCAATCGCTCCAGTAACCATTGCAGCAGAGATAGATGTGCCACTAAAATTAGCCATATCTTGTGAATCGGATGCAGTCATTACACCAACACCTGGTGCAGCAAAGTCAACTCCGTCGCCAAAATTGGAAAAGCTGGCTACTGCTCCACTCACACCGACTGAAGTTACGCCAATTACCCCATCATATGCCGCAGGATAATTAACTATCCCAATTCCATCATTCCCTACAGATGCAACAACGGGAACTCCTTGCTCTAAAGCATAAGAAACTGCCCGGCGGAGCACCTCGCTACCCTCCTCTCCCCCCAGGCTTATATTAATAACATCAGCACCATCCTGGACCGCATGAAAAATTGCAGATGCAACGGTAAAAGAATCAGATATCCCGTCACGATTAGTTACGCGGTATGATAGAATCTCAGCTGCAGGAGCAATTCCTAGGACTGTATCTCCCCCCCCAGCAATCACAGATGCAATGGCAGTACCATGAGAATTATCGGCGTTGTTTTTTTTCAGAGTGTCGGCGATATGGGAGTCATTTTGCTTAACACTGGTTTTGCTTAAAGAGGGATGTTTGGAATCAATACCTGAATCGATGACCGCAACTTTTACCCCAGAACCAAAATGATTTCGCTCGGAACTTCCACCCAGCCATTGCAGAAAAGAATCAGAAAAAATATAGCTTTCATCCACCGCCTCCGTTCTTGGTGGGAGTGGCTGACGAATAGGAAAATTAACCCCGATTACATCTCGATCAATGAAGCGAAGTAAATTCGGATAAGCTGCTTTGCGGTTCACGATTCTCAACCTAATTGCCGCAAGATCAGACAGTTCATCGATAACCTCTAATCCAAATGCTTCAGGATTCTCGATCATTTTGGCAACTACTGGATCATTAGTACTAACAACCCAGTCATTTTGAGGATTAGATTGCTGCAAAAATCGAAAGAAGGCTTCTTCCTTTGAACTGTTGCTATCGATGCTTATTTTTTCACTAAATAATAAGCTATCATTAGCATAATCTGAGAAATCCGTTGGAGACTGCGGTTTTTCTGCTAAAGGAGAATGAGTTTCTCTCTGTACCCACTTCAAACTCCTACCACCGTTTATCCAAATCAGCAGAAGTACTCCAAAAAAAAGGATGCTGAAAAGAACAAAGCGAGGAATAGACATAACAATTTTATTTTGAGAGAAATGAAATTATCGGCAAACTGATAGCGTCATCTGCACTTTTTCATTGAAGCATAAAATTGTCATTGTAGGGCATGGGTTAGCTGGAAGTATGCTCGCTCACACCTTCCTCAGAAGAGGTATCCAAGTCATGGTATTGGATGCAAGAATGGCTCATTCTGCATCTGAAGTATCTGTTGGTCTAATTAATCCCTTCATTGGTCCAAAATTTAATATTCCCGAAGATTTTTCATTATGCATGAGTCAGAATTTTGATTTCTTTAACAATATTGAAAAAAATATTGGTGAAAACATTCTCCAAACAATCGAATTATACAGAGTTTTTCAAAATTCGAACCAGCAAGAAAAATGGAAACTACTCTCACAAACATACCGAGGGTCACAATTATCTTCTCAAGATTGCGAAAATTTAGGCTTCTACGCACCCCTGGGTGCAGGAATTACCAAAGCATGGAAATTAAAGGTTAAAAAATTCCTATCCTTTTCCGAAAATCATTTAGCATCCATCAGCTCATTTCGTGAAGAAGTTTTTCAACCAAGTAAATGGAAGAATAAAAAGATAATTTTTTGTGACGGATATAGGTCGATCCAGCATGAATGGTTTAGTCAATTACCCCTCAATCCTGCTCAGGGTGATGTACTCAAGGTCGAATCCCGCCTGCAATTGAACCTCAGTAATGGAAGTTGGTATTTACCTTGCGAAGCAGAACATATCGCAAGGATTGGATCCAATTGGAAGCATCAGGACATCGAATCTGGTCCATCTGAAGAGGCTAAGCGTGAAATTATCAGAAAAATAAATTACTTACCAAATACGGAAAATTTCAAGGTAATCGAGCATACCAGTGGAGTTCGAAGCGGCACTATTGACCGTCAACCAATGATTGGCAGGCACCCGCATAAAGAAAATTTTTATCTCTTTAATGGATTTGGCTCAAGGGGATGTACTACCATTGCAAGAAACACTGAACACTTTGCTGACTTTATTCTATTAGGAAAAAGGCTTCCTTCTCAGGTAGACTTAAACAGGTTTCTTAAATAAAAATTCCTGATGAGACTGGTTGAAATTGCACATAATCGGCTCAAGCGAATCCTTTGTCCGGGAGATATTTGTATCGATGCAACCGCAGGAAATGGACATGACAGCTTGTTTTTGGCCAAATCAACATCACCTAATGGAATTGTTTATGCCTTTGATATTCAAGAGTCTGCGATTCTGAAAACTGCGGAAAGATTGAAACAGAATGGCTTTAAGGAACAGCTAAAGACAATCCACGACTCCCATGATAAACTTGATCAAATCATCGATCTAGAATTCAGGGGAGATGTTGCTTCAATCATGTTTAATTTAGGATATCTTCCAGGAGGCAACCATCAGATTATTACTCAAGCATACAGCACAGTGAAATCTGTGGAGCAAGCTTACATACTCCTGAGGAAAAATGGGATTATTACGATAATCTGCTACCGCGGGCACGCCGGTGGAGAAAGTGAAACTCAGGAAGTCCTGAATTTATGTGAGTCTAAAAAATGGAAAACGGAACAGATTTATGGCAGCGAAAACCCATGGTCTCCTCTCTTGGTTATCATTGAGAAACTTTAGAATGGATGAACAGGATCAACCTCTTGCTCGTAATCAACGCCATCTAAACCAAAACCAAACAATCTCAAAAATTCCTGCTGGTATTCCTCAAAGTTGGTAATATCCAAGAGATTAGCTGTATTCACTGAAGGCCATAACTGTTTGATCTTTTCCTGCACCACGCTATTCATTTCCCAGTCATCTAAACGGATTCGATTTTCATCATCAAGTTCCAAGCAAGCATTTTCGCCATACAACCTGTCCTTAAAAAGACGGTTTGTTTGCTCGATGCAGCCTTCATGGGTGCCTAGCTCACGCATTATCTTGAACAGCATCGAAACATAAAGGGGCACTACAGGAATTGCAGAACTTGCCTGGGTAACCACTGCTTTATTTACTGAAACATAAGCATTCCCCGAGCAAGAATCCTGCATTATTTGATTCAGTGTATTGGCGGTTTTTTCAAGATGTGCTTTTGCTCGACCAATGGTGCCATTGCGGTAAATGGGCCAGGTAACTTCAGGTCCAATGTAAGAATAAGCCAGATTGATACAGCCGCTGGCAAGTAAGCCCTCTCCTGCAAGCCGTTGAGTCCACATAGCCCAGTCTTCACCCCCCATTACCTTCTCAGTGTGAGAAATCTCATCCTCGGTTGCTGGGTTAATCGTAACCTCTTTTACCTCTTTGCGGTCAGTATCAAGGGTTTTATTTTTGTAAATCATACCAACAGGTTTGAGGCAGGCACGATAAGTATGTCCATCAGCCGGATCCGTCCTTCGGGGAGAGGCTAGGCTGTAGATAACTAAGTCAAATTCTCCTCCCATTTGTTTGGCTTTTGCAATTACCTCATTTTTGCAGTCATCTGAAAAAGCATCCCCATTTATATCTTCAGCCACAAGACCCTGTTCGCTGGCTAATCTTTTAAAGGCAGCGATATTGTAATATCCGGCACTCGCTGGTTTTTCGTCTTTGGGATCCCTCTCGAATGAAACGCCCAGGGTTTGTGCTTTAGCAGAAAATGCAGCTGAAATACGACTGGCTAATCCGTAACCAGTGGACGCTCCAAGCACTAATACACGCTTGGGGCACTTTTCTTCAGTTAAATGTATATGCGAAGCGAGTTCAGCCTGCTGGCGAACATTTTCTAGGCATCCTAATGGGTGGGATGTAATACAAACAAAACCTTTAATTCGTGGCTTAATGATCATAATAGTGATGATTAAATGATTACCTGATGGACAAAACGAGGCTGTCTTATAGCAATATAATTACCTTCACTAAAGCTCAATCCATTGAAACCAAAACGAAAAAAAACTAGCAGGCAATACCCTCCCCGGGAATTGCACTTGGTTTCAAGCTTTATGAATCTACCGATTTCACAGGCACAACGAAGTACTCCATTCCCCCGGCAAATGGAGCACATTGTGGAAAAATTATGGGAGGACTGGAGGATTGGGGATGAAGCAAGTAAGGAAAGCATTATCTCCGCTAACTGGCAGAAAGTTGTGGGCAGTAAGCTTGCAGGCAAATGTGCACCAGTTAATTTATCAGTAGATGGCAAGACGCTACATATTCGTGCAGCTAGTAGTACGATCAAACAGGAACTGACCTTCAAGAAGGAAGAAATGGTAAGAAAAATCAATCAACTTCCTAACTGCAAGTCTGTCCTTAAACTGCTTATTCTATAATTAGCAGGCATCTTGCAGATGTAATTTCATTTTATAATATTTAGAGACAAAAATGTAAATGGTGGCACCTACCGCCATTAATGATGTCCAAAACCAAAATTCTTCAGTAATACTAAGGAGGGATTCCCCTGCATCATCCGATAGGAAAAATTTCACCCCTGAAGTTAAATAATTACCTAAAGAAACAGTGAGTAAAAAAAGTGCCATCACCAAAGATTTCATAGATTTTGGAGCTTGGGTGTAAGCAAACTCCAAGCAGGTAATCGATACCATTATTTCCGAAGCAGTAAGTATCAAGCAGGCGATAATCTGCCAATACACATGAAGAACCAAACCTGCCTCCAGGCATTCCTGAATAATAGATACAAGAGCGAATGCAAAGACCATCAACCACAATCCTATTCCCATTTTTTTCAAGGGTGTAAGATTAGTCACCTTATCTAAGCTAGGATATAAATACCTGCTAAAGACCGGGACCAGTAAAAGAATAAACAAGGGGTTAAAAACCGCAGAAATTTGAGCGGGCAGTAATTCTGTTCCACCAAAGACAGGAATCCATGCCGGCAGGGTTCTGTCGAGTTCTCGGGATTGAATTTGCCAAAGCGTACCAATCTGATCAAACAAAGCCCAAAATAAAACCACAAAGGAAAAAATAATCCAAAGCTTTGAAAGGTTGTAGAGGTTCTGACGATCGGCTAGTTGCGAAAAGTATGCCCTACCCTCAGGTCGGATATGAGCGAATTTTTTTCTACCCATCCAAAAAAGCAAGGTTGCAATCGCCATGAGAAGACCTGGCAGACCAAAAGCGAAATGATGACCGAAAATCAAATCCCCTGAATACTTTTCTCCAACTAACCAAATAAAGTAAGGATATATCGATTCACCAACGGAACCCTCGACCCGCCGGGCTTCCAGTAAAAACGGTGTAAGTAAACCGGACAAGAAAGCACCCAAATTGATCGACAAATAAAACCAGCCAAAAACCCTAGAAAGCAGGTGTCTGTTGCCGGTACCGAACTGATCTCCTACATGAGCAGAGACACAGGGCTTAATACCTCCAGAGCCAATAGCGATAAATGTAAGTCCAAATAACAGCACAACTTTGGTGTCTCCCACTAGCTCCATGCAGGCGAGAAGACAGTGCCCAAAACAATAGATAACAGAAAGATAAAGAATCGTTTTGTATTTTCCCCAAAGTGCGTCTGATAAAAGCCCACCAAAGATTGGAAAAAGGTAAGCTGAACCAACAAATAGATGAACCAATGCTTCTGACTCTTTATTGGAAAAGAGATCCAGTTCGCCGCCAGGTTGGCAAAGATAAGAAGTCATGTATACAAGGAGAATGGAGCGCATTCCATAAAAGGAAAATCGCTCAGCAAGTTCATTTCCCACAATGAAAGGGATGCCGGGAGGCATCCCTGATGTGCTTATCGGATGACCGCGATAGGGTTTACTCAAAATTAATTTCGATTAAGTTTCTCAACCTCTCTTCTTCTTTCAGCTTCGCGGTCAAGATCTTCCATAATTAAATGTTGATCGAAATTCCCCAAAGAGCTCTCATGACTAATGATCTTTTTTTGATAATACTTGATCAGGTTCCAAATATTTAAAAAGAGACCTCCCAAGCAAATCAGGCAGGAGACTCGACCAAAATCAAAAAGAAAAAATGTCAAGGAAGACAAATAGATAACTATATTTAAAAGAGAGGCAATTTTCACCATATACACTGTTGATAGATTATCATATCCATTAGAACATTAAAATAGTAGGCTCAGATAAAAAATAATTACATTGAATGAAATTCGAATCTATCCACTGTAAAGAATATTCCTCAGCTTCATCATCAAGACTGCCAACTATAATGATCAATTATACTTCATCGAAAATGTCTCAGAATTTGATTTTCTTATCCATAACTCTACTAATTTTTTTTATTTCTGGTTGCGAAAAACCTCCGGCACAAGATCTGCCTCAGCCAAACCAAAAGGAAAGAGAAGATACTAGGTCTACTCTTGTGGATATAGAAATAGAAAGCGTCTCCTCTCTCCAAACTTCTGCAGCCCAAATATCCCCGAAAGAAAAACCTGAGACTTTATTAATAGAACCAGGAAAAGAAACCATCAAAGCAGAACCAGTTTTACCTTCCTTCTCAATGGAGCTTTTACAAGCAGTTAGTAATTGGCAAAAAATACCCAAAAGTGTGTTTCCACTAAAATCCATTCAGCTTAAGGAAGATGTTGATCTCGAAGCAAAAACTCTCAGCGGTAAAACGATGGCTACCAGTCTTGCTGAAAAGGGAAGCAAGGTGACAGCGATAGGAATCGATGATGGCATGTTAGTGGTTGCCAACCCAAATAACCCAAAACTGAGAGGAAGAGTCGAATTGGACAAAAGTGATTTCAAGCAAATGGTGGCGTATCTTTTTGATTACAGGAAAAAGCAACGAGAAAAGATGCAGTCAGAAAGTGAAAAGCCTGCAAATGTACAACATAATCAGGGCAAGGCCGAAAACATTGAATATACAAAAGAAGAGGAAGATTTTATCCCAGATCCTCTAGATTTCGGTCATGGCAGATTTTGTATCTGCAGAGAATGTCGCGAAAAGAGGCTTGCCGAAAGCGGTACATTAAAAACAGGGTTTGGATTAGAACCGTAAACGAAAATTGAGGTAGAAATGGATACTAGAAAAAAAAGAAAAACCATAGAAATTGGAGATTATGTCAAAGAAACGGTAGCTGCCAAGGGTAGTAAAAAACGCTGCGGTGAGGTCTTGCTAATCTTGCAGGATGACCCTGGAGACCCAACTTGCGAATTAGTTGAAGTGGATCCTGATGATCTTTCGCCAATTGAAAAAGGCTCTGACGGTGTCAAATTATTTAAAACCAAAAGATCTAAGCTAAAGCACTACACCCCCATCAAAAAACTTTTCACCAAGAAAACATTCGAGAAAGGTGATATTGTACAGCACAAAAAGGGAGCCAGAGTAAAATACGGAAGAATTGTCTGCTTTGTACATCCTGATGGTCTTTATTCCAAGTCTCATGAAGAGGGTTATAATGGAAAAGACTTACTTGAGTGTGTTGAAATTGATAAAAAACCAGGTCTGCTTCAAATAATTGGACCAGATGGCGAACCCAAAAGATTTCAAGCCAAAGGTAAAGAGTGCAAAATCATGAAAGTAATTACAACTGACTCAAAAGGCGACGAAACCACCATGCATAGGTTAGATATTCCAAATGAACCTGATTTATAAGAGACGTTGATCATTTTCCAATACCTAACAAAGCAAGGTCCAATTCTGACTTTGATAAGTATATCGTTTGGTTATTTTGAACTTTATATGGAGTAAGTCTAATCCTCCCCCAAGACTTATTCGCGTACAGCACAGTAATAACAACCAAGGAGTCAGACCATTTTGTTGAACAATGTAAAACTGGATAAGCCGCCAATATGTAATCAATAACTTCGTTCCTTTTCAGGTAAAAAGAACCACCAATCTTTTTAACCATTAAATAAAAAAGTCGCACCCTGTAAGAGCACGACTTTTTTGATTTGTAAGAAATATATTATTACTAATCGATTGCACCGCTCTTAATCTTCTGACAGGAAGCGATTGAAATTCCATTATTTTGAGCAGCTTCGTTTAAAGTTTTACCTTCTGCTAAATCCCGTTTCACAGATTCAATGATTCCGGGGGTAATCTTGCCCCGCTTGGAAGCAATTCCAAACTTTGCATTAAAAGAAGCTTTAGCAATTGGAGGCAACCCGTTTACATAGCATTCAAGATACTCAACTACGGAACGAAAAACTTTACGCCCATCCGGTCTAATGTGACGCTTATGATCATCCTTAATTAGATTAAACAAAGCAGCATTGTCTTTTTTGGCAGGTTTCGCTTTTTTTGCTTTTATTTTGCGTTCAATTTTAGCTTTCAGGGCCTTGAGCTCCTTTACATCATCTATATTATTTATGTCCATGGCTGTGTATAATTTATTTTTAGAGTGGATTTTTAATTATAAAATTTTAAAAGAATTTTCTGTCAAGACTTCTATACTGAATAGCTTCTAAAATATGTAGCTTTTCTAGATTTTTTGATTTTGCCAAATCGGCAATAGTTCTAGCCACCTTAAGGATCCTGTTGTACGCTCTTGCAGATAGAGATAAATCCTTCATTGCTTGCTTTAAAAGTAGAGCATCAGAATTATTTACATGACAAAAATCCTCCAACCGTGAATCTGGGATTCTTGCATTGGTTTTAATGTTAATATTTTTATACCTCGTGGATTGAATTTCACGACAAGCCAAAATACGGCTCGCAATTTCCTCTGATGACTCTCCCTTGGCGGAATTTTGCAGGTCATCAATTTTCACAGGTAATGCCTCTACATGTATATCAATTCTATCAAGCAATGGTCCGCTTATTCGATTGCGGTATTTATGCACCTGCGGAATTGAGCATCTGCAGTTTTGCTCCCTTGACCCGAGATACCCACATGGGCAAGGGTTCATTGCTGCCACTAATATAAATTGGGCTGGCAAGGTAATTTTACCAGCACTTCTGGAGATCGTAACCTCCCCATCCTCTAAAGGTTGACGAAGAACCTCTAGGGCAGATCGCCTGAATTCTGGCAACTCATCCAAAAAAAGAACTCCTTGGTGAGCTAATGATATTTCCCCAGGCCCGGGAATGGAGCCTCCTCCAATAAGTCCAATATCACTTGTGGTATGGTGAGGAGCTCGAAAGGGACGCCGATAAAGATCAGATTTTTCCCCTGCCGCTCCACTTACAGCTGATGAAATATTTAAAATCTCTAAAAGTTCTTCATGAGATGGCGGGGGCAAAATGGAAGGAACCCTTTTAGCGACCATAGATTTACCTGAACCAGGTGGCCCTATCATAAGAAAATTATGCCCTCCAGCTACCGCAATTTCCACAGCCCTGCGGACATTACCCTGGCCTTTTAAATCAGTAAAGTTAGGCAGGTTTTTGGAGCAGGAAAGAAAATTAAAGATCTCGCCCCTACTCTGAACAGGATCAAGGTATTTCTTTCCTGTGATGAAATCGTAGGTCTCACTTATGGACTGTACCCCAATAACGGAAATTCCTTCAACAACCGAAGCAGTTTTGGCTGAAGCAAGAGGAAGAATAATGCCTTTGAGTCCTAATTTTTTGGCTAGCAAAGCCATTGCAATCGCCCCTTTAATGGGGCGAACTTCGCCAGACAGTGATAGTTCACCAGCGATAAGATACTCAGACATGGAATGATGCACATCCTTTGCAATCGCACCAAGAAGACTTATGGCGATAGGTAGGTCATAGGAAGCACCCTCTTTGCGTAAATCGCTTGGTGCCAAATTAATAGTAACTCTGGTACGAGGCAAAGAGAAGCCACTGTTTACCAAGCTGGAGCGCACGCGATCAATTGCTTCCTTTACGGCAGCATCAGGTAATCCGACAAGAACCACCCGGGGATCGCCAGTTTCACCGCTATTGGCCTCTACATGAACCAAATGGGCAGTAACCCCATGCAAACAAGCACTATTGGTAGTAGCAAGCATTTCTTACCATTATTTGTAGCAAACCTATGACCTGTTTTTAATCAAGGCGGAAACTGCCTTAAACTGATCATTACGGGCAGACTCTAGCAATGAATACACAAAAGTTTCCATAGGCAGTACCGAGACTCCGAGCCTAGATAAAGCCGTAAGAGCAACTTCCGAATCGATTCTCCTTCGACCCGACACACAATCACTCAAAACGGTAACTTTAATCTTTTTTGAAAGAGCATCTAGTGCAGTAAGATATACACAAATGGCAGTTTCAACACCACTGATGACCAAATGCGAAATATTCGCTTTCCTAACTATTTCCGCAAACTCCTGGCTACCGAAAGCTGAGAATGTATCTTTTGCTATTAGAGGAAAACTTTGAGCAAGCTGTCGTACGGGTTCACAGGATTGGCCCAATTTATGTGGCACCTGTTCAGTAATTACGCAACTGATACCAAGCAAGTTGCACACCTTCAGCCAAATACAGTTTGAATCGATCAAATCATCTGAATTATATACATTTGTAATTAACTTATCTTGAAGATCGAGTAAAAGTGCTCCGGTTCGAGAATAATTTTCCATGTCCAAAAATAATTTATCTTGGGTAAAATATAAGTTATCTGATAAGAACTTTTACAATGACAAGATTTCAAACATTCGTAAACCTAACAAAGTATTCTCCATCGCGACCGATAATCTTTTGTGTCTTTGTCTTTTCCCTTTTCATATTTTTCCCTGGTTGCAAAAATAGAAAATCTGACCCATCCAAAATAACTGTACGTCCCAGAGTTTTTATGGAAGGTGCGGCCCCCATACCTATTCTTGACGAATATGATTTTACTGGCGTTCAGCTTGGAACTTTTTCCGATGTTTTTAGTGAAGATGAAAATGGAAGAATTTTTGCCCTTTGGCTATCCACCGACAGGAGAGCCTCGATTACTCTGCAAAAGGAAACATCCCGGAATATAGGCCGGCGAATTAGCTTGGTGGTCAATGGCCAGGCAATTGCCTTCCACCCCATTGAAAAGACAATTACCAATGGATATATCCCATTCTTATTTATGCAGAAAATCCCTGAGGAGCAGGTAATGGATATTTACAACAGGTTTCGTGAGAGTCTCATCCATCTAAAAGCCGAGTTGGAAGATTTAAGAAATTGAATCTGAAATTGGCACACCTATTTCTCGTACTTAAGGGACTCTCTTTGTGCGTTGCTCCTGAGTGTATTGGGCAAGTGCAGTTTAAACTTAGTTGGCCAACCCCAAATCCTGCCTTTGTCTCCGGCCAAGGCTTCAGTGCATTTCTACAAAAAACTGGCCCGGACAAGGATTTTTCATCTGGGGCATTTGGATGTGTACGAAATAATGGATATAAATTCCATGAAGGAATAGATCTATATCCAGTTAAAAGAGAAAGAAACGGGGATCCAGCAGACAGTGTTTTCTCCGCAATGAGTGGTACCGTGGCATATATTAACCACAAAAGTAGCGATAGTAGCTATGGTAAATATCTAGTTCTCGAGCACACAGATCATAATCCATCGCTGTATTCGCTCTATGCTCACTTAAATAAATTTCGTGATGATTTGAGGGTTGGGAGTAAAGTTGAGGTTGCTGAGGTACTAGGAAAGATGGGCAATTCTTCTTCGTTCAGGATCCCGCAATCTCGAGCGCATTTACATTTTGAGATTGGGTTTCGGCTGAGTCAGAAATTTGATACTTGGTATAACCGTAAAAGCTTCAAAACTCCGAACAAGCATGGAAACTATAATGGCTTTAATTTGGTTGGAATAGACCCGCTTCCTTTTTTCAAGCATTACCAATCTGGTAAAATGAATACTCCTGGCGACTTCATCAAACAGCTACCAGAAATTGTAAAGTTGAGAGTTATGAGTAATAATCCGCCTAGTATCTTGAGAATAAATCCGTCCCTATGCACAACAGACATCATAGACAAAGGAATCCAGTCTTGGATTTGCTCTTTCGGACCTCATGGCATCCCTTTATCTTTTACCCCGAGCAATGACCAGCACAGTGATAAAGTTGAGATTATTTCCTATAACAAAATGCAGCAACTAGGAAACTGCCGAAAATTAGTGGAGAAAAAGCGTAATTCTTTAATCCCCTCAGAGCAGCTATTATCTTACCTGGAAATTCTTTTTACCAAATAGTTCATGACTCGCGGACATGGACTGATTGTTGCAGTATTTGTGACTCCACATGGTTTCGGTCATGCCAGTAGGATATGTGCTGTATTAAATGCAATTTTAAAAAGTACTTCCGTTACCCAAATCTTATTATTTGGACAAACACCCAGCTGGTTTTGGGAAAATAATTTTCCTGTAAAAACAAATTATGTCTGCTTTACAGAAACCACTGATGTCGGATTAATTCAAAAATCTCCTTTCAAGCATGACCTTAAAAAAACAATCACTCATCTACATACTTTTTTCGAAAACGAAAACTCACGTGTAAATCATATCGTTGATCAACTATATCAACATGGAGTTAACCTCGTTCTATCAGACATATCCTCCCTGGGTCTTAAAGTTGGCAACAAACTCGGAGTACCAACCGTACTAGTGGAAAATTTCACTTGGTCTTGGATTTACCAAAAGTTAACCGATGAAAATCCTTATTTTGAAGAAGTAATTCAAAGACTGGAACAGTCATATAAACTAGCTGATCTAAGAATCCAATGTACTCCTTTTTGCGAATTTTCTGATTCAGCAAAACAAGTTTGCCCGGTCTTTCGGCCTCCTTTCCAAAACCCAGTAAGTATCAAGGAGCAACTTGGATTTTTACCAGATGAGCATTTTTTCCTACTTACAACTGGGGGAATTGTACAGTCCTTCAACGAAGAGTCTTTACTGAATTCCAAGGTGAATCTAGTTATTCCTGTCAATCGGTCCTCTTTGCACAGAGTGGGTAATCTTATTTATTTACCAATGAATTCAAAAATCCCATTCCCCGACCTAGTTTATGCGGCAACTGCTGTAATAGGTAAAGCAGGATATGGTACCATTGCGGAAGCGTGGGGCATGCAAAAGCCATTTTTTGGCGTTTACAGAAAAAACTTTCGCGAATCTTCAGTGCTACGAGATTTTGCGGAGAAGGAATTGATTCATAGAGAAATCGAAGAGAATCAGTTAAAAGATCTTGCTTGGCTCAAGGGCATGGATTTCAAAAAATCTGTTTCACCTGCCAGAAAAAACAACGGAGCTAGCGAAATTGCCCAACAAATTTTACAAATGCTCCCTGCATGTTGATTCGAGTCGAGGATATTGTCAGTTGATCAAGATGGAAACATATCAGAAATATAATACTCAACCTAGAAGTGGCACTTATTCTGGGTTTATTGGCTCTGGCATAATTACCTCATTGATTTTTTGGGTGGCACTAAATCACATAGAGCTCAATTTCCTGCAGGAATCTGGAAAGAACTACGAAGAGAAACACAAGATTGCCTGGGAAGCAGTTAATCATAAGAGCCCAAAGTACTCGGAATCAAATCCCTTAAAACCTGAGGATATGCCAGATGAGACGAATCTTTTCTCGGACAGGAATCAGCAAGCTAGTCAAGACAAGGCAAGTAAAGAGAATTCAGATAATCTTTTACCTGAGTCCCGAGGAACCTCGAGCAACCTGAAAGTAATCCAATTAAAAAAAAATCAAAAGTCCATGGAGAGGAACTTTCAAAAAAAAGATGATATCGCCAGTCTCTCTAAAGAAATAGTTAATGGCATTAAATCTTCTCAACTTGATCCACTTAAAAAATCTCCACCAGCGACTGGGCAGGGAGTAAATTTATTCCAACCTTTAGATCCTGTTCCTCAACCCAGTAAAATTATTTCCCTAACAGAAAAGATTTCCTCAGGACCAGTAATTGCTCAGCAAAATATTTCGCAAAGGAAAACGCGACCCAGGCTCTCCCCGGCCGTAACTAGTGGTCCTATCCTTGAGAATTTCTCCAGTGCACCCAGGATAGGTAAAATCGCGATTGAATGTAGATTGAGTGCTCATGGTGTCTATGTAAAAAAAATGCTTTTAGCAGTGGAGAAACAATGGCATCTGCTTATTCAGGGGGCACGCTCGTATATTCAATATGACCAACTTCCCCGAAAAGTCGTGTATAGGTTTTCCCTCAACGCAGACGGTTCCGTTCAAAACCTATCTCGGTTACATGATACAAAGGCAAATATGGGCTCTGAATTGTGCAGGCAATCGATTGCATCGCGTTCACCTTTTGGCGAATGGAATGAGGAAATGATTAATTCATTCGGGCATTCCGATCAAGTGACTATCACTTTTGAATACCATTAGAGAGATATTTAAATATGGAGTACAATATCCCCCTGGCTCAAAACTGCTCAGTCATCGGAGTGGATGAAGAACTAGGGCTTCTTGCAATTGAAAAGGGCATTGGCACTCTGACGCATCCCAATAATTCAACACATCATAAAAAGAGTCAAAAAGCACTTCTTCATGCAAAGTATGATTTCGAGCTAGAGGCTTATTACTGGGATGAGCCAGAGGGTAATTCAAGAAAAGCATATCTTCTACATAGGCTAGATTCGCACACATCGGGAATCATTTTGATTACCTTACGGGAAGAAACCGCGAGGACAGTGAAATCTCTCTTCGCTCATGCTGAAGTCAAAAAAAAGTACCTGGCAGTCGTTCATTCTAAAAGCAACAAATATGACGGGTACTGGGCAGATAGGTTAATAGAAACGAAGAAGAACGGAAGGCTTCGGGTAAGGTGGTCGAACTCAGGCCAGCAAGCTATCGCAGAGATGAAAACTTTAAAATTCAGTGGATCGAATCCGAATCTTTCACTTATACAGTTAACCCCAAAAACAGGTCGCACTCATCAGTTAAGAGTGCAATGCGCAAAAAGAAAAATACCAATCATCGGAGATAAAACTTATGGCAATTTTTCTGCCAACAGAATAATTGCAAGAGAATACAAGCTTGACCGACTCTGCTTGCATGCCAGCGAAATCTCCTTGGAAATTAAACTAAAGAATGGGAATACTAAAAAAGTTTACTATGAATCTCCCCTTCCCCGGGCTATGGGTAGAATCATTGTTTAAATATCAAAGTTAGTACCAAGTTCAAGAATATGTCCTTGAGCTCTGCCAATATCCTTTGATGCAGCAGTTAGGAAATACCGATAATCCAAGCATATACTCCAATTATCAGAGCCCCGGTAGGACCATCCGAGGAGAAAATCATAAGCAAATCCGAAATGTTCGCCAGCTGAGGTGGAAACAGAACTTAGCCCCAAACCGATACCAGCTCGCAAGTCAGCTCGGTTCCCCAATTCATTTTCCATAATCAGTCTCGAGAAAAAATTATGTAAATTGGAGTCTCCATTTGACTCTATCTCGTGAGATAAGAAAGAGTATTCCCCTTCAACTCTTAAACCTCCAAAATCACGACCTAAACGCAGTCCAACCAGCATGCCATTATTCGACTGATCATTGGCAATATCATCAGGAAATGCAAAGCCAAGGAATGGGCCAAAGTAATAGCCTAGCCTTCGCTCAGGAAAGGAAGATTTGTAAAGATTTTCGTATTCATTTTTGACCACATCTTGATCTTGATAATCAAGTTTTACATCAATTTGCTTTGCGAAGGTTGAGTCGAATGTAGAGGGGTTAAAAGGAACTTCATTCAAACTCTTATCAACTGAGCCATCAATTTCGCTGAATACCGGATCTGGCAATGTGACCTTAGGCAGGTCAGCAGCACTTTTATCGAGCGAGTCAATTCCATAAGAATTTCGGCTTAAATTAGCAGGTGACTTTTCAGGATTAGCCTCGGTCTCGTAACTCTTTATCGCACTACCACCAAGAATAGAATCAATATAAGATTGGTGACTTTTAGATTTCTCGCGTAAGAGCTTCAATCTCTCACTAACACCAATTTGTCCAAGTGATACTGTCGATAAGGACCCAAAAAACAAGAAGAGCCAAAACGAATTTCTCATTACCAATGTGTAGATGAAGCCATCTTACAATAAAGGGATAATCACGTAAAAAAGCGCCGGGCGGTAGATTGGCGGGAACCGCCCGGCGCGGGTGTGGTGGATGGGAAATAAGTTATTCACATTGGAGGGATCTTTTAATGTATGCAATACAATTTTTCATTGGTTTTGATGAGCAGGGATCCACGATTTAAAACAATGGAAGATCGAGTTAGGTCATCATAAGTGCCACCCATCTTCGTTTGATGAATGATTACACCTTTGTCCGCGTCGACTACAAGAACCATAGAATTATGATTCATCAAATAAATCTTGCCGTCTCCCCCAGTTGGTGAACTACGCCATTTGTATTTACCAGGTAATGGCAAGCTCCAAACTACCTCGCCAGTACCCTCGTCCAAACAAGAAAGGTTTTTCTTTAGGTCACTTAACACATAGAACCTTTCCCGATAGTAAAGCGGCGTTGGCACGTCAGATGTGACCTGCTTTTCGCCAGATGAATCCCATGCCAAACTTGTAACCTTAACTTTGGCGTGATTCTCTGGAATCTTTACTGCATAAACAGGTGCTCCCTTGGGCGCACAAACGAGTGCTTTAAAATTGCCCGGGACAGGAGACGGGACCAAACGCCACCATGCTTGCTTATGACCTTGGTTCCATGTACCCCACCTCCAATTTTCATGACCATTTTCAGGGTCATGGGAAGAAAGGAAATCGCCGCCAGCAAGAAGCAAATCACCCTGGTAAGGAATCAAAGTGGTGAAGGATTCCCTCGATTCCATTTTGGCAGTAGTCTTTCTTTCGTAAGACCAAAGTACGGATCCATCGCTAAGATCAAAGCAATGTATAAAGGATTTTGCATTTGATCTACCTCGTCCATGTACTGGTTCATCCCGCTGTAAAACAGGCAGATAAATACGGGAACCTAATACTGTGGGCGTGGCAGCAAAGGTCCACTGAAAGCAAAAGTCGCCAAATTCTTTTTGCATGTTTTTTCTCCATACAATTTCTCCATCACTATTTAGATTGATAAGGTCACCGTTACCAAAAAAGAAAACTGCGCCACTTCCGTAGGCAACAGGAGAAGGGCTTGCATAATTTGATTTTGAGTCAAGTTTATGAGCTAAACCATCTCCATTACCAGGCTGGTACCCACTTCCAACATTTTTTTCCCAAATTAACCTACCGCTTTTGCGTTCAAGGCAAATAGCTAGCAATTTGCCATCCTCAGTTTCAGACTTCGTTGAAACCGTGGATAAGTAAACTAAATCATCATTAACAACGGGCGTGGATGCAGAAGACCCCGGAAGATCAAAAGACCACTTCAGTCCCTCATGAATGCTAAATTTTTCAGGATAGCTAAATGAATCACTGGTGGACCCGTTGTAATTTGGCCCACGCCAATTGCTCCAGTCCCCTGCTCCAGCGAAACAAAAACAACCAATAAAAAAAGACGAGTAGGATATTAAATGAGACGAAATAAGTGCTTTCATAATCTTGTTATTTTTTGGATTTCATGTGGATGATAGTGTCAGCCACTTGCTCGTCCTCAAGCCATTCAAGGACTTGCTCCTGCCCGGAAAACTTATTGTCGAGAAGTTCTTCTTCAAAATCCAATTCCACTTCTTGCTCCAAGGCATGCTGGTCTCTGTTCTTAACAAATTTCTTATATTTCCGAATAAACAAGATCCCAATAAGAAATATAAAGCTAAGAAAAACCTCACCGATCATATAAATATTTTAACCACCAGAAGTTAAATTCTATTGGCTTAAAGATTTTATGATCTCACCAAGCCTGCCTGATAGTTGGTCAAGGCACTTACTAAGAGCTCTTATCTCGGATACATCTTCCGTGTCCTCAATCAAAATCAGGGATTTAAAATATTCCCTCTTTACCATTCCATCTTTTGCCTTCACCTCAACATTTGCTTCCAATAAGGCTTGATCGGAAAATGTCTTCTCAAAAGCAAGAACAGTAATGGAAATCTCAAACTGACAATTATTTCTTCGACGATTAGGAAAAGAAGAATAATCTAAAGTTCCAAGTCGGTAAGATAAACTTTGGCCCAATACTCTTGAGATTCCATCAGCTAATGGTTCGCCCCATCGTTTATAGTCGCGAAATTTGATGACTTCCATCGAAGACTTTTGGGTCAAGCGATTACTTTTTAAGTACTGTGGCAGTTCAATTTCCCTGATGTAAAAGGACAGACTCGATGACCCCTGCTGTATTGATTGATTTGTATCATGCCGAGGTAAATGGAGCAGATAAAAATCCGGCTCTACATGATTGGGCTCAGGAAGGATGCATGAACCTAGAAAAAAAGCCCATGCAGAGCCAACGAACAATGACCAATATCTTGTTTTATTCATTTTCTACTGGAGGTAATTTCCCTTGAAGAAACGCCTGGGGATTTCTCTCAAGTAAATCTGCCAGGTTCTTCAAAGATTTGGACATGGAGCTAATATCTCTCAATGCAGAAACCATACCGTACCTGACATCAGACTCAGGAAGAAGCATGTCGTTGAGGTTTGTCGTTAGAGCTGAAATATTAGAGAGGGTTTTCTGGGCATGCTCTGAAGTTGATGTAAGGCTTGGCCCGAGCTCCAAGTAATTATCCAAAATTTTTCCCAGTGAAACTTGAATACTTGCACTTAGGTCCATCATACTGGTTGAAAGTTCACTAGAATTCAAATCATTCAACTGCACCGTAGCAACTTCGATTAATTGACTTACCTGTTTACTAAGTTTCTCCAAGTTGATCGATTCACTGAGTTCAGCAAAAATTGAGCTCTTGCTCCTTAGTAAACGATGACCATGGACCACAGATAAATTCTGCTCAGGAACAACTACTGTACGTTCAACATTTAGATTCACATACAGAATCCCTGTGACAAAACTTTCTTGAACCAATTGCCCAACCAAACGTGGAACAACCTCTTCTTTGAAAGAGCCATTTTCGTTAAAAACTTCACTTCCAGATAAAATCATGTGCCTTTTGACAAGATCTCGATTGATCTCAATAAGCACCGGTACTGGGCTGGATTCGTAAGCTTCACCGAGAAAAAATCGTTCGACTCTCCCAATTTTAACCCCGTTAAAAGTGACCTTACCGCCTTCGTAAAGTCCGAATACATTTTCGTTAAATACAAGAACAAATTTTTCATTGTCATTGCGCCACTTGGAAAGCCCACCACTGAAGATTATAAATCCAAGCAAAATCGTAAAGCCACCAATCGTGAAGACACCAACAAGTGCACTATTCGCCAGATTTTTCATTGTAGAATTATGAAATAGCAGCCTTCCCAATTGGCAAGATTAGATGTTGATAATTCAGTCACGCCCTGAGTCCCAAGGAGCGGAATGATTGAAGAAAATCGGATAATTCCGACTCTTTTTCCTGAGATAATAAATCTGCAGTTTTCCCCTGCTCCGCCACTGTTTTGGTAGTGCTACTTAAAAAAACCGCCTGATCCGATATGGAAAAAATACTTTGAATATCATGCGAAACAATCACAAAGGTCAGGCCAAGGTTTTTCTTCAAATCATTAATAAGTTCATCAAGAATCTGGCTGTTTACAGGATCTAGGCCTGCAGAGGGTTCATCGAAAAAGAGAATTTGAGGATCTAAGGCTAGAGCTCGCGCAATTCCAGCTCTTTTTTTCATGCCTCCACTTAGTTGCGAAGGGTAAAGGGATTCTGAGCCACTCAAACCAACCAGGCTCAACTTATAAAAGGCCAGGTCCCTTCTTTCCCTGCTAGAAAGCTTAGAAAATGTTTCAAGTGGAAGTAACACATTTTCCAGCAAAGTCATTGAACTCCACAAAGCAGAACCCTGGAATAAAACGCCAAAGCTTCTGGCAACCATAGTATTCAGTTCCTGCCCCCTGCCCCATAGCGGAATACCTCCAATTAAAATTTCGCCGGATTGAGGTCTCAAAAGACCGATCATAGATTTCAGTAAAGTACTTTTCCCGCATCCACTACTACCCATGATTGCCATACATTCTCCCTTCTTCACCGAGAAGCTTAAATCTCTTAGGACAACATGCTCTCCATAGCTAAGCTCAAGTTCAGAAACCTTGAGGATTTCACTACCTTCTGAAGAAATAAGATTCACCGCAAACCAAAGTAACTGTATGCAATCTCGAAAAGAGCATCAGTAATTACGATCAAAGTAATAGAAACTACAACTGCGGAGGTAACAGCCCGGCCCAATGAGGATGAGCTAGAACCTGTGTAAATTCCTTTGTAGCAACCAACAAGTCCAACAATAAGTCCAAAGACGAGGCTTTTCCAAAGGCCCGAAGAGATTTCCCACATAGAAAGCAAAGCAGACTGTGTTTGCTCAAAGTAATGAAGAGAGGAAAAGCCCATGATTTGTGTGCCAACCGTTAATCCGCCCAAGATTCCGACGATATCAGCGTAGAGAGTTAAGATGGGGGTCATCAAAACCAACGCAATCAACCTTGGCAGCACAAGAAAATCTACAGCCGGGATACCAAGTGTTCGTAGAGAATCCAGTTCTTCATTAAGTTTCATGCTACCCAACTCAGCAGCAAATGATGCCCCAGTTCGCCCAGCCATTACAATGGCAACCATCAATGGTCCCATCTCTCTTACCATGGCTAAGCAGACCAAATCCGCAGTGTAAATGGTGGCATTAAATTTTTCTAACTGAACACTGCCCACAAAGGCCATAGTCAGACCTGTTAAATAAGAAATAAGAGTGACAATAGGGAGAGCGGAAGCCCCACAATCCCTGCAACATAAAAGAAAATCCCTTATGCGCACAAAACTGCCACCCCGAAGGAGTCTACAGAAGTATATTAGGCATTTACCCAAAAAATCCGCAACCTGCAGAAAAACCAAGAGGACAGAAGCATGAATTTTTGCAGAACCAGGAAGGGGAATTTGATTCTGATCAAGCACCGGGGGTTTGTTTCTGGAAGAAAGAGCAAGAAGATTAGATAGTTTGGGTGGTAAAGCTGAAAAATCTAGTTTGATTCCAGAATCCTTCATTTCGTTTTTCAATCTTAGCAAAAAAACAACCAGAGATGAGTCCCAGTCACAATCGGTTGATAATTGAATTTCGCAAGATTGGCATTCCTGGAGAGTAAGCAACAAAGAACAACATTTTTCAAAATTTGCTTTTTGTGGCGAAGAGTTTTTCCAAAAACCAGCAAATAATAAGCAGGGGGTTTCCCTGTTTTTTACAAGGGACACAGAGCAATTACCTAAATTTCTTTGTTTGTCTTTTGCGATCTCTGTAGTCATTCCATAAAAGTTTTTAGCAACAATGTCATATCGATCAATCATCTTCGACCTTGATGGGACCTTAATCGACCAGTTCACAGCCATCCATCGTGCTTTCTCTGAGGTTATTGTTGAAATGGGATACGATAAGCCATCCTTTCAAACAGTTAAGAGGGCAATAGGAGGGGCATCAGAATCGACTATGGCAAAACTTATTGGCCCGGATCGGGCAAAGGAAGGTGTCCTCAGACTTAGACCAATTTTCGAAGAAGTCATGCTTGAGGGCCTTGTAGAACTTCCACACGCCAAAGATTCTCTATGTAGACTCAAAGAAAATGGCTTTAGAACTGCAGTTCTCACGAACAAATATGGACCTCATGCCAGAAGAGTTTGTGACCACCTGGGGTTCTCGGAGTATTTAGAATTTACGCTTGGTGCAGAAGATACTGACTGGAAAAAACCTAATATTCTCTTAACACGATTTGCTCTTTCTAAGCTGCAATCCACTCCCTCGAAAAGCACATATGTGGGAGACTCTCCTTTTGATTTCGAGACCGCACAAAATGCAAGCTTGAGGTGCTTATTAGTTGATACGGGAACTCATGCTTTTCATGAGCTATCCCTGCTTAACCAAGGTTATGTCTACAAAGACCTTAAGAGCGTAACTGATTACATCTTAAATCTTTAGACCATTCCTGAGAGGAACTGGACAAGCGGCTTCCATTTGACAAGCTTCCGGGCATTGGAATATCATTCATGTACCCTTTTATGAAAAACACCCTAGCCCCTCCTCTGACCCCCACCTTGCCCTTGGATGACAAACAGATTTCTTTTCTTGCTGGCGAGATCAAAAAGCACGCTCATGCCGTAAAACTAAGAGTAGCCTTTCTTGGCCAATCAAGTGAGCTAGATAATTTTGATAAATCTAGGGTCCCTTCCTCTTTCTCTGAATGCTGGTTCTGTCATTCCCTCCCCCATCTTTTTCGGTTAAACCTTGATGCTTTTTGTGACCTCTTCGTAGTCTTTAAGCGGATGGAGCATTCCTCTCTCGAAAACCTTAAAAAACTTTTATCGCGACGCAAAGGCTACGAAGCTCACATTATTGAAATAGATTCACCAAGTTCTGAACCTGATTTATTCTACAAACTTTTGCATAATTTAACTAAGGATATTTCTCGGAAAATCTGCATCGAGTCATATCTTGACCAATCATTCTCGTCCAAGGAAATAAGGAGAGACCGTAGTCCAACCAAGGAATTCGGCTCTCTGCGTGAAAGTCATCGAGAAAATATTCGCCAAGCCCTTTGGGATAAATTTAGCCAATCTCCCGAATTGTTCCTTAAGGAAGAAATCAAAAACATACGGTCATAAGACCTAATCTCCAATTTGCTCATCCTTGAGTATAATCAGGAAGCTGGAAACTGGGACAAGCTTTGCCAGTTCGACGGCATCCTTATTCGATACCTGAATACACCCTGAACTCGCCGGTTTTCCTAATTTATCTTCATGGTTAGTTCCATGAAGATAAACATACCGAGAATAAGTATCCACACGTCCGCCCAAGTTTTTACCATGCTCTAAACCCTTAAGTCTGAGGATTCTTGTGGTGATCAAGTTCTTCTCTTGTTCTTCAGGAGGAAGCTCCCTAAATAAATATCCTGTATCGACACGCCCCTTGAATACAGTACCCATTGGACAATTTGAACCGATAATTTCTGAGACTTGATGGAGTCCCCATGGGGTGCCCAGAGAATTCTCGATGCAGGAAGGGGGCAATTTCGAGGTTGAAATAACATATGCTTTGACACATTGACCCCCATTATAAAGAAACATTATCTGTTTTTTAATCGAGACCACAAGCAGGGTGTCAGTCGGCACTAACCTTAGCCTCTCAATGTATTTCACACAAAATTTATAACATTCAACTCTATCCATTTGAAAAAGTATCGTATTGGAATCGTAGGTGCAACGGGTGCCGTTGGCCAAGAAATTATCTCCTTACTTGAAAAAAGAGATTTTCCAGTTGGAGATTTAAAGCTACTTGCATCTTCCAGATCTGCAGGCAAGGAAATCAATGCCTTTGGTACTTCTAATGCGGTTTTAGAGACCACTCCAGAGTCCTTTGAAGGATTGGATTTTGCAATCTTTAGTGCGGGCGGTGACAACTCGGTCAAATTCGCTCACGAAGCAGTAAAAAGAGGATGTGTGGTGATTGATAATAGCTCCTCATTCCGGATGGATCCTGATGTGCCTTTGGTTGTGCCTGAGATAAACGCAGATGCTTTGGAAAATCATTCTGGAATCATTGCCAACCCCAACTGCTCGAGTGCAGTAGCCCTGATGGCTCTTTATCCGCTTCATCGGAGATTTGGACTGAAAAGATTTGTCGCATCAACCTACCAAGCAGTTTCTGGAGCTGGGGCGGCTGGACTAGTTTCTTTAGATCAAGAGATCCGGGAGAAACATTCCCCTTCCCCACTTTCTGATAAGATTGAATCTGCGTTTGTTCACCCGATAGCCTTTAATTTGATCCCACACATCGATCAATTTAGGGAAGATGGGTATACCAAAGAGGAATTAAAGATGAAAAACGAGTCCCGTAAAATTCTAGGTCTCGCGAATCTTAAAGTTTCTTGCACTTGCGTGCGCGTCCCTGTCTACCGGGCGCACTCCATTTCCATTAATGCAGAATTTAAGTCGGGGGTTAACCTACCAGACGCTAAAGAAGTTCTTCAGCAATTCAAGGGACTTGATTTCCTAGATGACCCAGTAAAAAACCTTTACCCCATGCCGATTTACTGTTCTGAAGTGGAAAATTGCCAAGTGGGTCGCCTCCGGGTCGACCATGCCTTAGATAACGGATTAGCTTTTTGGGTAGTCGGAGATCAGTTATGGAAAGGGGCAGCCCTTAACGCCATTCAAATTGCTGAATCCATGATTGAGCGTAAATGCCTGCGGTTCATTAAATAACCCAAAAATATGGCAAGGTTTTTGCTTTTATTGTTTCATGAATCCAATATTTGCGACCAGCCTAGTTAATTTGGGTAGAGATTTTGTTTCTAGTGGTGTTAAACTTTTCAGTAAGGGGAATCTAACACCAACAGATAAACAATCCTTTGCACTTAAACTTCAATCCGTGAAAGCTCAGCAAGGCTTAAACTCACAGAGTCAAAATTTGGATCAACTCAGAAAAGACCTGCTCAACAATCCTGAACTAAGAAAATTCATTTCTCAAAATGATGGACATACTCTGCAATTAGATAAGTCGGCGAATGGAAGTTTCCGCATCCTGTCTTCAAGTGGGGATCTGTTTGTCATTGATCAATCCTCTCCCTGTATCCATCTTGCTCAATCCTATCACCATGCTTGTCTTAGCAAAGGGCAAAATCTAGTTCATGGTGACCATTCCAAGGTTTTACTCCCCTCCTAATTAACAAACCTTCATTTGTGATTTCAATAAATGGTTAGTCCGCCATCAGATTTTTTGCTGATCGAAAAGATTAACCAATGCCCTAAGCTTGCATCCCTAAGAAGCATAAATGAAACCCTCAAGTCACTTCTCGACTCTGAAGACAGTTTTGTAGCTCAAATCGCAGAGGTCATCCGATTGGACCCTTCCTTAACAACGAGGGTTTTGGATTTGGTTAACTCCATCTTTTTTGGAAGCAAAGACAATAAGAGGATAAGTGGTGTTGAAGAAGCTTCCATTTTCCTAGGCTTGAACCGAATTAGAGAATTGCTTGTAGCCACACCAGTGATAGAGGAAATTTTTGAATTAGGTAAAAATGCCCCCTCCTTCAATTGGGAAGAATTCTGGAAGCACAGCATCGGAACTGCCATTCTCACCCGAGAACTGCTTTCAATACTGGAGCAAAGTTATGAAGAAGAAGCAGATTATGTCGCTGGTTTGCTTCACAATCTTGGTACATTAATTTTCGGCATCACCTTTCCTGATCATTTCCAAGAAGTATACTTAAAGACATACTCATCTACTGAAAAGGTAATCGAACGAGAAAAGGAAATTATAGGATGGGATCACTCGAAAATCGGTGCCTATTATTTATGGAATCATCACATTTCAGACGAAGTAGTAGACGCTATCCATTGGCACAACGATCCTACACAAGCTAAAGAAAGCACAATGCTAGGGGCTGCTATTCAGGTTTCAGATCGTGCGGTAACGGAGTTAGGGGTTCATGGCCTAGGTAGATTCCCTACTCCAGAATCTGGCTCCTACAAGGAACTAGATGGATGGAAAATCCTCACCGAACAAGAGGAAAATGTGGAGATACTAGAAGAAAAATTAGCCTGCTCAATTGTAAGGCTTTCCCAAACCTTAAACGGAATATTTTAAAGGCAATGTGATGGATGATTGGATCAAGGCCTGATCCACTGATCCTCCCGTGCTGCCTTGGCAACTTTAAGGCCTCCAATGGCAACCAGTGGAGAGGTATCTTTGGCCGAAACCCGAACGCAAGGGTTTTCAAATCCCTCCTCTTGAAGCTTTTGCTGAAGCTCTACATCAAGATTCCTTATGTGGCTTCCACCACCCGTCAGAATGATATTCTCCAAAAGTGAGAAAACGGATTGCGGAGATGCTGAGGCAATTACTTGCTTGATTGCGTCAAAGATCTCATCAACAAGGCGATTGCAGGCTTCGCCAACCTGCTTACCAATATCAATTTTCCTAGGCTTACCCTCAACAGGCACTTTAATTCGTGCACCCGCCTCCGGCTCACCGATATACGAGAAGTCCTCTTTGAATTTACGAATCATCGAGATGGGTAGTTTCACCTCTGGATAAGCTTCACGAATCAATTGATCTAAAATCACATCCACTTCATTTCCGGCAAAAGGAATACTCAGAAGATCTTCAGGTTTAGGAAAGTATCCTTGTACGATACAAAAGTCTGTGGTTCCTGCCCCAATATCAATGAAAAGAGAATTGCTAACAGGATCCACATAATCAGCATCTTTCAATCTTTCCTCATCACGCAAACCAAGTGCAGCCAAAAAGGGTTCAGGAATAAGCAAAATTCCATCAAATGCGTCTTTGGCGGCAGCCTTCAAATTGTCTTTGGCCAGCTCATCGGCAACTGCTGGTATTCCAATTACGCATAACGCTTCCCGTTGGGCGTCAGGATCAACTTGAGCTCTCAAATACGACATAAATGACTTTGCGGAATCGAGGTCATGAATCACTCCATCACTAAGTGGATAAGCAAGCCTGAGGTGCAACTCGTTATCGAGAGCATCTTGGCCATGAAGCATTTGAGCATTGCCAGGTAAAATACCTGCTAAAATCCCCTCTTCTGGAAAGCCCACAACGGTAGGAACAATAATACCGTGATGCTCTTCGGACCCAGGCCTGCTCAGCTTGCTTAAAATGCAGGATTCCAAAGTCCCTAGGTCCAACCCAAGGGGCAATTTCTTCCTGCTCTCCTGTAGCTCATTGGGCTGAGCTATATCAGTCTCTGCAGTATGGTCCTCAATGTTCATCTAGGCAATCTGTGGGGTGAAAATACTTAAAAGGATAAAATCTCATCAATCATTTCTTCGATTTCGTCAAACCTCAAACCTATTCCTGCAGGTGGTAAATCATTCTTTTCCTCCTGAGACAGAGATGTGGATTGCTCTTCGTTCAAATCAACTCCATGAGGCTCATTGAAATCAGTAGTTGATTCGACGAGATTCTTTTCGCTGAGGGAGGTAAGGTTTCCAATATTTCTGCTCGAATCGATAGCATCAGTAATCAAAGAATCCTGATGTGCAATTGCTTTAGGCTCCATAACAGAGGGGTGATCCGGAGCCATAATTTCTTGCTGTGTGCTTTGGGCTTTTGCTTGAGTAGCTTCCAGAGTTCTTTTGACCCCATCGATTAACTGCTCAAAACGATCAGCAAGCGAAGAAACTTCGGTACTGATCAACTGAGCAACCCGAGCTTCAAAGCGACCAGCAAATAAGTCAAAGGCAGTGGACAGTTCATCCGCTCTGGCTGACTCATCATCAAAAAGTTCTTTTAATTTAGCTTTCTTTTCCGGAGCATCCAAAGAACTGGTCTTAGCCCAAGTAACCACGAGTTTAGGAATCTCGTTCTTCAGAACATCAATAGCACCGTCCTCATCTCCAACTAATCTTCTTACGCAAGCCCGACGGAACCCCGCCTTCAGCGATTCGAGGGGAGACATGGCAGAGTTACTCATTGGTGATAAAACTGATTAAGATCTGCTTACCCGGAGGACAACTTAAATCCTTTTTCGACAAAAAGTTCGTCTGCCTTAGCCAAACAACTTTCAATTTCATCATCTACCAAATCAAGTTCATCCTTCATGAAATTCAGAAGATCATCAGGGAGATTTGCTTTAAAGGGAAGATCGCTTTCCTCATGCCTCAAACAGCGCCCATGTAAGGCTTGTCTCTTCATTTTTAACGCAGGCAACCACTCATCACTCCAGCCATGCTCACAGAACTTAAGGTAATAATTTTCGTCTTCCCCATATAATTTTTCTCCGACCAAAGGATATTCCAAATACTGGGCATGCACTCTAATTTGATGCTTTCTGCCCGTTTCAGTTAATATCAAGCAGAAGGTGTAACCATTTCTGGAAATTAAAGGGTAGAAGTGGGTATTAGCGTTTTTTGACTTTCTTGATTTCTCTGTAACCCGTTGCTTCACAAAGACATCACTTTCCGGATCCTTCCCTAAAAAGGTCGATAAGGACATCTTTTCAAACAACTCACCACTCAATATCGAGACATAGGATCTTTTTACCTGTTTGGTTTCAATCCCCTTCTGCCAATAACGAGAAGATGCCCGATTCTTGGCGAATAAAATACAACCGCTTGTCTCCCGATCTAGTCGGCTGGCAAGGTGGATATTATTCACACCAAGATACTGCTTAACAGCCCCAACCAAGCTTGACCAAGGTCCGTTTTTGGATGGATGGCAAACTAGCCATCCTGGCTTATTTACCACTAGGATTTCATCATCCTCATAAATAATCCACCCTGTCAGTTCATCAAGATTAGTCAGAGGTCCGATACTTTGAGTACCCACGAAATTAGAGTCGTTCATAAAAAAAGTAACATAAAATTGGATAATTCAGAAAACCTGTGATTTTGTGATTATATACGCCCAATTTTCGCGGGCTCGACACTAAACCTAAATATTAATGCATATATGAAGAATAATCTGATCCTCTCTGGACTTCATTTAACCTTATCCGACTCCCACAAGGATATCGTATCCTCTAAGATGGAAAAAATTTTCAAACACGAGGAAAAGATTATCCGTGCCAGGATAGAACTTGAGAGGTCAACCAAATCGTCTTCCCATGGCAATGAATTCGTGGCCAAAGGTCACTTGGAACTCAAAGGTGGTTCAATCACTATTTCCTCTGCCAGCGATAATATTTACAAATCCATCGATGACTTAGTGGAGAAACTGGATCGTGGGCTGCGTCGCAGATCTCGACTCCAAAAAGTTAAACGTAAGCAATCTTCACTTCAGCAACTACCTCAAGCTGCCTAACAGCAGTTTGCTGAATTTCACTCAAAGCCCTTGGTTCGCCAAGGGCTTTTTTCTTGCCTTCATTTCGAATCCGCCAGAGTGGATGTCACTTGGTTAAGAATCTCCGAAACAGATGCCATCTTACCAAGCCCAACATAACCACAGGCCAACTCTCCCTCAACTGGGTCCACAATCTCCACTCCCCTGCCCTTGAGGATATCTATATTTGCCTGTGTGGCTTCGTGCTCAAACATTTTCCCATTCATAGCTGGAGCAAGGATTACCGGAGCAGCAGTGGCCAAATAAAGATTTGATAATAAATCTGGGCAGTTACCATGGGCAAAATTCGAAATTGCATTCGCGGTAGCGGGGGCAACCAGCAAAAGATCCGACTGGTCGGCCAGTTCGATGTGGCCGGGTAGCCAGCTCTGCCCCTCTTCCCACAGGGAAACACTGACTGGATTCCTAGAAAGAGTGGAAAAAGTAAGGGCAGAAACAAATTTTTGCGCTGAATCTGTCATCACCACATAAACCTCCGCTCCCAATTTTCTTAGCTCACTGGTCAAATCAGCTGATTTGTAGCAAGCAATCGAGCCTGTTACTCCCAGGCAGATTACCTTTCCCGCCAATACATCATTCTCGTGATCAGACATCCTTAATGTCTTACACTTTGAAGAAATTTGTTCAATCCATTACCAAACATCGGAATTGCTCTTTCCAAAAATAGCTAAGTTAGATAAAACAAACTTCGATTATGCAAAAACGCCCGATCACAAAATATAAGCCCTGGGGAACTATCGATTTACCTGACCGCACATGGCCGGATAGAACCATCGATAAGTGCCCTATATGGTGTAGCGTGGACTTAAGGGATGGCAACCAGTCTCTACCTATTCCAATGGGCGTGAAAGAGAAACTCGAACTCTTTAAACTACTCTGCGGAATCGGATTTAAAGAAATTGAAATCGGTTTCCCTTCCGCTGCTCAGACTGAATTTGATTTTGCCCGCAAACTGATTGATGACAATTTGGTGCCGGATGGAGTCGCATTACAGGTCCTGACTCAGGCA
>Ga0181598_1000630_pt1 | contig 34960 bp, 29 predicted proteins | sample 041ome_4_FD_153295 | JGI IMG/M metagenome (GOLD analysis project Ga0181598, IMG submission 153295) | Coastal salt marsh microbial communities from the Groves Creek Marsh, Skidaway Island, Georgia - 041404US metaG (spades assembly) | ecosystem: Environmental > Aquatic > Marine > Intertidal zone >... | reverse complement strand
CCAGTTTTTGTCTGCACATAAATATTTTTTAAAATACTATCTTTAAGATAACCAGGTTCTTTTGTTAAAGGCCTTTCAATATTTTTATTTTTAATGTTTCCAAAATATTTTTTGGCATATGATTCAAGTTGACGCGGTGATTGATTTCCAACAAGAACTAATTTCATCAAATTAGCAGAATAATATTGGTTATAAAACTCTCTTAAAGATGATAAAAGAATTTCTTTATCTCTAGATAATGTTTCATTATTACCAACCCCTAACTGTGATTTAGGATGATTTGGATTAGAGGTATTCACACTGACTCGATTTACAACAAATTGATCTCTTTGTCTTGCAAGCAACCATTCAGAATTAACGGCATTTATCTCTTTCTCTACCATAGAAGCATCAAACAATGGAGCTTTAATAGCTGAGCTTAGCCTATCAAGGCCTTGAGCAAACATACTGCTATTAATGGAGAATAGATAAGTTGTTTGTTCAGCAGCTGTAAATGCATTAGTTGATCCACCATTTTCACTGATGAACTGCATATACTCATTTGGAGATTTATATTTTTCTGAGCCCATAAAAATCATGTGCTCAAGAAAATGTGCTATACCCTGAGCATTTTCAGGATCCTGAAACTGTCCAACACCAACACTTAAAGTAGCCGCTGATGTTGTAAGCTTTGGATCACTTACTGTAACAACCTCTATACCATTTTTAAGCGTAAATGTTGAATATTCTCTGGGATCATTTGGACTTTTGTTGATATCAGCTGCAACATTCAAAACAACTAAACTAGTTAAAAGAAATAATGGAGTAAATTTTTTCATAATATTAGTTTTTTAAGTTTATATTTAATATATTACATCAATATCTTATGTCAAGGTAACTTGACATTTTTTATTGAGAATTTTAAATCTTGTACAATAAAGTATATGAGAATTATCTTAATATTATTTTTTGCTTTCCAAATTATTTATGCCGACGATTTTAATGCTTTGATTGAGGAATATCCTTATACAAATGATAAAAGTAAAATAAATATCGTTATAAAAGATAATATTGACATTAAAGATTCAATAACGTCGGCCGGCTCAATAGCCTTAAAAGACAATATTGCTAAGAAAAATGCCTTTTTGATTGAGAAACTTCTCAATAATGGATTTCACATAAAAGGTAAAGCTAATTTATCTGAATGGGCAAATTTTCGATCAACAAAATCTGTTAGTGGTTGGTCAAGCATAAATGGACAAACAACACATCATCTTAATACAAAATATAATCCTTGTGGGTCAAGTTCAGGATCGGCAGTTGCAGTTGCTTCAGGTATTGTTGATGTTGCTATAGGTACAGAAACCAATGGTTCAATAACTTGTCCAGCATCCGTTGCAGGAATTGTTGGAATGAAGCCAACAGTTGGTCTTGTAAGTAGAGCGGGAATAATTCCAATCGCTGAATCTCAAGATACTGCGGGGCCTATGGGAAAAACAGTTCAAATAGTTGCAAGAACTTTACAGGTTATATCAGGACCAGATTTAAGTGACCCCATGACTAATAAGATACCTGTTGGCTTTAATTATAATTTTTTTGAGTATACAAAAAATAATAACCTTCATGGAAAACGTTTTGGTATTCTTGAATCAGGTTTGAATAATGAGTATGGAAAAATCTTTCTAGAAAAATTAATACATGATGTTGAAAGACTCGGTGGAGAGATTATTTTTATTGAGGATAAAAGAAAATATCCTTCTGAAGAGGAATATACAGTTTTACTATATGAGTTTAAATATGGACTTGAAAGTTACCTTGAGTCATCGAGTGCATCAATGAAAACCTTGCAACAAATAATTGATTTTAATGAAAGAAATTCTAAAAAAGTCATGCCTTTTTTTGGTCAAGAAATTTTTTATGCTGCATTAGAAGCTTCTAAAAATTATTCGGCTTATATTGCAGCTAAAAAAGTCTTAAAAGAAGTAACTAAACAAACAATAGATTTAATGGATCAATATGATATTGATGCTTTTATAGGCCTTACTAGAGGCCCTGCTTGGAAGATTGATTATCAAGGTGGAGATAGGTTTGCTTCAAAAGAAGTTTTATCTTTTGGTAATGGTGGATATGCAGCTTTTGGTGGATTGCCTCATATCACAATACCATATTTCAATATTGAGAAATTTCCGGTTGGTATTTCATTAATAGGAAGGCCATGGTCTGATGCTGAAATTATTTCTTATGCTGCTGCACTTGAGAAAGAGTGAGTGATATAGTGGTTATATAGGAGGGAGTTATGGAAAAAGTTCTAGTTACAGGAGCAACAGGTTATATAGGTTTGCATTGCATACATCAATTACTCAATCAAGGTTATGAGGTAAATGGGTCAGTAAGATCCCCAGAAAGAAAACATGAGATAATAAATGCTTTAAATAGTCATAATACCTCTACAGAACATCTTAATCTCTATACATTTAATTTAACTGAAGATAGTGGATGGGATGAGGGCATGCAGGGGTGTGACTATTTATTACATATAGCATCCCCAATTTCATTGGAACGTACAGACGAAGAATATTTTGTCCAACCTGCTGTCGATGGTGTCAAAAGAGCATTAAGGTTTGCAAAGAAACATAATGTAAAAAAAGTTGTGCTTACATCTTCTGTAGCTGCAATTTTTGATACCATGGAGAAAAAAACCTCATTTGATGAATCAGACTGGTCAGATCCAAATAATCCATCAATAAGCGCTTATTCAAAGAGTAAAACTCTTGCAGAAAGAGCTGCTTGGGAGTTTGTAAAAAACGAAAATGATCCATTTGAACTTGCTGTTATAAATCCTGCTCTTGTTGTTGGAGCATCTATATCAGGTGATATAGGTGAATCAAATAAAGCAGTTGAGATGGTAGCAAGTGGAAGAATGCCAGTAGCAGTGCCATTAATGTTTGGATATGTGGATGTAAGAGATGTTGCTGCAGCTCATATTCTTGCAATGGTAACTCCAGCTTCCAATGGTGAAAGATTTGCATTAGTAGAAAAAGACTTATGGTATAAGGATGTAGCTAAAATTTTAAGAGAAAATGGATTTGATAAAGCTCCAACTTTAGGCATTCCAGTTTGGTTGGCAAAAATCCTTGCTAATTTTAACAAGGAGCTAAAACTAACACTTCCCTATTTAGGAAGAAAAAGAAGCATAAAAAATACAAAAGCTAAAGAAATATTAGGATGGAATCCAAGGCCAGCTGAGGAATCAATAATTGATATTGCAAATCAAATGAAAGATTTAGGAATGCTCAAATAATTCTAGGAATAATAGCCTTCCTATTTTTGGGATAGTCAGCAAACTTCTCTTGATACCATTTATGATGAGCTAGAGCACGTGGAAACAAGTTTGCGATAGTCCATAATGCAAATACAAGCCCAGCAATACTCCAGGTTAAGATAGCCCATCCTATCCATTCAATAATTTCACCAAAATAATTTGGCGCTGAAATATATCTATGCATGAATTTATTTGGAATATGATAACCAGGACCGTTATTTTTTCTTAAAGAGACAATTAAATAATCAGACCTAATATTAATAAACATCCCAATAGTAAATATCAATATACCTATAAAAAATACAGGACTATTTAACCAATCTTGTGCATAGTCAGTAAAATAAAATATTCCTAAAGCCTGAATATTTACATTAACTATGTTAAAGAAAAATGCTGATATAGCTATAGATATAGGCATTTTTGGATTTGTCATATCTATTATAAATGGATAAATAAAAGATCTATGTACGTAGTGAATTAACCATATTGTTAGAAAAATTTTATGCACATCAAGAAGCTTATCTTGAGCAAGCCAAGCATAAATTATCATTAAAACTACACACGGTGATTCCATCACAACCCAGCCAGCTCTTGCTGAAATATTATTACCCCAGCCTTTTCTTATGTGTCTGCCGTAGGGAGCATCAACATAAAATAAATAAACAAAAGTTGCAAAGGCAACTAGAATCCAAAAAATAATAAAACCGAAAAAAATATTCATAACAATTTATTTGAACATGATATGCAAATTTTTAAGTATATAAAAGTTTACAGTTTTAGTATGAAATCATAAACTTGATTAGGGAGAGTTAACTCATGGAAACTAAAACTTACGATTTTATTATTTTAGGAGCGGGTTCAGCTGGATGTGTTTTAGCAAATAGGTTGAGCGAAAATCCAAATTTTAGTGTTTGTCTTATTGAAGCAGGCTCAAAAGATAGTGATATCAGACTTCATGTACCACTTGGTTTTGCTTTTCTTGGCGATAAAAGTAAATATAGCTGGAATTATGATACCGTGCCGCAAAAAGAATTTGAAAAAGTTTCTATAACAGAGCCAGCATCTTCAGTTGTTGATTCAGCTGGTGGTGTTCATGAGGTTGAATCTGAGATAATGGAACACAGAAGAGGATTTCAACCTAGAGGTAAGACTTTGGGGGGCTCAAGCTCTATTAATGCAATGTTGTACGTACGAGGTCATGCTTGGGATTATGATCATTGGGCGGAGCTAGGAAATGATGGTTGGTCTTATAAAGATGTGTTACCTTACTTTAAAAAATGCGAGCATAACGAGGTTTTTAATAATGAATATCATGGACAAAATGGTCCTCTAAACGTATCGAAGATAAGACACAAAAATAAATCTGTAGATGATTTTGTTAAAACAGGATCATCTATTTTTGGATACAACGAAGATTTTAATGGAGAAAGTCAAGAGGGTATTGGTTATTATCAAACAACACAAAAAAAAGGTAAAAGATGTAGTGCTGCAAAGGCATATCTTGTGCCAATACTTCATAGAGATAACTTAACGATATTAACTGACACTAATGTTAAAGAAATTAATATTTCTGATGAAAGAGCTACAGGTGTCCAATGTATAGATGAAGAGGGTAACGAATTTACTGTAAATGCATCAAAAGAAGTTCTATTATCTTCAGGCGCCTTTGGCTCGCCACAAATTTTACTTAGATCAGGAGTAGGTCCCTCTGAAGAAATAACTAAACATGGAATTGAGCACAAAATAGATTTACCAGGAGTAGGTAAAAATCTTCAAGATCACATAGATTTCATTACTGTTCATAAGCACAAATCAATAAATCTTTTGGGCTTTTCTTTAGGAACTTTATTTTTGAAATATCCCTATGAATTAATTAAGTATATGTTATCTAAAACAGGTATGTTTACATCTACTGTTGCAGAGGCAGGCGGTTTTATTAGATCAAGAAATGATATTGATATTCCAGACATCCAATTGCATTTTGCACCAGGAATGATTGTTGACCATGGAAGAGAGCAATTATGGGGAACTGGAATAAGTTGCCACTCATGTTTATTACGTCCTAAATCAAGAGGTGAGGTCACATTACAATCTGCTGATCCTGCAGATGATCCTATAATTGATCCAAGATTTTTATCCCACCCAGAGGATGTAAAAGATATGGTTGCTGGTTATAAAAAAATGATGAAAATTATGAATAAAGAACCTATCTCAAAATATACAAGCAAACATGTTATGAGGCCTATTGATTTAGATGACGATGAGGATATTGAAAAAGCCATAAGAGAGTCAGCAGATACAGTCTATCATCCTGTTGGAACATGTAAGATGGGAAGCGATGAAATGGCTGTTGTTGATAACAAGCTTAAAGTTCATAAAGTTAAAAGTCTAAGAGTCGTAGATGCTTCAATAATGCCTACATTAGTTGGCGGTAATACAAATGCACCCACAATTATGATTGGGGAAAAAGCATCAGATATTATCCTTAAAGACTGGCAATAGATGTATCTCAAACTTTTATCACTTCTAATTTTTTCATTAACTAGTACTTCCATGGTTATTATTGATGTAAGAACTGAGGATGAATGGAATACTGGTCATATAGATGGAGCAATTAATGTAGAGTGGCAAGATATTCTTAAAATTTCATCTACCATTAAAAAAGATGAAGAAATTTATCTATATTGTAGGAGCGGTAATAGATCCGGTAAGGCCAATAAAATATTAATTGATGCAGGTTATCTCAATACTATTAATGCAGGAAGTATCAAAGAAGCTAGTGAGCTTTTAGGTATAAATATTATTTATTAATAATAGATATGATTTAACATGGTATAATGTATACAGTGTAAACATTATAATGTAAGCTTCACCCAACGTTTAATTATTAAACACAATTAATCCCTATATATTATTAAGGTGCCAATATGAATAAATTGATTAAATCATTGTTTACTGGCTTATTATTTATTTCACTTCCATCTTATGCTGGTGACATGAATTTTGAAGCTAAAGAAAATATAGTTTTAAAAGGTAAAATTTCTACTGTTAAAACTTCAAAAAAATATAGAAACGTTGAAGCATGTCAAGCCCTGTGTGAATCAAGAAGCTCATGTGTAGCATTTACCTTAAATACGTCTAAAGGTAGTTGCACAATTTTAAAGAACGTTTCAAGTGAAGTTTCAAATGAAGATTCAATTTCAGGCATTAAGAAATAGTTAATTTTAAATTGATTACAAAAGTGGGGCTTATATGCCCCATTTTTTTTATTAGTTAAACTTATATAAGAGTTACAATACTTTAATGTCAATTTTTTCTAACTTTCTTAAAAAAATAGATCAGCCGAAGAGAATTATTTCTTTTGATGGTGGTGGTGTGCGGGTTATTGCAGGTATTGTTTTTTTAAGAAAGTTAGAAATTGAAAGCGGCCGTAAAATTTCAGATATATTTGACATGTTTATTGGTACTAGTGCTGGAGCTTTTAATGCATCTTGTTTTGCAGTTAATGCCATGACCGTAAATGAACTAAAAACATACTGGTCAAAAGATTATTTAGAAAAAATAATGCAGACCTCTTTTTTCTGGGATCAAGCTTCATTGATTCAAGCAAGACCAAGATATGAATCTAAAGGTAGGATAGATATGCTAAAAGAAATTTTTGGAGACAAAGAATTAGGTGACTCATCAAAACCTTTGCTTACACTTTGTTACGATGTAGAAAAAAGATCTCATGTAATTCATACAAGTTTTTTAACTCCAAAAGTAAGTCTTGTGGATGCTATATCTGCATCAAGCGCAGCTCCAATGTATTTTCCTACATATCAAATGAAAAATGGTTCATGGATGATAGACGGAAGTATTGTTACCAATAATCCAACTTTAATTGGTTTTAATCATGCAAAAAAGTACTTTGAAAGCGACAATATAAAAGTATTAAGTATTGGTGCTGGCATAAACAAAAATAAAATTAAAGGTGAATCATCATCAAAATGGGGTGGTGTAGGCTGGTTAAGAAATGACATTATAGGAATGATGTTAGATTCAGAGATTCATAACAATATTGCTGAGGATGTAATTAATAAAAATTACTTAAGAATTAATTCCTCTCTTGGAAAAATAAATAAAATGCTTGATGATGATTCAGAAGAGAATTTAGAAAAAATTCATTTAATGGGTCTTCATTGGTGGGAAGAATTTGGAGAAACAGCGCTTAAATTTATTGAAGATTAATATTTTTTACTATTCAGCAAATTTTTACTGTAAGATACACCTTTTTCATTAATAGGATACTATGAACATTTACGTTGGAAACATCTCATGGGGTATGACTGATCAAGACCTCGAAAACCTTTTTGCAGAACACGGTACTGTAACTTCTGCAAAAATCATAACTGATAGAATGACAAATCGCTCAAGAGGATTTGGTTTTGTCGAAATGAGTGATGGAGCTGAGGCAGCTATTGCAGCACTCAATGAAACAGAGGTTGAAGGTAGAAAACTAGTTGTAAACGAGTCCAAACCTAAAGATTCAAGATAAGTATTATCTAATATTTACTAAAAACAATTTTCTTTTTTACTCTTAAAATATGTAAAAAATTTACATTATTTATCTTTTATATATAATTCTTGACATTTATTTTACAAAAGGTTTAAATGCGATGGAATTATTTTTTCATTAGGGGGAAATTCGTGTACAAATATTTATTATCATTAATGGTGTTATTACCTTTATCAACTGTTTCATTAGCACAAGATGCTGATGAGGATGAAGCTGAAATAGAAGAAGTTGTAACAACAGGTATTAAAAGAAGTCTTATTGACGCAATATCTATTAAAAGAGATAACGTTGGAGTCATGGAAGCTATTACTGCTGAAGACTTCGGTAAGTTCCCAGATGGAAACTTAGCTGAATCACTTGCTAGGGTGTCCGGTGTAGGTATTGATAGAAGCAATTTAGAAGGTGAAGGAGTTGCAGTTAGGGGTTTTGGTCCTAACCTTAATTTAGTTACTTTAAACGGCCGTCAAATGCCAACAGTGCCTGGTCAATGGGGAGGCGGAAGATCATTTAACTTTGGTGATATAGCATCTCCTGGAATTGCTGCAGTTGAGCTGTATAAATCAACAAATAACTCTTTACCTTCTGGTGGTATAGGTTCTACCATAAATATGGTTACAACAAAACCATTAGAAGTAGATGGAACAAAATCATCTATAAGTGTTGGATACGTTCATGACACTTCCAGTACTAAATCTGAAACACCTGAAATTTCTGTTTTATATGCAACGAACAGAGATTACTGGGGCTTCTCATTTTCTGGATCTTATCAAGATAGAAACAATAGAGAAGAGGGAACTAGAGAATCAAATTGGTTCAATCCTTCAAGACTTGCTAGAGAAGAACTTTACAACAGATTGGATATCTATGACGCAGCAATCGGACAGACTTTGGTTGACAATAACACAAGAGCTGATGGGATTACTTTTTATCAAGAGCCTACTGCTTATCAAATTAAAGATAATGATAGATTGAGAAAAAATGCTCAATTAACTTTTCAGTTTGCATTCAATGATAGAGTCACATCTACACTTGATTACACATACAGCGGAGTTGAGTTTAGTTCAGTTGGTCAAATGTTTGGTACATGGCTTGGTGCATGGGATACACTTGAGGGAACTATTAACTCAAATGGTGTCTTTACTGATGTAGTTGTAGGAAACAGGGCATATGATCATCAATTAATCTGGGGTGATACTTCAAGTGCTAACAAATCAATCGGTATGAATCATGAGTTTATTGTAAACGATGCTCTTACAATTACCTTTGATGCTCATAGCTCTTCAGCCTTAAAAAACGGTACAGAGCTTCCAAATGAAATGGCTATTGGAACTAATAAAAGATCAACTGTTACTCATCTTAATGGCGGTTCATCTGGGATTAATAGTTTTTCATTTGCTGATGACTATACATCGTCTGACTATTATTTAGGTGGACTTCTTGCTAGAGATGCTTATAAGAAGAATGAGATGAATCAATACCAATTAATTGGTGAGTGGGTAAACTTAGACGGTGGATTGGTTGCAAGTGTTGATTTTGGTATATCAAAAACTGTAAGCAAATTTAAAGACAGAAGATACGAAGAAAATAATCAACTAATTGGTGCTAGTGCAGATGATTTTGCTGACAGTCTCTTTGTGAAGACTGACCTTGGAGATTTCATGGATGGTTTTAATACAACTCTTGGAACCTCATACTATTTTGCCGTAGATAAAAATGCTGCAGTTGCTGCATTTGAAGCTGCAGGAGGATCCCTTGATGTTGGCCCAATAGATCTTAATGAAAGGGTGCAAGAAGATCTTGAATCTGCATTTATTCAATTCAACATGGAAACAGAATTCAATGGCAGACCTTTAAATATTATTGCAGGTGTAAGATATGAAACATCTGATACTGCTTCAACTTCTCTTGAAGCAGCACCAACTTCAATTAGAGTTGATTATATAAATGGCCTTGATTATATAAGAGGTGATGTTCTTGATGCTCCGAGAATGGGTGAAACAGAAGATGTTCTTCCAAGCTTAGCAATGTCATATTCGCTGAGTGACAATGAAGTATTAAGATTCTCAGCAAGTAAAACCTTAGCAAGACCAAATTTACAAGAGAAAAGATCTGGTTTTGTATATGGTAATGTTGATTTTTATAATCCTACTGCCGATGGAGGTAATCCAAACCTTGAGTCTTTGAAATCTACTAATTTTGATTTAGCTTATGAAAATTATTACGCAGAGGGAAGTTACTATGCTGTTAATATTTTTAGAAAAGAGATTACAGATTTTATTTCAAATGAAACAAGATATGAAAACCTCTTTGGTCTTACTAATGCAGCTTATGGTGAAATAATTATGGCTGCAAGAACTTGCACAGATGAATGGGTGCAAGCTGGAAGACCTGATTTCGTTGCTTCATATGGTGACCCGGGATCATGGACATATTGCGTATCGCAACAATCATTATGGGGTCAACCAGACTTATCTGATGACTATCGTCAGGCAATGTGGGTTGCATTAGCGATGGCTGCGCACGGTGGAACATTGCCTGAAACTTGGAATAATGGTTGGGCTTTTGATTATGGAGGAAGTTCACCCAATTGTAATGATTTTGGTTGGTGGAGATGTAATCCTGGATACATAGACTCAACTTCAAGCGATCCACTTGCGCTGTTTAGAATTTCACAGCCTAAAAATCTTGAAGAAGGTGATGTTTCCGGTCTTGAGTTAACATTGCAGCACCTTTTTGAAGGAACTCCATATGGTATGCAGTTTAACTATACAAAAATTACTGGTGGTGATGTAGATATCGATAGAGACGATGTTGGACCTCAATTTATACTTCCAGGTTTTGGTGATGCAGGTAACCTATCTGTTTTCTATGAAGATGATAAGCATACATTCAGAGTTGCTGCTAACTACAGAGGCGAAACTGTAGCTGGCTTTGGTAACTATGAACAACCACTTTATGTTGAAGAAAGATTGCAAATCGATGCTACTTATCAATATAGAGTTAATGAGAACACAACAGTCTTCTTGGATATGATGAATATTAATGATGAGACAACTCGTCTTCATGCAAGATATTCAGAAATGTTATTCTTAGCGCAAGATCATGGACCTATATTTAAATTAGGATTTAGAAGTAATTTTTAATACTAATTTTTAAGATTTAAAAAGAGGGCTTTGGCCCTCTTTTTTTTGTGTCAAATTTATTTTACACTCCTATAAGATGAATAAAAAAATATATATTTTATTGACTTTTTTAATAGTATCCTGTGGCGGCGGTGGCGGCGGTGGCGGAGATTCTGTAACACCTTCAGTTCCAAACCCTCCAACCTCAACTCCGTTCCAGTTAACTATTGGCCTTACAGAATTTACTGTTGATGAGGATGCTTCTTATTCGGCATCATTAGGTGCAATTGCAAATGAGCAAGTTACACTTACCTATGCTATAACCTCTACAACTACAAACGGTTCTTTGAGTTTAGGTACAAATGGTAATATCACATATTCACCGAATGAAAATTACTTTGGTTCTGATTCATTTCAATATTCTGTAACAGCTGAAGAAAAAAATGTAACTGAAAATGCAACGGTAGCTATAACTATTAATTCTGTTAATGATTTGCCGACAATAACATTCGTAACACCACCAAACTTTTCAAAAGAAACTCTTTTATATGATGTTGAGCAAACATTTGAAATTAATGTTGAAGATGTTGATAACCAAATTAGTGAAATGACCTTTGATATAAAATTAGGAGAGGAAATCCTACAAGGTAGTTTTACATCTAATACAGAAAATCCATCAACTGGTGAACTTAAATTTAATTTATTAAATCTTCAAAATGCTGGTCTTTATACTGCTGAAGTAAGAGTTTTTGATGGAGAGGATTATGATAGTGAGACATTTGAAGCATGGTTTGTATCTAATAGAAGAGAAATAAGAATTCAACAAGATACTGATCCAGATGATGGTTTTAGTGGTGGTGCAAAGCAAGCAAGAGATTATAAAACTTATTATTTATCTGGTGGTCCAAATGCAATGGGTAAAACTCAATACTTATTTATTGGAGATTCATTAAATAACGCTTCAGAGATAGAACTGTATAGACGCGCATTACTTGCTTCTGTTAATAAACTGAATGATTCTGATGCTAAAGATTTTTTTGCTAAAGATTATTTTTCAATTGTTTCTGCAGAGCCAGTTATTCCTGATGGAACTTCTCCAGTAGGAATAAGAACTGGCTGTTATGACTGGGATGAAGATGTTTATTGCATTGATGATATGGATACTGCAATTCTTGAAGATCTTTTACCTAACTATACTCTCGTTTCAATTCTAACCCGTGTGCAGGGTAGAGGCGTTAATTTTGGAGATAGAAATATTCAAAGAATTGTAGAATCAGATCCCGAAAGAACACGTCATACCTTAATGCATGAATTAGGCCATGCGCATGGTTATATGGGAGATGAATATAGAACAGATGATGATAGAGATGTAAGTGAATATGCGGATGATAATGTAAATACCACAACCCAATCTGACGTAACCCTTGTAAAGTGGAAACATAACATTGAGGATCTTACAAATGTTTTAGGACAAGATGTACAAGTTTGCTACAACACTGGTGATGGAAGAATCTATGACAGAGATCAAAATCAATATGTTGAAGGAAACGATTGTGGATGTTTTGTAAATGAATGGGGTTCACCAGTTATCGATCCAGATACTGGAGAAGAAACATATCCATTTATTAGAAAAAATCCTGATTGCGCTAAAGTTGGATTATTTGAAGGAAATTATTACGGCGATTTTGATAATTATAGACCAACCTTCTGTTCAATTATGGATTCTTGCAATGAAGGTGGCTATGGTGCTGTAAATGTTGAAGGTTTTGCCGTTGGATCTATTCAAAACCAAGGTTTTTACTATGCTTTTAATCAACAAACTGATAATGCCAAGATTACATTTAACAGGGACTCTGCAGATTCTTTTAATGAATCAATTACAATAGATGCAAGTGATATAGAATATGATCCATCTAAAATTACCATCAAGTGGTATATTGATGGAGTTGAAGATACATCTAAAGAAAATCAAAAAACAGCAACTTTCAATAGACCATCCTCAGATACAGTGGTCATATATACCATTAAAGCAATAGATCTTACTGGCACAATAACAGCTGAGGATGATGTTTTAGATAATACTGATTTTTATGAGGGCATATTCCAGTCTAGCTTTATATGGAGTGATGGAACAGGTTTTGACCGTGATCCAAGCCCATCAGAATATACTAATTACAATTACGGATACATGAATGGTCCGTTAGGTTTTACATGGGGGGTAAATTGGTCAGCATACTAAAAAAAACATCAATATTTGTATCTATAATCATTAGTTTTAACATCTCTTCAGAAGAAGCTTCTGAGAAAAATAATTTTAGCCTTAAAGTTATAAGTGCTACAGATGGTTTGTCTGTAAAAAAAGAAGCAAAAATATATAGTGTTAATGCAAATAAAAATGGCATGTCAATTAAAAGTTCAAGAATTGATTTTCCTTCAGTTAATTCTTTAAGAATTTTTGATACGCCATCACGATCTGATAAATATGTTATTAAAATACTTGATAAAGATTTAAATACTATTCGCATCTTGGGATTAAAAAACCCTTTTTATATTCATGTTCAACACATAGACTTTGAAGATCGGCATATTTTTGGTGGAGCTATTGATCGTAATTTTGACATACCAATACCAATAGATTCTGATGCAGCTTTTATTTCTTTTAACGAACAAAATGAGTTTGGTCTCCAAGAAATTAATAGAATTTCTATAGAGTAAATCAATTTTAAAAATTCACTTTACCTTTGTTAATTTAATCAAAAAATTCATCTTGAAAGCATATAACTTAGAGGGTATATTACTCATCCATGTGCGGTACTAGCTCAGTTGGTAGAGCGTCTGCTTGCCAAGCAGAAGGCCGCCGGTTCGAGACCGGCGTACCGCACCATTTCATATTTATATTTTTTTTAGTTTATTCTTTTATATGATTGTCAGGCTAGGTATCGTTTTACTTTCTCTGTCATCTTGTGGTGGTGGCGGAGGAAACTCATCAGGTGAAGTCTCTTCTGAAATGAATTCTTCAGAAACCCAAAATTTAAGTCAACAATGTACAGATTTTGATGGAAGTACCTATAACAGAACTTATAGATGTGAATTTAAACATAAAGGTATTGATAGGTACTACTATATACAGTTAGGCCACCCAGAAGCGGAAGGACAGAGTTCGATTTTGTTCAATCTTCATGGATACGGTAGTAATGCATTGGCTCAAATGCAGTATGCTGATTTTAGAGATTTGGCATATTCAAAAGATAAAAATTTTATCTTGATTCATCCACAAGGTGCTCCATTAAATACAGCTCTAGCTTCAAGTGTATCTCATTGGAATTCAGGAGCGTGGACTATTGGAAGTCCTGTTGATGACATTGACTTCATTAATACAATAATTGAGTTTGTTTCTAATATGTATAACATTAATAGTCAAAGAATCTATTCTACTGGTATGTCTAATGGTGGTTTTATGAGCTATCATCTTGCATGCAATTTAAGCTCTAAAATTGCTGCAATAGCTTCTGTAACTGGTTCAATGAGTAAACAAACACTTGAATCTTGTAACCCAAACCATCCTACAAGTATTCTACAAATTCATGGAACAATTGACGGGAGCGTCCCTTTTGATGGTAATTCTGCATTAGGAATGGAAAGCATTGATGATGTAATGAATTATTGGCAAGCCTATAATGGATGTAATTCTGAGCCCTTAATAAAAGTTGAAGACTATTTTGTACTTGGATTTGCTGTCGAACATCAAACTTTTCAAAACTGTATAAATGACGTTCAAGTTGAGCTCTATAAAGTAGAGGGTATGTGGCATACATGGCCATCAGAAGAAAGGTTTGGAATAAGTGCAACAGAAATAGTTTGGGACTTTATTAATAACTATGATATTGATGGGTACATAAATTAAGTACAAATTTTATACATTATTACTATCCATAACTCCAAATCATAATGTAGTATTTAATGATATTAATTTATAGGGAGAGAAGAATGAAATATTTATTATCGTCAATAATGGTTCTTTCATTAAGCGTAACATCTTTTATTAATGCAGAAGAAGGCCCAGTTTATGAGCCTAATGTTGCAGAATATTATGTTAGCTCATTTAAAGAGAATAAAGACATGGATGATATGATGAAATGGGCTGAAAAATGGAAAAAATGGGCCACAACCGGTGATGCTATTGAGCCAAATGCAGACTATAGAGCATCAATGTTAGTTCCATATTATGGAGTAAATTTAGATACCTTTGATTTTATTTGGCTTGGAATTAATTCTAATCCTGAAAAACAAGCAGCTGGAAATGATTATTGGGTTCAAAATGGAAGCAAGTTACTCAACGAACTTCCAGTTAATACTCCACAAGTAATTAATACTTGGCAAAGAACAGTTTCAGAAACACCTGATGGTACTGCAGGATATGTGGTTTACTCAGATTGTAGATATGGTGAGGGAGTAACTGGAGAACAACAATATAATGCTTACTATGCATATGCACAAGCAGCGAAAAAACTTGGTGATGTTGCTGGTAGAAAAATGATATGGCCTTCAATGGGAATAACACCTGGTTGGGATTATGATTATGTTCAGGCTGTATTCACATCGACAATATCAGATTATGGTAAAAACTGGAGCAATTTCTGGGGTTCTGCTGAAGAGATGCCAGAATATGAGGCATTAGAGGCCTTAGGTGGAGTATGTGAAAATCAAAGATCATTTTCAATTATTCCAATAAAAAATTAATTTAAGTATTGTTCATTTAAGGAGGCTTTATGCCTCCTTTTTTATTAATAGTGCATAATTATGCTATGAGCAATTATCAGAACCATATAGCTATAATAGGTGCAGGAATTGCAGGATTAGCCCTTGGTTGTATTTTAAAAAAAGCAAAAATTCCTGTAGTAATATTTGAAAAATCTATAAATGTTAGTGATTATGGTGCTGGGATATCTATTTCTCAAAATGGCATAAGAATTCTAAAACACCTTGATATCTATGATGAGATTGTTTCAACCTCATCCAATCCTCAAAAAGCAGTTTTCTTTTCCAATGATAAAAAGATAAATAGTTTTGATATTGATGTAATAACAACATCAAGACGAGTGTTATACAAATTTTTATATAATAAATATCTATCTATACATGGTGAAATTCTATTTGATCATGAATTATGTGATGTAAGTATTGATAAATTAGAACTTAAATTTTCAGGTGGTCAAGTATATAAGGTTAAGCATATTGCAGCCTGTGATGGCATTAAATCTATATGTAGGAAAAAAATAGATTATCATAAAGAACCAGTTTATAGCGGTTATTCAGTTTGGAGAGCAATTGTTGAAAAAAAACAAAAAAATACTCATACTTTTTTAGGACCAAATCATCATATTGTTACTTATCCAATTTCTGATTCAAAAATAAGTTTTGTTGCAGTTATCAAAACATCAAAAAAATACATAGAATCCTGGAAGTCTTCAGGTACATATGAAGAATTAAAAAATGATCTAGTTTTTAGCAATAAAAATTTCTATTCTTTTCTTAACGAAGAAACTCCTCTTTTTAAATGGGGAGTTTATATAAGACCGCATATAGAAAATATTAAATATAACAATCTTACTTTATTAGGAGATTCTGCTCACCCTATAGTGCCTTTTATTGGTCAGGGAGGATGCCTTGCACTTGAAGATGCATATATTTTCGGAAATTTATTAATTAAATATGATTCTGATATTAGTAAAGCCCAGAATGCTTATGAGGCTTTAAGAATCAAAAGAATAAAAAAAATTGCAAACATGTCCTTAAGACAAGGCTATCTTAATCATATTTCAAATCCAATAATAGTTTTCCTAAGAAATGTTGTTATGCGGTACTTGCCCTCATTGGCAATGAGATCTGTAAGAGATAACATTTGGAATTATGATCCCGAAAAAGAAATAAGAAATTTTAAATAATGATTGCTAATTTTTAGTATTGGTTATTTCATGCAAATTGCTATAATTCTTCGATGAATATATTTACAAAATTAGCCTCTTTTTTTAAGAATCAAAAATCAGAAACTCAAGCATCTAATGCATCAGTATCTCTAACAATTTCAAATCATTTAAAAGATTTTTTAGAAAATGAAGTCCTTGAGGGTTTAGATATTTCTAAAGAGCATTTTTGGTCTTCTTTTGAAAAAATAGTTAACGAATTCTCTCCAAGAAATAAAGCCTTATTGCAAAAAAGGGAAAACATTCAATCTAAGATTGATAACTGGCACATTGAACGTAAAGATCAAGATTTTAACCTTGAGGAATATAAAACTTTTCTAACAGATATTGGTTATATTGCTCCAAGAAGCTCAGATTTTTCAATATCAACTAATAATGTAGACCCTGAAATTAAAACTATTGCTGGCCCTCAGCTTGTTGTTCCTGTCATGAATGCAAGATTTGCACTTAATGCTGCAAATGCTAGATGGGGAAGCTTATATGATGCGCTTTATGGAACTGACGTTATTAGCGAGAACGATGGAGCTGAAAAAGTTGGTGGTTACAATCCTGTAAGAGGAGATAAAGTAATAGATTTTGCAAAGAATTTTTTAGATGAAACAGTTCCCCTTGAGCAAGGAAGTTTTAAGGATGTTCTAGGGTTTGAATTTGTTGATGGAAACCTTCAAGCACTCCTTCCAGATTTGGGTAAAGTTAGTTTAAAGAAACCTTCTCAATATGTTGGTTACAAAGATAACGGCAATGATTCGTATGATCTTCTGTTTAAAAATAATAATCTGCATTTTGAAATTCAAATCGATCCAAATCATCCTATTGGCCAAACTGATAAAGCAAGTATTAAAGACATTCTTATGGAATCAGCCATTACCACGATTCAAGATTGCGAAGATTCAGTAGCAGCTGTTGATGGAGAAGATAAGACAGCAGTATACAGAAATTGGCTAGGATTAATGAAAGGGGATTTAAAAGAATCTTTTGATAAAAATGGCTCTCTTATAACAAGAGAACTAGATCCAGATAGAACTTATATAACATCAGATGGCAACGATTTAGTTCTTCCTGGAAGAAGTTTAATGCTTGTTAGAAATGTTGGACATCTTATGACAAATCCTGGTGTCCTAGACTCTCAAGGTAATGAAGTACCAGAAGGAATTATTGATGCCATGTTTACAATATGCATTGCCATGCACGACTTAAATAAGAATGGGTTATATCAGAATTCAAAAACTGGAAGTATTTATATAGTAAAACCTAAAATGCATGGCCCAGAAGAAGTGCAGTTTACCTGCGATCTTTTTTCAGCTGTCGAAGAAGCTTTAGGACTACCCCAGTTGACTGTAAAAGTTGGAATTATGGATGAAGAGAGAAGAACTACAGTTAATTTAAAAGAATGTATTGAGGTTGCAAAAGACAGAGTCATTTTTATTAATACTGGTTTTCTTGATAGAACAGGTGATGAGATTCATACAAGCATGGAAGCAGGACCTATGATTACTAAAGCTGATATGAAACTTCACCAGTGGATAGCTCAATATGAAAATTGGAATGTTGATATAGGGTTAGAAACAGGTTTTAAAGGAAGAGCTCAAATAGGTAAAGGCATGTGGCCAATGCCTGATGAGATGCTTGGAATGTACAATACAAAGACTATGCATCCAAAAGCAGGTGCTAATTGTGCCTGGGTTCCATCTCCAACAGCTGCAACGCTTCATGCAATTCACTATCATCAAATTCTTGTAAGCGAAGAGCAAGAAAAAATAATGAATAGAGAAAAAGCAAACCTAGATGCCATATTAGATATTCCTGTTCATAAAAGTCCCTCAGAAATATCTTCTGAAGAGATTCAAGCTGAGCTTGAAAATAATTGTCAGGGAATTCTAGGTTATGTTGTTAGGTGGGTTGATCAGGGAGTTGGTTGTTCAAAAGTTCCCGATATTAATAATGTAGGCCTCATGGAAGATAGAGCTACTTGCAGAATATCAAGTCAACATATAGCTAATTGGCTGCATCACAACTTGGTCTCCGAAGATCAAGTCAGAGATGCCATGAAAAAAATGGCATTGGTTGTAGATGATCAAAATAATTTAGATCCTCTATATAAATCTATGGCACCTTCATATAATGGATTAGCCTTTGAGGCCGCATGCAATCTTGCTATTCAGGGTAGATTACAGCCAAGTGGATATACTGAACCAATACTTCATCAAACAAGACTTAAATTTAAGTCATAGGCATGAAAGCTTACTGGGTAGTAAGAGGTAATATCTTAAATCAAGAGGAATACTCTAAGTATATTGACTTAGCTGGACCAATTGTTCATAAACATAACGGTAAGTTCCTAGTAAGAGGCGGGCGACAAATAGAGGTCGAAGGAGAGGGTTTCGATAGAACGGTATTAATAGAATTTAATTCTTTTGATGAAGCATTATCTTGTTATAACTCTGATGAATATCAAGAAGCTTTAAACTATGTAAAGAATTCAGCAAAAAGATTAGTAACCATAGTTGAAGGTATTAACTAATCTATATTTAGATACCTTGAACATAGGTGTTAAAATTTATGCATGAAAGTAATCCAATTTGTTCCATCTCTTGAGAGTGGCGGAGTTGAGCAAGGTGTTCTAGAAATATCCAAAGCTTTGGTAGATGCTGGTTACGAATCACATGTTGTTTCAGCCGGTGGCAGACTTGTAGATCAATTGATTAACGAGGGCTCATATCATCATCATTGGAAACTCCATAAAAAAAATATATTTACATTAAGACAAGTTAAGCCATTGGCAAGATGGATTGAAGAAATGAAAGCTGACATATTGCATGTTAGATCTAGAATGCCGGCTTGGATAGTTTGGAAAGCTCTTAATAAAATACCAAAAGAACAAAGACCCAAACTTGTCTCGACCATCCATGGACTATATTCAGTAAATTTTTATAGTGCGGTAATGTCAAAACCTCAAAATATTATTACAGTTTCGAATTCAGCATATAGCTATTTAGTAGACAATTATCAAAATACAGAATCTAAGAATATCAAACTCATATATAGAGGCGTGGATGAGACAGAATATTTTACTGGCTATAAACCACCTAGTGACTGGCTAGACAAATGGTATTCAGAATACCCTGAAACTCAAAACCATAAGTTATTAACAATTGCGGGAAGAATATCCCCATTAAAAGACTTTGAAAGAATTATTAATTTAACAAAAGATATCCATGATCAATCTAATCATAAGGTAAAAGTTTTGATCGCTGGAGAAGCTAAGGATAAGCATCAGAAATATTTGAACCATCTTAAGAAATTAATTCATTTATTAAATTTAGAATCAGATATTTATTTTCTAAATTTTAGAAAAGATATTAAAAATATTTATGCAATATCCAATATTGTTTTTAATACATCAAATAAGCCTGAATCATTCGGAAGAAGTATTTTAGAACCTTTATCAATAGGAATTCCATCAATTGGTTATAATAGGGGTGGAGTTAAAGAAATTTTAGAAGAGCTTTATCCCTATGGTTCTGTTGAGCCCAATAATTCAAAATCTTTGCTGGATAAATCAATCTCAATACTTAATGGAAATAATCTGGAGATTAAAAAAAATACAAAGTTCTTAAAATCAAACATGTGTCAATCTACATTAAATTTTTATAAAGAAATAATCACATGCTAATAACTATAGCTATCATTTTAGACCTGTTGATAATACTTTTTTCATTGAAATATGCATGGTGGTATCCCAAAGCAGACATGAATAAAACAAGAATCATGATGTATCACATGATTTCAAGACAGCAAAATAAAGGTAAAAAATCTGGCTTAAGAGTATCTCCAGAAATGTTTGAAAGACAATTAAAGTACTTTAAAGATAACGGATGGAAATTTATTAAGATGTCGGAATTACAAGATTATAAAAATGAGAACAAAGTAGTAGCAATAACATTCGACGATGGATATTTGGATAACTATACTCAAGCACTTCCATTGTTAAAAAAATACGAAGCTTGTGCTACTTTGTATTTAGTAATTGATAGGCATCAAAATGATTGGTCTGTAAAAAAGAACCCGAAACACAATTCTGGCGTATTAGCTAACGAAGAAAAATTATCTGATGACCATATAAAAGAAATGTTAGATTCAGGAGTTTTTGAGCTTGGTGGCCATACAATTACTCATCCTTATTTACCAAATACCTCTACAGAAGACAAAAAATATGAAATGATTGAATGCAAGAATATCCTAGAATCAACATTTAACACAAAGGTATCTAGCTTTGCTTATCCTTTTGGGATATATAATGATGATGATGTCGAAATCATAAAAACCAGCGACTATGAGTCTGCAGTTACAACAGGTGAGGGTATCGCCAACTCTAATTCACCATTAGAGCTTAAAAGAATTAAAGCATCTGGTAAGGATAATTTTTTTGCTTTTAAATTAAGAGTTCAAAAAGGTTTTAGAGGATTTATTTAATAAATAATCATGCACAAAATTTTTTATATTTTCCTGCTATTAACTACTAGCTTTTTATTTGCAGAATACAAAAATACTAATGGTATTGCCTCTGATAAATCATTTGGCGATATGTTGAAGTGGATTAGGTCTGATGTTGAGCCAGAGATTACTAAAATTGAACTTTCATCAGATTGGCAGATGCTAAATTTATCTGAGGATGATAATTATGCTGTTTGGATAGGACACTCTACTTTTTTAATTAAGAAGAATGGAGTAACTATTCTTACTGATCCAATATTTTCTAAAAGAGCATCACCTTTTAAAAACATTGGTCCAAAAAGATTAATACCACCTGCTATACCTCTAGATGCAATACCTAATATAGATGTTGTTACCATAAGTCATAATCACTATGATCATTTAGATATTCACTCTTTAAAAAAAATATCAAAAAAACACCCTGAAGCAATTTTTTTAGTTCCAGCGGGTGATAAAAAATTATTAAAAAGAAAAAAAATTAAAAATGTATATGATTTTGATTGGTGGGAATCAATTGAACATAAAGGCTTCGTAATTACTTTTACCCCTGTTCAGCATTGGTCCAAAAGATCATTATTTGATAGAAATAAAAGTTTATGGGGCGGATGGTACTTCGATCATCATGATTACTCTTTATATCATGCCGGCGATACAGGTTATTCAAAAGATTTTATTGATACTAAAATAAAACTAGGATCTCCAAAATATGCTTTTATCCCTATTGGAGCTTATGATCCTGAATGGTTTATGGCTGAAAGTCATGTAAACCCAGAAGATGCAGTTCAAATAATGTTAGATTTAGAAGCTGAAAAAGCATTTGGCATGCATTGGGCTACTTTTACCCTAACAGATGAAGATACTATTGAACCAAAAATAAGGCTTGAAAAGGAAATTATGAAATATAAAGGCCTTAATTTTACCTCAGTAGTGCCAGGAAGCATTATCAATTTAGAATAAATAAAAAAAATATTATTTTTTTTAAATAATGTGTTGACATTAATTCTGATAGGCGTATATTTAATAGACCAACTTGATTCCGACTAACAATCAACTGCAGACGGGAGTTAGAGAGGTCAAGGAGGAAGAGCCCATAGGGTGAAAGCGTTGCTAAGAGTCGACGATAAAAAAGAGCTTAGTGACCCACCAAGAGTTCAGGAGAAAGAACTCGAGGAGCCAGAGAGAATCTCACTCAGGACCCCTAAGGATCTCGAACTTAAAGAAACAGAGCTAGCCTCTGTTTTTTTTCGCCTGGAATTTAGCTTAAGACTATAACTATTTTATTAATTATCTATAATAACAACTTCTAAATTGGGGCTATAGCTCAGCTGGGAGAGCGCTTGAATGGCATTCAAGAGGTCCGCGGTTCGATCCCGCGTAGCTCCACCAAATAAATCAATTCTGTTTATTGTTATAAAAACTTAGGTTTGAATCTTTAATTGAAAATATTCTGACAGCAAAAATATCTTTTAAATAATTTTGATAGTTTTTCCATGGTGCTTTATTGCCTTGCTTTGGCATTTGACTTAGACCTCTTTCAAAGTACCCTGAGGTAAAATCAATCAACCTATCATCTCCATGAGCCTCTTTATCATCTATTGGTTCACAACAACTCATTCCTTTTTTATCCATTAGATTTATTAATCTACAAACATATTCACACGTAAGATCTGCACGCAACGTCCATGATGCATTAACATACCCAAAAGACATAGCAAAATTAGGCACCCCACTTAACATCATTCCTTTATAAGTTAATCTCTTATTTGGAAACACTTTTACATTATCAATAGCAACATCGATTCCGTTAAGAGAATTTAATTCAATACCTGTAGCAGTAACAATAATATCTGCTTCAATCTTCTTACCTGAGTTTAAAAGAATTCCATCAGATAAAAACTCATCAATAGTATCGGTTACAACAGATGATTTTTTATCTTTAATTGACTGAAAAAGATCACCGTCAGGAACTAAGCATACTCTTTGATCCCATGGTTTGTATGAGGGGGTAAAGTGTTTTTCGATATCATAGTTCGCTCCCAACTCATCTCTAATCATTTCCAGTATTCTATTTTTTGTAGCCTCTGGATATTTTCTAGCTATAAAAAATGTCCAGCTCTGAAACAAAATATTTTTCCATCTAATCAAAAAATAGGTAAGTTTTACTGGAAGAAATTTTCTTAAAAATTTATTTATAGCATCCTCACTTGGTCTGGATACTACATAGGTAGGCGATCTTTGAATCATAACAACATGTTCAGCCTTTTTTGCAATTTCAGGAACAATTGTTACCGCAGTGGCACCACTGCCAATAACTGCAATTTTTTTATTTTCATAATCAATTGATTTATTCCAAAATTGAGGATGTATTATTTGACCTTGAAAATTTTCCTGATTTTTGAAATGGGGCATATGAGGCTTTGTATAACTGTAATATCCACCGCATAAAAATAAAAAATTACATGTCATCTTCTTATGAAGAGATCCTTCATATATCTCTAGCTCCCATAGAGATCTTTCCGAACTCCAATTGGCAGCGCTTACCTTATTTTTAAGAAGGATATTCTTCATCAAATCATTTTCGGCTATTGTTTCTTCGAGGTATTCAAGAATTGAGGACCCATCAGCTATAGACTTATCATGAATCCATGGCTTAAACCTATAACCAAGAGTATGCATATCAGAATCCGATCTAACACCTGGATAGTTGAAAAGATCCCATGTGCCACCAATATTATCTCTGCCCTCAAGAATTACGAAGGATTTACTTGGGCATGATTTTTTTAAATTGTATCCTGCTGCTATGCCTGATATACCTGCCCCCACGACAACGATATCTTTGTGAGTATTTATATTATTTATGACCTTTATTATTTTTAAGTTAAAATCTTTTTTTATGAAGTATACATTACTATTTTTTTTTATATTTTCTAATTTTTCACTTGCTTCAGCAGTTGAGGTAACGAGCTTAAAAAATAAGACTCCTGAAAGAGTCTTATATATTGGTAATAGTTATCTTTACTACAACGATAGTCTTCACAATCATGTAAGGCGAATGCTTGAGGAGGCTTATGATAAAGAGATAGACACAGGTAATTACAAGTCTGTAACAATAAGTGGCTCGAGGTCATGGCATCACAATATTGATTATTCAATTAAATACAAAAATCTTGGTGCTGAGAAGCCCTTTGAGCTTGTTATTTTTCAAGGTGGCAGTGGCGAGACTGACACAGCCTCAGAAAGAAAGGTTTTTTCAGACACTGTTAATAAGATTATTAAAACTATTCATCAATCAGGTGCTGAAGCTGCTTTGTATATGATTCATGCATACACAGAACCTCACGAGAGTGTGAATTCCCAAATGATAGAGAATATAAAACAAATGTATATAAATGCTGGAAATAAAAATAATGCATTGGTTATACCTGTTGGAATAGCATTTGAAAATGCATATAAAAAAAACCCAGACATTCAGTTACATAAATCATTTGATGGCAGTCATCCAAGCCTGCTTGGAACATATCTAGCAGCTTGTGTAGTCTTTTCAAGCATCACACAAAAAACACCTTTAAATATTGAATATAACTACTTTGATAAGATTAGCGACAAAGATAAAAAATTTCTTCAAAAAATAGCTCATAAAACGGTTGAAAATTTCTTTCAAATTAAACTTTAATTCTCAGTTATCACAAATTCTTTTTTAATAGAATAAAAGTGTATAATTTTTACATGAAAATTGGTGTGCCTAAGGAAATAAAAAACAATGAACATAGAGTTGGACTAACTCCCGAATCGGTAAGTGAACTTGTTTCAAACAATCATGAAGTTTTTATTCAAAAAGATGCTGGAGCTGAAATAGGTTTTGACAATGAACAATACCAAAAAGCAGGAGCAATAATAATTAACACTGCTCAAGAGCTATATGAAAACTCTGATTTAATCGTAAAAGTTAAAGAACCCATCCCAGAAGAATTTAAGTATTTAAATAACAAGCATACTGTTTTTGCATATTTGCATTTAGCAGGAGATCCTAAGGTTGGACTTGAGTTAGCTGCCACTGGTATTACCGGTATAGCTTTAGAGACAGTAACAGCAGATGACGGCACTATGCCATTACTTTCTCCAATGAGTGCAATAGCAGGTCAATTAAGCATTATTGTTGGTTCGTATCACTTGCTAAAGCCTAATAAAGGTATGGGAACTTTAATAGGGGCTATGGATGATGTTGAGCGAAGGGTTGTAACAGTAATAGGCGCGGGGGTGGCCGGAACTATGGCTATTGAGAAAGCAATCAACAATAAAGCTTATCTGAAAATTATAGATTTATCTCAGAAGAGGCTTGATGAACTTAAAGACATTTATGGAGACTCGGATATTGAATATATTTTATCAACAGATTTATCCATTGAGGAAGCCATCAAAATATCTGATTTAGTAATTGGTGCGGTTTATGTTGTCGGTAAACAAGCACCAAAAGTAGTTAAAAATTCAATGCTAAAAAATATGAAACCCGGTGCAGTCATAGTGGATATTTCTATTGATCAAGGTGGGTGTTTTGAATCGAGCAAACCAACCACCCATGATAATCCAACTTATGAACAGAACGGAATTATCCATTACTGTGTAACTAATATGCCTGGGGCTGTTCCATTGACAGCAACTCAAGCTTTGAATAAAGCTACCTTGCCTTATATTCTAGAGCTCGCAAACAAAGGAATCGATGCAGCCCTAAAGGAAAATATTCATTTAGCAAACGGTTTAAACATTAAAAATCATAAAATTGTGCATACTGCAGTAAAAGAAGCATTTGCAACATAATTCAAGGTTTTTTCTTTATGTTTTTTATTTGCCTACAATAATTGACAATATAAACAAATAACTGTCTAATTAGATTAAATGTCAGGAATTTCCTGGGTTTGTATATGTACATAACACAGTATTTATGACTTTAATATAACTATCTAAAGGGGATAAGTATAATGGATATATTTAAAAAATTTACGTTATTAACCTTTTCATTAGTTGCAATCACAGCTTTTGCTGATGCTCCTGGTGATGAAGTTGTTAATGATGAAGCTAGCGACAGTAATGTTGAGACAACTGTTGCATCTGAAGATACAGGTTCTTCAGCTATGGAGCCTGCAGTTGATGCTGGTGATGGAAGTGTAGAAAATGTTGTTGTTACAGGTTCCGCATTTGGAATATCACAATATAAAACCAGTCAACCGGTTACTATCATAAGCGGCGAAGAAATCTTGAGAAATAACTATACAAATGCTGCTTCTGCATTATTTGATTTACCTCAAATTTCTGTCAGCGCTAGCACTGCTGGAGATCAAGATGGTCTTCAGGCAGGACAGAGAGTTGCTAACAACTTTGGCCTAGGTTCAGGTAGAACGCTCACCCTTGTTAATGGTAGAAGGTTTGTGAGCTCAACACCAATTAATTATGCAGGAACAAATACAGGCGCTGTTGACTTAAACAACATTCCGGTTGCCTTAATAGATAGAATAGAGGTTTTATCTGCTGGTGGTAGTGCGGTATATGGTTCTGATGCAATTGCAGGTGTTATCAACTATGTGATGAATCGTGAATATACAGGTTTTGAGGTTCAAGCTGGCTATACTCAACAATATTTAGGTGATATTGAAAACAATGACGGTAATCATAATTTTGCTATTACCGTTGGTGGTGAATTTAATGATGGCAAAGGTCATATTGTTCTTGCCATGCAAAGAGATGTTCAAGAGGAAATATTTGAAGGTCAGTTAGATAGATATAGAGGATGTCATGAAGACGTAATCTATTCAAGAACTTATGCAGATGGTAAGCCGTATCAGTACGCTTATACTGATGCTTCAATGCCACTTCCTCGTGGAGGAGGAGTTCCTCAAGGTGAAATTGGTATGTGTAGTGGCTTATCATTCCTTCCATTTGAAGGCGCAGCAGCTGACCCATGGTTCTGGAGTAACACAAACCCAATAATAACTGGTGGAGCTCTTGGTAGACATATTTTCACTCCAGACGGAGGTGTAATCCCTCATGATCCAGGTACTTCAACTGGAAGTGCTTTCTTTACTTATGGTGGTAATTCAATGGGATATAATGACAACCAAACTATTCAAGCTTCTCTTGAAAGACAAAATATATCAGCATTCTTGACGTATGAATTAACTGATAACATGAATTTTAAATTGGATTTATTCAGAAACTCACAATTTTCATCAGAAAGTGGTATGGATACTGAAGGACCTTATTTTTACCTTGGCTTCGGTGGAGATCTTGATGGTGGTTACATGAATCCTCCATTTATTTCATGTGATTATCCCTATCTAAACGATTCAGGTAAAGAGTTTTGTAATGATATGGGTTGGGGTGGAATGCTTATATTCAAAACTGTTAGAGACCTTTATGAAAGTAATAGAGGCCAATACACTCAAACTGATACTACTGTTGATTCATTAGTAGCATCATTAGACGGAACTTTTGAACTAGCTAACAGACAAATGTCATGGGAAGCTGGTTTTTCTACTGGTGAAGTATTTTCACTTGGAACAGCTGAAGATATTATTCGTGAGAGAATTATTACAGCTACAGATGTTGGTATTAACCCAAATACTGGCGAAATTGACTGTAAAATGAACTATGTTGATGGTTATTTAGGCCTAACTGTTGGTGCAGCCAATCCATGGAATGCAGGCGGTTATGAGGCTTATGATCCAACTGGTTTTGGATCAGCAGGTCTTCCGGGCGATTGTCATCCATATAACCCAATCGGTTATAACCCTGGTCAAACTGAAGCTGCTGACTACATAATGGTTCCGCAGGTACGTAGGGCAGAGAATAAGCAAGACATCTTATTTGGGTCATTAAAAGGATCACTTTACACATTACCTGCTGGAGATATTCAGTTTGCAGTTGGTGTGGAGCAAAGAGATGAGTCTTTACAATTCTGGTCTGATGCGGCTCAAAACCTAAAGCTTACTCGTTCATCTGTACAACCTAACAACTATGTTATGTATGATACAAAGGAAAATTATGTTGAGCTATCTGTTCCTCTTGTAGACGAATCAATGGGCTTAACATTTAAGGGCTACGGTATTCAAAGTCTAAGGCTTGATGCCTCTCAAAGAGAAATTGAAAATTCATTCAGTGGTGAATATACTGTGGATGCCGCTAATATTTATTGGCAAGTATCCGATGATATAGCTATTAGAGGTGGTACTCAAAATGCTGTGAGAACACCAGATTTAGAAGCTGTATTTGGACCGTTGTCTACAGTTTATAGAAGTGGAGCAGACCCTTGTCATACTACAAACATCGATGGTGGTGTTTATCCAACAACAAGACGTGCAAACTGTGAAGCAGAACCTTGGTGGTATCCTGGATGGGAAAGTAAGGTTGTTAACAGAACAGAAGAAGGTCTATCCGGTGGTAATCCAAACCTAAGAAATGAATTAGGTGATACAACAACTGTTGGTATTATTTTTACACCTGATTATGACTTTATCCCTGGAACATTATCAATAGCATTTGATATTGTTACTATTGATATTAATGAGGTTGTAGAAACATTCACATTATCACAAAATATGGCTGGTTGTTACGACTATAGCCCACAACCTGCTAAGTTCTGTGAAACTTTTACAAGGGCTTTAGATCCTAATGACCCAGATGTTATCAGTGGTAAATATGATATAGGTGATGTTAATTCTTTTCTTGTTGGACCAAACAACGTTGGTATTAGAAACTTTGAAACTCATATAATTAATGTTGACCATTCTATTGATACTAAATGGGGTGAATTAACTACAAGGTTCAGAGGATATCATCAACAGAAGTTTGACTCAGCACCAACAGCTGACCCTGATGATCTTAAAGATTACACAGGTGATTATTCGGAGCCTGAGTGGTTGTATGATGTAACTGTTGGTCTAACAAGAGATAAACATGCTATCTTCTATCAAGCTGATGGTAGATCAGGTGGTTCAATAAATAAATTCCAGAATATGGAAACCCAAGCTGATAAATATATAGGTTTAAGCGGTGAGGTTATTACAGAATGGGATGGATATTGGACAGATAGTGTTGCATATCTATACAAACCTACTGAAAATACTTCTGTAGTGGTAAATCTTTCAAACCCATTTGATTTAGATGGTGATGAGGATAGATTCCCTGCAGAACAAAACTTTAGACTTTCACAAACATTAAGTGTTGGTTTAAGACATAAGTTTTAAGTTTAACTAATAAACTAAAAGGAGGGCTTGCCCTCCTTTTTTATTTTTTTTATGAAATACAAATATTATCAAGTTGATGCATTTACCAATCGGCTTTTTGAAGGTAACCCTGCTGGTGTAATTTTTGCAAATATAGAAAATGAAGAAATAATGCAAAAGATTGCATTTGAGAATAACCTTTCAGAAACAGCCTTTATCTCTAAAACAAATAACGAATATTTTATAAGATGGTTTGCTCCTCTTTGTGAGGTTAATTTATGTGGTCATGCAACTTTAGCTTCAGCTTACATTTTTTTTAATTTTATTGATAAAGATGCAACTGAATTTTGTCTTAATTCGAAATCTGGTGATTTAAAAGTAACTAAAAAAAATAATAAATATTTTTTAGATTTTCCTAAAGATGTACTTGAACCATTTGGTGATTATGATCTTATTGAGAATATAGTTGGTATAAGACCTATAGACCTTTATCGAGGACGAGATGATATTCTTGCAATCTATGATACAGAAGCTGATATTCATGAGATTACTCCTAACTTTAATTTATTAGCAGATATTAGTTCAAGAGGGCTGATAGTATCAGCACAATCAAAAGAATATGACTTTATTTCTAGATGTTTTTTTCCTGGCGCAGGTGTTAATGAGGATCCTGTTACAGGTTCTGCTCACACAACCTTGATACCATATTGGGCTCAGGTATTAAATAAGCCAAAAATGCTAGCTAAACAGGTCTCTCAAAGAGGAGGCATTTTGCATTGTGATCTAATTGAAGAGAGAGTAATAATTGGAGGTGAGGCAGTCTTATTTTTAAAAGGAGAAATAGATTTAGACTGAAAAATCTCTCAGAAAACTATATTAATTGAGTTACTTCTCGAAAGTGCTTTCTACATAGAGTTTTATATCTATCATTTCCCCCCACCAATATTTTTTCTCCCTTTAGGATAATATCGCCATTATCATCAAGTCTCACAACCATTGTTGCCTTCCTATCACACATACTACATATTGTTTTTAACTCTTTAAGATTGTCTGCAATTGCAAGTAATTCAGAGCTGCCAGTAAATAATTTTCCCTGAAAATCAGTTCTTATTCCGTAGCACATAACAGGAATATTTAATTTATCAGCAACTTTACCAAGGTCATGAACCTGTTTTCGAGATAAAAATTGAGCCTCATCTACAAATAGACAACTGATATTTTTTTTATGATTTTTAATATTTTTATAAAATTTATATTTTTTATCAAAAATAATCGCTTCAGCACTTAAGCCAATTCGTGAAATTATTTTACCGCCTGATACATTCCCTATTTCAACTGGTATAAATAATAGTGTATTTAGGTTATTTTCTTTGTAATTATGATTTGACTGAAGCAAAGCTGTTGACTTGCCTGCATTCATTGTTGAATAAAAGAAATGAACTTTTGCCATATAATGATTATATATTGATATAGATGATATGTATTAATGAATGTATTTGAAGAAAACGGAATAACTCACTTAGATCTCCATGGCCTTAGGCACCATGAAGTTAATGAAGAAGTTTTAGATTTTATATATCAATATCAGAACAATATACCTCTTATTATAATTTGTGGTAACTCTAATAGAATGATTGAGATTATTGAGAGTTTATTAAAAGATGAGTCTATTATGTTCTCTAACCCTAGATTTGGTATTATTAGAGTTGAAAAATTATGAAAACTGAAGATATTTTACTATTTGATGATCAGCTTACAGAAGATGAGCTGCTTATAAAAAATTCTGCACACGATTATTGTCAACAAGAGCTCTTGCCTAGAATTATTGATGCAAATAGAAACGAATTTTTTGATAAAGCAATATACAAAGAAATGGGTCAAATGGGGTTTTTAGGAGCACCGATAAAAGGCTATGATTGTGCAGGCACAAACTACGTATCATACGGATTAATTGCAAGAGAAATAGAAAGAGTAGATTCAAGCTATAGATCAGCTTACAGCGTTCAAACTTCATTAGCTATGCATGCAATATATCAATTTGGATCAGATGTTCAAAAAGATTTTTATTTACCCAAAATGGCAAAAGGAGAATTAATTGGTTGTTTTGGTCTTACAGAGCCAGATGCTGGATCTGATCCAGGATCTATGAAGACAAATGCTGTAGAAAAAGATGATGGTTATGTACTTAATGGCTCCAAGACTTGGATTACAAATTCACCAATAGCTGATGTGTTAATTATATGGGCTAAGGATGAGCAGGAGGTATTAAGAGGTTTTATAGTAGATAGAAATTCTAAAGGTCTTACAACTCCAACAATCAAAGGTAAGTTTTCACTAAGAGCGTCTGTAACAGGCCAGATTTTTTTAGATAACGTTTTTGTTCCAGGTGACAAAATGCTTCCTAAAGTTCAAAGTTTTAGAGGGCCTTTTTCATGTTTAAATATGGCAAGATATGGAATAGCATGGGGTGCTATTGGTGCTGCAGAGTTTTGTTGGAATGCAGCCCTAGATTATTCATTAGAAAGAAAACAATTTGGCGAACCTCTAGGCTCGAAACAACTTGTTCAAAAAAAGTTAGCTGATATGCAAACAGAAATTACGTTAGGTCTTCATTCGGTCTTAAGGTTAGGACGAATAATTGATGGTGGTAATATGAAGCCTGAAATGATATCACTGCTAAAAAGGAATAATTGTTATAAAGCCTTAGACATTGCAAGAGTTTCAAGAGACATTCATGGTGGGAATGGCATCAGTGATGAATACCATGTTATTCGTCATTGTTTAAATTTAGAAGCTGTCAAAACATATGAAGGAACGGATGATATTCATGCATTGATTATTGGTAATGCCCAAACTGGGATGCCTGCTTTTTGAACCTTTTAATTAAGGTATTGTCTAAATATTCAAAATGATTATAGAAACACAAAATCTTGTTAAAACCTTTCAAGTAGGCTCAGAAGAAGTTCAGGCCTTAAAAGGAGTTAATCTTTCAGTTAAGAAAGGTGAGTTTCTTTCAATAATGGGCCCATCAGGCTCAGGAAAAACTACATTAATGAACATCATAGGATGCTTAGATACACCTTCAAGCGGACAATATTACTTAAACAATCAACTAGTAAATGAACTCGATGATGATAATCTTGCAATGATTCGAAATAAAGAAATAGGGTTTGTTTTTCAATCATTTCATCTGTTAGCAAGAAACTCTGCTCTTAATAATGTGATGCTGCCCTTAAAATATGCTGGAATAAAAGAATCTGATGCTGATCAAAGAGCCAAAGAGGTACTTGAAAAAGTTGGTTTGATGGACAGAGTTAATCACTCACCTTCAGAGCTTTCTGGAGGCCAACAACAAAGGGTTGCAATAGCAAGAGCCTTGGTAAATAAACCAAGCATTATTTTTGCAGATGAACCTACAGGAAATCTAGATTCTCAGACAGGAAATGATGTGATGAAGCTATTTCAAGAGCTAAATGATCAAGGACAGACTATAATATTAATAACACACGAAGAGGATATAGCCATGCAGTCAAAACGAATAATTACAATTAAAGATGGTCTAATCGAATCTGACATACAAAACTAAAAAAATATGAAGAACATTAAAATATTAAATATATCTTTTCTTATTCTTTTACTCACTTCTTGTGGCTCATCTAATAATAATGATTCAAAAGAAACAACTTTTTATAAAAAAGAAAACGTATCAACAAAAAAATTAGAGCTATCGATTGAGGCTTCTGGAATTATTGAGGCTATTTCATCGGTTGAAATTAAGTCTAAAGCTTCTGGAGAGGTTCTATTTCTTGGTGCTGAAGTTGGTGATTTGGTAGAGAAGGGATCAATTTTAGGTCAAATTGACCAAAGAACACCTAAAAATATTCTAGATCAATCAAAGTCTGACCTAGAGGCATCTAAAGTTAGACTGGAAAATGCAAAATCTCAATTTGAAAGAGGTAAAGAGTTGCATAGTCAAGGAAGTATCTCAGATAAAGAATTCGAAGATATACAAGAAAGTTATGCTCAAGCAAAATCAACTGTTGTGAGAACCGAAGTAACATTTGAAAATGCAAAAATTGCACTTGATGACACAATTGTAAGATCGCCTGTAAAAGGTACGATAATATCAAGACCTGTTGAGGTTGGACAAGTTATTTCCTCCCCAACACAAGCCGTTGGTGGTGGAACTGTTCTGATGACCATGGCTGATCTTTCAAAAGTGCGAGTTAGAGCCTTAGTCGATGAAATAGATGTTGGTAAAGTTTCAATTGGCCAAACAGTTTCAATAAAAGTTGCAGCCTACCGAGATCAAGAATTTTTTGGTATTGTTTCTAAAATTGAACCTATGGCAATGGTCGAACAGAATGTTACAACCTTTCCAGTTTTAATTGACATTGATAATGATGATAATTTACTTCTGCTAGGTATGAATACTGACGTTGTTATTGAGGTTTTAAATAAAGATGTGAGTTTAAGCACTCCTACAATGTCATTAAGAACAAGAAAAGATATCTATTCTGCGGCTAATATTCTGAATATACCTAAACAAACAGTTGATCAATTTTTAGCTGAAAAGGTAGAAGGCGAAAACTTTAATAAATATATTGTGATTAAAGAAACTTCAAATGGTCCTACCTTGACATGGGTTAAGATTGGAGATGCTGACTTATCACATGTTGAAGTTCTAAATGGTTTAGATAATGAAGATACGGTTTTTATTCTTCCAAGCAAAAGCTTATTTGATTATCAAAAAAGATTCAAAGAAAGAGTTCAAGCCTCGTTTAGTTTTGGATAATGTTATTTAAAGAATCTCTAACCTCAGCTATTTCTTCAATAAGATCTAATATTGTTAGATCTTTTTTAACTACACTTGCAATAATTATCGGTACTGCAGCTGTAATAGCTGTAATTGGTATTGGTTCAAGTGCAAATAAAGCATTGGATGAGCAGATTGATGATTTTGGACCAAGAACCTTAACAGTTAGTCCAGGTCAAAATAGAAGAGGGGCTGTAACAAAGGGACTAATACCATTAGATATAAAGGATTCCTATGCCTTGGCTAGAAATAAAGAGCATGACTGGATGGTTTCTCCATACATTACACGAAACAGGCAGGTAAAATTCAATAATGCCAATATTAATGAGAGAATTAGAGCAAATCTGCCTATTCATTTTAAAGTAAGAGGCTACGATATTGAGTATGGAAGAATTTTTACAGAGGAAGAGAATCTTGGAAGAAAAAGAGTAGTAGTAATTGGTTCTGCCGTACCAAAAGAGCTTCAAAC
>Ga0181598_1000619_pt1 | contig 35210 bp, 23 predicted proteins | sample 041ome_4_FD_153295 | JGI IMG/M metagenome (GOLD analysis project Ga0181598, IMG submission 153295) | Coastal salt marsh microbial communities from the Groves Creek Marsh, Skidaway Island, Georgia - 041404US metaG (spades assembly) | ecosystem: Environmental > Aquatic > Marine > Intertidal zone >... | reverse complement strand
AATGGCCGAAAATCGATATTTTTTTGCCGCCCACAAATCAAAAAAGAAAAAGAAAAGAAAAAAGTGTCAAATCTCTCCCCCGTCAGAAAAAAAAAAAATGAAAGCGACGACGATGATGAAGCTGCACCGAACGACGACGACGACGACTTCTTCCTCTTCTCTGTTCTTCGCCGCCGGGGAACGACGCCTGTGTTTTTATCATCACCATCGCCGCGGTGGTGGTGGCGCCTCGACGACGACCGCGGCGGCGAGAGCGGGAAGAGGAGGAGGAGACGGCGGCCAACCATCGAAGAGGAAACCGCCGCCGGTTCCGGACACCGAGGCGTTGCCTTTTCAATCTTCTTCTCCTTTTCCCTCCGCGGAGGAGAGCGCGAGATTCGCGAATAATGGTGGTCACGGGACGGCACGGTCGTCGTCGTCGTCGTTCAACGCGAAATCGGTTCGATTGGTGCAGTGGTACCCCGGGCACATCGCTCGAGCGGAGCGGTTACTCAGGGATCAATTGAAAAACGTAGATTGCGTGGTGGAAGTTCGGGATTTGAGGATACCGCTGGCGACGAGCCATCCGGACGTGGCCTCTTGGATCGGGAGGGGGAGTGGTAACGAGAATAACAGCAACCCCGCTTCTTCTTCTTCTGCGGGGAAACTTCACATAACCGTTTTGAATCGGTCGGACATGGTGGACGAACAAGAGCGAGCGAGGTGGGTTTCCTATTTCAAACACAAAATGAAAGAGAGACACGTGGTTGTGACGGACGCGAAATCTGGTCGAGGGGTGGAGCAGGTGAAGAAAATCGCGCTGAGCATTGCGAAGGAGGTGAACGAAAAGCGGATACAGAAAGGTTTGTTGGCGAGGCCGGTGAGAACTGCGGTGGTTGGGTACCCAAACGTTGGGAAATCGGCGTTGATTAACCGGTTGGTCGGGAAGAAAGCGTGCGCGTCCGCGCCGAGACCGGGGGTGACCAGAGATTTAAGATGGGTGCGAGTGAGCGAAGAGATTGACTTGTTGGATTCACCCGGAGTTTTACCACCGAGAATGAGCGACCAAGACGCCGCGAATAGATTAGCCATGGCAAACGACATCGGCGAGGCGTCGTACAAAGCGAGCGAGGTCGCGGCGAGGTTGTTCGAGGAGATGAAAATGTTACCGAGTTGGACGAGAGAAAAAGGCAACATCGGGAGCGTGCTCATGAAGAGGTACAAAATGTCCTCGAGAGAAGTAGAGGAGATGAACGGTGACATGTTCATCGAGAAGATTGCGATGAGCACGTGCGGTGGAGATTTCGAGAGAGCTGGCACGAAGGTTTTGAACGATTTTAGGGGTGGGTTTCTTGGGAGGTTTTGTTTAGAAGTCACGCCGGCGCGGTAAAAAAAAAGAGTTTGTATAGATTAAATGCGTTGTTGTTATTGTAATTGTTGTTGTACGAATACTTATTTCTTGCCGCAGTGCTAATTCATTTCATTACTACTATACTTCATCGCTAGTACTCGTGTACGCTAATTGGACTATTCCTGCTATCATGTAAACATCACTTGTTATTTCCAGTTGGCGTCCGACGCGAGTTCCCCGCGCCAAACGGATTATCGTCTTTCCAATCGTCCCAGCGTCTCTTTTCGTATAACTTTTCATCGCTCAACTCGTCCTCGGTCTTGGCACTCTCCAAAATCGACTTGCGCTTCTCTCTTTCGTTACTCAAAGCCGTGCGTTCCATTAACTCTCTCAGTTCTATTTCACCGGCTTCTTCGATAGACATCGTGGGTAAAATGTGGGAAGGTCTAAACAAAGCACTTCTCGCGTCTCGAACGACGCTTTCTTTGCGATTGGCAAATAAAGAAGACGGAAGCGACGGCATCGCCATCATCGTCGGCGCAGAAGTACCCGCCGGCGGCGCGCTTCGGTTCATCATTCCACCATTTCGCCCGATGTCGTTGCTTTCTAGAGATGCGATGGCTTTTAAAAGCTCCGCTGGAATGCTCGAGGATGAACCGTCCTCCTGTTCTCCTCGGTGTTGCTTCTTCTCCCCTTGTTGTACGATTCTCCTCACGTCTTCTTCGCTCACGCCAGTCAAAAGTGCCACCTCCTCTTTACTCCCTTCTATCATTTCGATCGAATCTAGCACGGCTTTTTCAATCATCGCAAACCAATACTCTCGAACCTTCTCCTCGTCTGGCGGAGCTTCCTCCTTCTCTTCTTCCTCGTCTGCGCCAGTTGTTGTTTGTACCAGAGCGCTTCCTTCTCCAGCTACTCCGCTTTTCTCCATCTCCTCCAACTTCCTCCGCAATTCGCTTTGCTTTTTAAATCGTTTCACTTTCATCGTCCTCTTCGCTTCCGGCGTCCCCGCCGTCATCGTCGTCCCTCGATCGCCGTCGTGATTTTCTTCTCTTCTTTCTTCTTCTTCGTCATCGTCCATCAAACCCGCCGCCGCTCTCGCCTCCTTTTCGAACCCGCTCGGGACGAACCGCGCCGCCGTCGCAAACCTCAAGAACCGCTCAAAACATTCCTTCGCGCGTAAAACGTGTTCCACGCGCTGTTTACGGTTCATCACCATCGTCGTCTTCTCTCCTTTATCTTCTCCTTTCGCACCCTCCGCGAGAAGAGGCACAAACTCCGTTCTCATCGTCTGCCAACACTTCCCGACGAAGTGCCAACACAGAGCGTATTTCAAATCCGTCGTGGACACGTGCTCTCCTCCTCTGTCCTCGCGTTCCTCTCTCGTCGTCGTCGAAGCGTCTTCCTCGTCGAAACACCCGGCCGATTCGCATCTTTGGAAAACTTCCGTAAACATCTCGATGGCTTCGCGCAGACTCGCGTTGTTGTTGTTGTTGTTGTCGTTATTATTACCGCTCTTCGAGCTCTTCTCCCGCGCGAGCGCGAACAAAGTCTTGGTCGATTTCGTTTCCATCGTTTTTCTTTCTTCTTCTTCTTCTCAGACGAAATCCCCTAAATAATAACAATACTATATTGACTCGCCCCAGCTACCCGGCGCGCGCGAGAGAGGGAGAGCGCGAGAGACAAATAAACGAATCGCTCGTTCGAGCGCTCGACGCGAGTAGTGGTTCTTCTCGTCGTTGTTCGAAAAAAGAAGTTCGGTTTCGCGCGAAAAAGAAATGTGGAATGTCGAGTTCCTCGTGTTTGTGTTTTGGTGAAAGAAAATGAGGAGTTTTACGTTTTACGATTTTACAAGACTACGAGACAAGCGCGGAAAGATCTATTTGTCTAAGCGCACTTCTCTCTCTCGGCGCGCATCATTCTGCTCTGATTTGCCGTAAGGATGATTCTAATTCTTTACTTCTCTCAGCATAAGCAGCGTATTGTTCGTCTGTTGGTTCTTTACACCCTTTTTCTCGCAAGTAGTATAAGCACTCGGTGTGCTCGAAATATCGCGCCGTAGCGATGTGCTGCCAGTCGTCAAGAGATGCTTTCGCCTCTTCGACCATGTATTTGAGGCAATCAAGGTGACCTTTGCGCACAGATTGTAACACGCATTCGGCCTTTTCATCATCAGGTACCTTTCTTTCTTCAACGAAGTATTTCAAGATGTCTAATTGACCATATGCTGCAGCTATTCTTGCCGTTACCTTTTCCGTTTCTCGCGAAGGTTTCACCTTGGCGAAAAGAAAGCGAAGGCAGTCGATGTGCCCTTCTCCAGCAGCGACACGACATGCCGTCGTTTCATCATACGGACAAATGTTAGCAAAGCAGTACTTCAACATCTCGAGATTACCTATGCGTGTTGCCATGCTAATCGTCCATTCATCCCACTCGCACTTTTTCACTTCTCTGACCCACTTGAGCAACTCGAGTTTATTCGTTCGAGCAACAAGAGCGCAAAACGAGGCTTGATCTTTCACGGTTCCATCGTCAAGTTTCCCTCCCCATTCGAAATTATTCCACGCCCATTCCAGCGTCGAAATGGATGTGCATTCGTGAGTATACCAACGTAATTTCGATACGTCTACACCCGCGTATTTGAGTAAATCGAAATGCTCAATATTCGCTCTCGAAAAGAAATTCCGATCTGTCTTGTTCAATTTCGGAAGCACATGCGATATAAAAATATCCCTGTGATGCGTCACCAATCCCGTCCACAACTTTGTCGGACCAAGCTTCAATCTCTCCAAATCCGCCTCAGCCTCTGCGATCGCCTTTTCCGTCTCCTTTTGCTTCTTCCTCTTCGCCGCGCCGGAGAGTTTCTTCTTCTTCTTCCCCATCATCGCTTTTTCAACGCTCACAACAACGCGCGCGCGTGGTTCTTTTTTTTTCGGGAAAAAGCAGCCGTTTTCTTTCAATTATTTTCCACAAAAAAAAGCCTCACTCTCTCGACAGGCAGACACGCAAGCCCGGGAAAAGGGTGGAGATAAAGAAAGAAAGAAACACCAGGTTTAAACGATACGTTAATCAACAAAAAAAGCAAGCACAGAGAGCGATGCCGATCGTGGCGGCGCGGAAAAACCTGGACGAATCTCGAACGTGTTCGATATGCCGAGAGATTTACAAAGCGCCGTTTAACGCGACGTGCGGACACACGTTTTGTCACGATTGCGTGGTCGAACACTGCGGGAAATTTTGGGAGAAACGCGAGGAGGAAAAGAGGAAGAAAGAGGAGGAAGAGAAGGACGACGACGCGGAGAAGAAGAAGAAGAAGAAGAAGAAAACGACGGCGAGAGCGACGCGAAGAGGCGCGTCGGTGGGAGAAGGAGGAAACGAAGACGAAGAAGATGAAGATGAAGATGAAGATGAAGATGAAGACGACGACGACGACGAAACACTCGTAACGACCACGTCATCAGACGCCAAAAAAGATAAAGAAAATAGCGAGAAGACGATGAGAGCAACAACGCGCGCGACCACGAAAGATTTCGGAAAATTGGTGGACTTTTCCAACCCAGCGCCGTGTCCGATTTGCAACGCGTCGATTACGTCGTTGACGCCGAACGTGGCGTTGACGAAAGTTGTGGAAGCGTTGGCGCGGGTGGACGCGATGACGATGCAAATCACGGAGGAACACTCTCCATTGGAACCGCAGCATTCGAAAATTGCACGAGCCGAGAAAGTTGTCTCCGCGTTGCAACACATGGACGAAGAGCAGTTGGCGCCGATCGTGAAAGCGCTGAGCGAGAAGCACGCGAGAGCTGTCGCAGAAGGCGAGGCGAAGAGGTTGGAGATTTTGAGAGATTTCTTCGACGAGGCGACGAGGAGGAAGCGAATGAAGATGGCAGAAGCGGACACGGAGATGAAGTTTTTGCGCAGAGACATAGAGAGGGTGGAGAGATTGTTGAGAGAAGAGTTGAAGGTGTTGAAGAGAAGTTACGCGAGTGCCGAGGGGAGAACAGGAGAAGAAGAAGAAGATGACGATGAAGACGTCGGGGATATGCTTCGATTCGTGCCGCAACTCCCAGGGTACGAGGGGGACGGTCACAATGAAGATGAAAAGTTCGAGAGGAAATATTACGCCGGCTTAAGTTCGCTGTATACCAAAGGTGTCAACGAAATCAAAGGCATAAACAATAGCATAGAAGGAAGAGGAGGAGAAGAAGAAGACGACGAGGAAGCAGAAAATCACCACATCGAACCCGCTAGTATCGACGAGAGAATCAACGAATATCGGTTGGAAGATTTCGCGCAAGCTCTGACGGATGCGAAAGAAAAGTATGGGCGAGTGCGCATCGTCGCCGAAATCGTTAAACCGTCTTTATCCATGTCGTGCTTGTCGTTTAACAACAACTCTGTGATGACCCAGTTTGGAGCGGTGATGAACAACAACAGCAATAACAATAACAACATCGTCAACATCATCACTAACAGCAACAATAACAACAACAACATCAACAACAACGAAAATATCAACAATATGGATATACTCAACACTTCGCCGCTTCCACCGGTAAATGATATCGTCTCTTCCATAGATGTCTCCATGGATCGAACTATGTTTGCCACCGCAGGCGTTTCCAAACGCATTGAGTTTTATACCTTCTCCGATATTTGCGACCGTAAGGCGGTGAATCAAAACGACAAGCGTCCATCGATCTCGCGAGCGCAAATCAAAGTCAAATCAAAAATATCATGTTTGTCGTTCTCTAGAAAACACGTGTCACACATTGCCGCCTCAGATTACGAAGGCGTGGTGACTATTTGGGACGCGGAAACCTCTCAAAGTATTTTGAAATTTGAAGAGCACGACAAGAGATGTTGGACTGTTGAGTATTGCAGATGCGTAGATAACATGCACTTGATCGCCTCTGGAAGTGACGACGGCGCGGTAAAGATATGGAGTGAAAGCGGCATAAGTATGGGAGGCGGGAATAGAAGCGTCATGGAAATGCAGATGCGTGCAAACGTGTGTTGCATCGCATGGTCGCCGACGACTGCGCACGATATTGCCATCGGCTGCGCCGATCACAAAGTTCGCGTGTACGATTTACGACGACCGCACGAACCGTTATATACGCTCAGCTCGCATAAAAAAGCAGTGTCCTACGTGAAATACATCAACAGTAACGAGTTATGTTCGGCTTCTACGGATTCGAGCGTGTGCATATGGGACGTGAAGAAAACTCACGATCACAGCGCGACTCTTGATCCATACAATATCTACCATAACTATCAACAATACCAAGACGGTGGCAACGGCGTACCTCCTCCCCAAATTGAAGCTAATAACAACGGACCAGGTGGAGAATCCGATATCTCCAGCACCCGGCTGATTCGCACTTTGACGGGTCACGTAAACAGGAGGAACTTTGTCGGATTAGCGGCTTCACCCGACGGAAAATCCGTCGCCTGTGGTTCGGAAACGAACGAGGTGTTCGTGTACAACAAGAACTTCTCCGCGCCTTTAGCTACGGTATCGTTCGATACTCCTGGGATGACGAAAAGTTCTTCGAGAGATCAGGATTCTGGGAACCACTTCGTTAGTGCGGTGTGTTGGTCCGATGAGTCTACACTCATCTCCGCAAATAGTAAAGGACGAATAAAAATCGTATCGCTTGGGTCGTGAAGAGAAGAAAAAATGCTAGCAGTTAGAAAAGAATCCGGCAAAGCAGAGTGTAGTTCAGTTGTATACCAGTAAATTATTTTGTACGTTTAAAAGAAATACATGGCGTAGATATAAGTGTATATATATTCGCAAATTCTATCTTAGTGGGTTAAAGAGAAAAAGGAGGTTGTACACGCGGAAAATCTAGCCTCTTACCACGGAATCGGCTTGAACTCCTCTTCCGAACCGTCGCTCAATTGCCTTTGGGCAATCAACCACACCGGCGCGCACGACAAAAACGCGATGAACGCAACAGTCTCACCACCAACGGCGGACGTGTAGATGTTCACGGCCGTCGGGTCCGCCAAGTGCGCCTTGAAACCTTCGATCGGTCCCATACCAGTCACCGCCCACTGGGAAACCATGCCCAAAAACGCAACCATCGCCAAGCGACCGTTCTTGACCTCCTTCACTCTCGCCTCCGGAGAGTCCATTCCAGCCGGGTCAAACGGAAAGTTCATCCCCAATCCACTCTCGCCAGTCTTCATGAAACCGCGGATTCTCAACGCTTCCAAGATGCCCATAACGCAAATTTGCGTGATGACCAACGTCTTAAAGTCAATGTCGTAGTCGGCGGCGCCGGCTTCCCAGAACTTCGGCAAGCTCGGGTTGGAGTCCGTCGCCAAGACACCGATAGTCGCGTACATCGCCCATCGGCCGTTCATCAATTCCGCTTCTTGCAAGTACGGCAAAGACTCCTTGTTCGCGCCCAATCTCAACGGGTCAAAACCGTAGTCACCAGCCATGGAGCCGTCCAAGTATTCTGGCGCGGTGGCCCCCGGGTACCACATTTCTCTCTCCGCTTTGACAACAACCGACGCGGATCGAGAGTTGACGGATCTGGAGGAGGAGACTTTTTGCGCGAACTGTGTGCGTGTGAGTGGGAGGTGAGAGGTGAAAATGTCAGTCGTGATCTCGCGATTTACAAAGTTACGGAGGAGAAAGAGAGATCGATCCGTCTTTCGATGAGGAAGGAAACATAAATTTTCGAAATCCAAATCGCGCCGAGACGAGGAGCACGCGACGACGCAAAAGCGTATCTTTTTCCCGTCCCAATATTTATTTCCATCGCGAAAGGCGTGCAAAAAAATCACGTCAAAACGCGCGCGGAACGCCGCTCAAAACGCATCCTCGCGAATTAAAAAAACGAGATTACGCGAGAGAATCGCAACGAGAAAATAATTTTCACGGTGCACGTACCGCGCGAGTCGCAACAGTCGACGATAAGGCAAACATTATTGTGTAATTAGTTAAGTGTGTGCGTGAATGGAGCTTTTTACTCCCGGAGAGAGCTCCTCCTTCCCTTTCTCGACAAATCTCGTCTGCAACCCTAAACAGTTCAAAACCCTAAATAATATCAGGTTGACGTGAACTTCTCCCCCTCATGGCTGCGTGAGTCCCACCGCGCGCGGGGATGAGAGTCGACCCCGGACGACGACGACGACGACGACGACCGAGAGGTACGAAGAGAGAAGGAATACCATCCTCCTCATCCTCTCTCTTCTTCTTTTTTATACTCTTTCTCGTCTCGGGAACGGTGACCGTCGTCGTTTCATCGAAAGCTTCTTCCGATGGAAAGTCGAGCGCAGGAGAAGCAACGACCGTCGTCGCCGCTGCTGCCGACGGGAAAGAAGAGAACGAACATGGGCTCCATCATCGTCGCGGTTTTGTCGTCGCATCGTCGACGACGAGAAGGATGCTGCGACAAGAATCGTTCGGTCCCCTCCTCCAAGCGGGAGGGGAGGAAGAGAGCAGAGTTGGAGGAGCTGATTTGGAAGAAGATCGACACGAACGAATGAGAAGAGAGAGGAGAGAGAGAGAGGTGCAAAGAAGTTTCCGCGGAGGCGAGAACGGTCTCGATGCGGAGCGAGGAGCCCGCGACCAAGAGTTAAAAAAAGAGATTGAAAGACTCGGATTGGATTCTCGCTCGCGTCTGCATCGTCACCATCGTCGTCGACAACAGCAGATGCTTCGTAATCGAGAGATGGAGAGAAGAGACGGCGAGAGGAGTCGGGTAGGGAGCGGCGGCGGGAATATCGCCGAGGCGCGCGCCGCTCCGTCCTCGTTTCCTCCTCCGCGAGAGGTGGAAGAAACCGTAGAAGTGATGGTAAAAGAACATCCAGTGCTTAACCCGGATAACGATCGGTGTGTGCACGGGTACCCGTCTTCGAGGGACGGACACGAGTGCATCTGCAACACGGATTGGGCCGGAGCGAAGTGCGACGAAAATCCAACGCCGTCGTGCAATCGTTTCATGTTTGGCGCGTGTGGCGACTTGTTAACTATGCCATCAATCGTGCGAAAGAGGTCAACGCGAGAAGTTAAAGAATTTCCTTCGTGCAAATGTGTGGATGAGTGCGTCGATTATATGCTAAAAGAGTTTGGGAAGGAGACGTACGAGGTGATGGCGCGAGAGAATCGAAGATTTCCCATGAATTTGCGCACGGAACATTTTTGTAGAGTAAGAGACGGAGATAGTGGAGATAGCGATAGTGATATTAATATTAGCATTTTTGTTCGCCGACAAGAACGAGAGGAGTACAGGCGTTCGTACATCTTTGAATATGACAAAGCGACAAGACAAGCAATGAGAGAAAAGGCTGGGAACGTAAACGCGAAAACGCACGAGGATAAAGTAGTGTTCGACCAAACGCGCGCTAGAATCGTCGCCATCGAAGACCACGGCAACGAATACGAGAACTCACACGTTCAAAACCAGGGAATATGTTCACCGTTGTGTGAAAAGAACGGAAAGTGCGAATGGTTTGAATGCGCGTGTAATCAAGGACGGTTTGGGTACGAGTGTGCATTGTCGGAAGAGGATATTCTCCAGGCGAAGAAAAATAGCGAAGAACGGTACGCAAAGAACGAATTATCGCTCGCCGTGGCGGATTTGCCCGGAAGTATTAAACGATTCCTTCGAGGCCACAAGTATAAAAACAACGGAAGTTACCGAGGAGTGCACTATTTCTTTGAGACTTTGATTGCGGATACGGATGTTGTCGACCCAAACGGCGCGGAATCTTTGCAAAGCACGCTCGTCGTCCCATTTTTTCCGGGAGATTTAGTCGGAAACGTAGGCAGGTTTACGACGCTAATGGAGCGAGTCATCGAGTACGTGGACAAAACATATTCGCTAAAGGAGGCAGTGCACCCGACGGTGTGGATCAACGCTATGGATAGATCCTTGTGTACAGTGCAAGAAGACCTGCATTCGGAACTTCCTCCAGGAGCAATCGTCGTTTCGCAGTTTGGCATGTGGCGAGTAAACGAGGGAAAAAACGAATGCTTGAATCCCGATCGGGATATTGTCATTCCATCGTCTCTATCCACTCCGTCCGGGTACGCCGGAGACAACGACCCGACTCACACGAGGTTCGACCCGAGTACGAAAGATGGCATGCTCTTATTCTTTCGCGGACGCACAAAAAATTTCAAACAATGCACAGGAGAGAATATATTTGTGAACGTAAAGGAGTGCATGTATATGTACTCACAAGGTATACGGACGTTTATGACAGATTGGTATAAAGACGAACCGAGATTCTTCTTGAACAAAGACGAAATGTTGCCGGAATTTGCAAAGTATGGTGGCGTCGGCGGAGAAGCACGCGCTGAGAATATTCGCCTGCGTTCGTACTTTTGCCTCGCCGCGGGCGGAAACGGATGGGATCAACGTTTTTTTGATGCCATTCATAGAGGTTGCGTTCCGCTAATGACGCAGTTGAACACTTCGCATCCGTATGATTTTCTCCTCGATTACGACAAGTTTACTGTGTTTATACCAAATGGGAGTCAAGATCTTAAACGTGTTCCTGAAATTTTAGATCAGACGGTGCAAAGCGGGATGCATGCGAAGATGGTCAGGAACTTGCGCGTCGTCCACGAAGCGTTCGCGTGGAGTGGTGGTAGTTTCCGAGATTTTTTACCAGAAAAGGATACTTTTCTGGTGCTCAATGGCGCATATCATCACGCGGTTTGGGCGATTGCGAATCGATTGGGGAAGGAAATACCTTCGAGCTCAGCGGTGCAATTATGCAAGCTGTATTTCCATAATCCGTATCACGCGAATGCCTACGACATTTTGTACAAAGAAGTGAGCGAGAAATTGAAAGAGAGATGCTTTAGCGATGAGATTTTGTCGAAATCAAAATCGACGACGTGAAGAAGGGCATGTCGGTCCATGATGATGATGATAATGATGATATTTCTACAGAACAATTCGTGTATTTTAATGTAATGTACCCTTTCCATTCTTGATCCATCTTTAATACGGTCTGGCGCGATGCATCGGCGCGTCTCGAGAGTCGTCTCGTCTTCTCCCTCCGCCGCCTCTGTTGTGATAATGATCGTCATAATCGCGAGGACCTCGATCGCGTCCTCTCCTTCCGCGATCGCCTCTATCCAATCGTTCGGTGACAGATTGTCTTCCCCAACCGGCGTTTGGCGCCGGCATATTGCCTTGACCCATAACGTACGCGGTTTGTCCGTTCGGTAAATATACCGGGGTCATCGAGTTCCCGCCGCCAAACTGTCGAGGCGCGATGCCGCCGCCGTGTGGGCTAATGTAGTTATTGTAATCACCACCTCTGTGTGGCCCCGGTGGTCCACCGCGTCCTCCTCTGTGCATATGTCTTCGACCTCCTCTGCCTCCTCTGCCTCCTCTCGGTCCGCCTCTATCTCGATGATCGTTGTTTCTTTCTCTCTCTGGACGCGCAATTTCCACTGTCAAATTACATCCTTGTAATTGCACTGCTCCTGCCGCTACGACACCATCCATCGCCGATTCATCACCTGCTGCACCGGAAACGCTCGCTGCCGCCGCCTCAACTGCTTTTTCCGCCGAGATTCTTTCAGTAAAATGGACGAATGCGTACCCTTTTGTCACGTCGCCCCTCGGCAGCTTGACTGCTTCTACTTCGCCAAACTGACCAAAGACTTCTCTCAACTTGCCTTCCAAATCCTTTTCGTCCAACGCCACGCCTTCGGTTGGAATTTGCCCGACGTAAACTGCTTTGCTTTGCGCCAATAAATCCTCTTTGCTCGGCGGCTTCTCTTTACTCACATCCGCCCACTTTGCCACGACTGGTTTATTCGCGTTGCCGTTGAACATCCTCGTCGTCTTATCGTTGATGTTTTTCATGGCTCTCTCAGCGCACTCTTGATTAAAGTAATCGACAAACCCGTAACCTTTGTGTCGGCAGGCAATACCGTTAGTTCCAGTTCCGCTCGCTCTTGGCAACGACACCGTTTCGATGCCTGCGCCGCCGACTCTCAAAAGCTCCGTTACGATGTCTTCCCTCGTCGCAAACGGCGGGAACCCGCTCATAAACAAAACGTGTTTCGTCGGTTTAATAGTAGCCCTGATTTTCTTCTCTTCGTTGTTATTCTCCGCATCGACCATAACCGCGTTCGCGCCGTCGTTTTCACTAAAATATTGAAACGCGGCTTCGCATTCAGCTCTGTTTGCGAATCTCGCAAACGCGTACCCTCGGTTCCTCATCGAATCGTTCGGATCTTTCACCACTTGAATCTCTACCGGTTGCGAAGGACATTTATTACTTTTCCCTCTTCCTTTACCGGATCCTTTAAACAAACTCTCCACGTCTTGATCGCTCGCCGATTTCGGAACGCCGCCTAAAAACAGTTCCGAACCGTGTTGAGGATGCCCTACACTCGCATTCATCAATTCATCTCCCGGAGCATTCGTCGTCGATAGGTGCAGCAAGTTTTGCTCGTTCTCTTTTTCCCAGAGCTCCAGCTGCGTTTGACGGGGTTGTTGCTCTCCCCCTCCGTTCGCGTCCGCGTTGTTCATGCCGGCGCCGCCGTCGTCGTTGGCGGCAGCACCATTCGCCGCGGCGGCATCACTGATCACAGCGGCTTCCTCTCCTTCCATTTTCGAATCTTCCAATTCTTCTTCTCCTCCCGGTGGCGGCGTTTTCTTCTTCGCCGCGGCGGCTTTCTTGCGTGGCGGCATTTTTGTTCTTCGACGTTTGTGTGTTTCTCTTTTTCTCTCTTTCGTTTCTGTCTCGCTCTCACGCTCTCTCTCCGTTTGTGTGTGAGTATATTATTACGTTTACGGTTATATAGAAGCGTTCGAGCAAGTGTGTTGTGTCGTTGCTCTCTAATTCGGCGCTTTTTGGTTCGTATGAAAATTTTTTTTTTCTCTCTCGATGTCACTCGTTCTGTCGTTGGACAAAAGAAAAACGTCTATTTTTCTTCCCAAACTTTGAGAGAAAGCCGCCACACGAAAAGAAAAAAGAAAGGCACTTGAAAAGCACAAAATAGCGATGATGGGGAAGAAGAAGAAGAAGCTCTCCGGCGCGGCGAAGAGGAAGAAGAAAAAGGAGACGGAAAAGGCGATCGCAGAGGCTGAGGCGGATTTGGAGAGATTGAAGCTCGGACCGACAAAGTTGTGGACGGGTTTGGTGACGCATCACAGGGATATTTTTATATCGCATGTGCTTTCGAAATTGAACGAGACAGATCGATATTTCTTTGCAAACGCGAATATTGAGAGTTTGGAGTTACTCGAATACGCGGGTGTAAAGGTATCGCAATTATTTTTTTCTATTTCCGAGTGCACATCCGTTTCGACGCTGGAATGGGCGTGGATTAATATCAAGTGGGGACAGGAACTTGACGATGGAACCGTGGCAGATCAAGCCTGGTTTTGCTCTCTTGTTGCTTTAACGAATAAACTCGAGTTGCTCAAGTGGGTCAGAGAAGTGAAAAAGTGCGAGTGGGATGAATGGACGATTAATAACGCAGCATATGTAGATAATCTCGAGATGTTGAAGTACTGCTTTGCTAACGGTGGTCCGTATGATGAAACGACGGCATGTCGTGTCGCTGCTGGAGAAGGGCACATTGACTGTCTTCGCTTTCTTTTCGAAAAGGTGAAACCTTCGCGAGAAACGGAAAAGGAAGCTGCAGAAACGGCGGCAGAATATGGTCAACTGGACATCTTGAAATACTTCGTTGAAGAAAGAAAGATATCTGATGCTATGAAGACCGAATGCGTGTTATACTCTGTATTCGCAGATCATCTTGATTGCCTCAAATACATGGTCGAAGAGGCGAAAGCATCTCTTGACGATTCGCGACACATAGCTTGGGCGCGATATCACGAGCACACCGAGTGCTTACACTACTTGCAAGAAAAAGGGTGTACAGAACCAACAGACGAAAAATACGCTGCTTTCTTTCGTTACGTTGAAGACGCGTTGAAACAGGAGCAAAACCGCGAATGAGAGCACGGAGAGTAGAGCGTGAAAGAGAGAGAGAGAGAGAGAACATTTTTTTTAGCATCACTTCCACACATATTTTTAGCGCCATTTTTTTTCCCTTCCTTTCTCTCTCCTTTTATGTATTTTCCCCAAACTCGAGCACAAAACCGATAACAACAACCATGACGAGCGAGAAAGACGCCCCAGCCGTCCCCGAAAAAGACGACGGTGGTGGACACACAACTCCTTCCGCCGGGGAGTTGTTCGTAAACTTAATCACCGATAAAACCTCGACGACGACGACCACAGACTGTGCCGGTGGTGGTAAAAAAGACGCGATGGAAAACTTCATCGCCGCCGTCTCTCGAGAGAACCAACACTCGCGGACGGACGTCGTCACCGCGGCTCGGGACTGTCGAGACTTCCCGAACGATACGCTGCTCATCGACGCGAGGTCACCGGGTGAGTTTCGGAAGGGGCACATCCCGAACGCGCGCAACGTGGCGCTGTTTGAAGACGACGAGAGGGAAGTCGTCGGGATTTTGTTCGCGAAAAAAGGGAGAAAAGCGGCGATGGCGAGAGGGATGGAGTTTGTCCGAGAGAAGTGGGAGCAGTTGATTGCGAACGCGCAAGCGGAGGTAGATTTGAAGAGGAAAACGAACGGGGAGAGGACAAAGATACGGGTGTACGTGCACTGCTGGAGAGGCGGGATGCGATCGCTCTCGCTCGGATGGCTTTTCGGCGAGCGGTTGAGGAAGGAGGACGTGGAGTTTGTGCGCGTGGTGAATGGTGGGTATAAAGCGTTTCGGACGTGGATTTTGAATCGATGCGGAGATCCTCTGAAAGTGGACGAGAGGTTGTTGAATGGTGGGAAAGGAAAAGGAAACGGAGGAGGAAGTGGAGGAGGTGGCGGAGACGAGTTTGGATTGGACGAGGACGATTTGCTAGACGATGCAAACGCCGCTGATAATAATAAAAACCATCCCAAGAATCGTCTACAAAATAACGCGACCAGTACCGGCACTTCGAAACATGCAAACGATGACCCATTTGCACCGCAGGTATTGACGAACGTGCCCGCGCCGAGAGTGTGCATAATCGGTGGGCGAACTGGCGTGGGGAAGACTCGATGTCTTTTAGCGTTGGAAAAATTACAGAATGAACAGATTATCGATTTAGAAGGTTTAGCGAATCACTCGGGGTCTGCGTTTGGTTGGGTTGGAAAAGCCGCGCAACCAACCTCAGAACATTACGGGAACGAAGTCGCGTTCGCATGGGACGCGTTAGATCCAAAACGGTGGGTGTACATCGAAGACGAAGGACCGCACGTCGGCAAGTGTTCGGTGGATCCCAAACTGTTCCAAAGGATGCGGAAAGCACCTTTGATTTTGCGATTAGTCTGTCCATTAGAGCTGAGAGTGCAAACGTTAGTGAACGATTACGCGACGGACGAGTTACGAGCGCAAGAAGGGTGGATGGAAGGCATGCGAGAAGCGTGCGAGAAAATGACTAAAAGAATAGGCTCCGAGAAGCAAAAAAAGTTGAAAAAATCGCTAGAAGGTGGCGATTGGGCCTCCGTCGCCGAGCAGTTGTTGGAATATTACGACGCGTTGTACGACAAACATCTGGCGATGAAGCGCGACGATAGTAAAAAACACCGAAAGAAGCAAAAAGAGTCGAGAGAAAATCCTGCGAATACCGACGCGACTGCCGGAGACGAAGCCACCGGCGAAGGCGAAGTCTCGTTGAACGATAGCATGTCTGCGGGTGAGAACAAAGAGCGTCAGGGGACGGTTGTTGACGTGGAAGTCTTTCCAGACGAAACCGGACGCGACATCGACGAAGCGAGATTATGCAGAGACGTACAAATGGCGGTGGCTTTATACGAGTTGACGAGCCAGAAAATAGACGAAGAGTTAGAAGACGTTCAAAACGCCATCGACGGATGATGTAGTTATTTAGCGTTCTTTGGAATGATGTAATTTATGAATGAATGAGTAGGTAGAAAGTGATGATACTGGTACATTGCTATTTGATAAAATATATAAGTTTTTTCGGAACCCGACTTTTTTTTTTCTTCTTCTTCTTCGCGCTTTCTCTACTTTCCGGCAAAAGAAGCGCACGTTCTTTACGTTGCTTTTTCCTTCTTCGCCATCACATTGTGTGAGTGCACGTGTCCGCGTTTTGTTTCCGAAAAAAGTCGCGCGATTACCTCTGTTATTTATTGTTGCATCCGCAGCCTCTCTGGCAACATCTCCTTCGGTTTCTCGTACTTGAACCCGTTCGCCTCTCGTCTCTCGGCGATCCCCTCGACGATCTCCTCCAACCTCGGCATTCTCCTCTCCTTCAACTTGCTAAAGACGAGGTCCCCGTCGTAATAAATCTCAAACGCCCCGGTGTTCCCGAAATTCTGTTTCAGCACGTTCCCGAGAAAGTGAATCGTCAACATCGAGTGCATCTTATTCGTTTCCATGGACGACACCCACTCCGGGATTGGCGTTCCAGCCGGTAAAAAATCTTGAATAAGCCGCGAGCCTCGAAAAGTCACCCCGAGCATCCCTAGTTGCGCGTAATTCGTCAATCGCGTCATAATTCTCATCGCTGGTTTCGGCGGGTAATTCGTCGGGACGATGGCTACGTCTCGACCGAAATGGTGCGAACAAATCTGACGGACGTGTTCGAACCCGCCTCGGTATTGTCACGACTGACAGAAGGAGATGTGAATTTTATCACCCAAGGAAAGTGCATCTTTCGCGTCGTTGATGTTGTCGATGTTGTTGTTGTTGTTGTTGTTGGCATTCATCGCGTCGCTGAAATCATCGCGCAATCCAATCGCCATGGAGAGTCCGATGAACGCGAGGAGGAACAGCTTTGAAAAGGAAGAAGCATTCGTCGTCGTGGTCGTGGTCGTCTCTGCGGTTTCTCCTCTCGCGGCGGACGACGTCGACGACTTTTTTAAACCGTCGTCGACGGCGCTCTTCGCCTCTTCTTCCTCCTTCGCCGCCACGCCTTCGTCGTCGTCGTTGCGGACGGCGGCGGCCGGCGCTCATTTTTTTCCGCTCTGTCTCTCTCTCTCTCTCTGTCTCTCTCTGTCTCTCTGGGCAGATTTGTGTCTCTTTTGTGTTTTTCTTCTTCTCTCTTCGTACCGCTTTACCGCCTTTTTTTTCGCACGCGAGTTTACGACGTAAAATAATAAAATAATAATAATAGCAAGAACAAAAACGATGGGGAAGAAGAAGAAGCTCTCCGGCGCGGCGAAGAGGAAGAAGAAAAAGGAGACGGAAAAGGCGATCGCAGAGGCTGAGGCGGATTTGGAGAGATTGAAGCTTGGACCGACAAAGTTGTGGACGGGTTTGGTGACGCATCACAGGGATATTTTTGTATCGCATGTGCTTCCGAAATTGAACACGACAGATCGGTTTTTGTTTTCGAAGGCGAATATTGAGCATTTCGATTTACTCAAATACGCGGGTGTAGACGTATCGAAATTACGTTGGTATATTTCCGAATGCTCATCCATTTCGACGTTGGAATTGGCGTGGAATAATTTCGAATGGGGAGGGAAACTTGACGATGGAACCGTGGCAGATCAAGCCTGGTTTTGCTCTCAAGTTGCTCAAACAAATGAACTCGAGTTGCTCAAGTGGGTCAGAGAAGTGAAAAAGTGCGAGTGGGGTGAATGTACGATTAATAAAGCAGCATACGTAGGTAATCTCGAGATGTTGAAGTACTGCTTTGCTAACGGTTGTCCGTATGATGAAACGACGGCATGTCGTGTCGCTGCTGGAAAAGGGCACATCGACTGCCTTCGCTTTCTTTTCGCCAAGGTGAAACCTTCGCGAGAAACGGAAAAGGATGCTGCACAAGCGGCGGCAATAGAAGGTCAACTGGACATCTTGAAATATTTCGTCGAAGAAAGAAAGATATCTGATGCTATGAAGACCGAATGCGTGTTACGATCTGTATTCGACGATCATCTTGATTGCGTCAAATACATGGTCGAAGAGGCGAAAGCACCTCTTGACGACTGGCGACACATCGCTCAGGCGCGATATTTTAAGCAAACCGAGTGCTTACACTACTTGCGAGAAAAAGGGTGTAAAGAACCAACAGACGCGCAGTACACTGAACTGACTAACCATTACAGTGCGAACGAGGTATAGCGAAGCAGCGAGCGTGAAGATAATTAGATTGTGAAACACACACACAGAGAGAGAGAGAGAGAGAGACGCCTTTATCCTTTTCAAGCCACGCGTTTGAAGTTGTTTTTTCCTTTTTTGCGTGAACACTTACTTCCCTTTTTCTGCACAAATATATCTTCTCTCTCTCTCTCCTAAACCCGCGCGCTCGCAGCACGCGAAGCGAAAACATCAACACAAACACGCAGAGTCACACGCGCAGTTCGTCTCCTTCTTCGTCGTCGTTAACATGGAGGACGCGTTCGCGCGTTCGATCGGCGAGGTAAACTTGTTATATTATTTCCTCACCTTGGTTTTTTGGATTATCGATCGAGAGGTTTTCGAACGCGCGCGCGGTTTTTTTCTATGCGCGTCTTCTTCTTCTTCTTCTATTCTCTGAACGAGTCTCGCTGACCGGTATTCTTCTCTCGTTTCTCTCGTTTCTCTCTCTTTCTCTCTCTCTCTCTCTCGCATCAGGTGCTGGACTACCACCAGGTGGACGCGAACAGAGGTTTATCGGAAAAGACGAACCAAATCGATAAACTTCGCCTGAGGTTTGGCGCGAACGAGATGCCGGAGGAAAAAGGGCAAAATTTTATAAAGTTAATTTTGAAGCAATTCGACGATTTACTGGTGAAGATATTAATCGTCGCCGCGATCGTGAGTTTTGTATTAGCCGCGGTGGATGGAGACGGGGAGTTGGCGTTCGTGGAGCCGACGGTGATTGTGTTGATTTTAATCGCCAACGCGACGGTTGGAGTGGTTACGGAGACGAACGCGGAGAAGGCGATTGAGGAGTTGAAGGCGTACCAGGCGGATTTAGCGACGGTTTTGAGAGATGGGCGATTGAGAGTGGTAAAAGCGAGCGAGTTAGTGCCTGGGGATATTATCGAAGTCGCGGTTGGAGCGAAAGTACCGGCGGATTGTAGGATTATTGGAATTTTGAGCTCGACGCTGAGAGTGGATCAGGCGATTTTGACCGGCGAGAGCGGTAGCGTGGAGAAGGAGGCAGGACACATAGACGATAGCGAACGGGCGAGAAGAGCGGTGGTTCAAGATAAAACGTGCTTACTGTTCAGTGGGACGGTAGTGAGCGTAGGGAGAGCGAGGGCGGTCGTCGTCGGGACTGGTTTGAACACGGCGATTGGGAAAATTCGAGACGCGATGAAAAACCACGGCGGAGACGACGAGGAAGAGATGACGCCTTTGAAGAAAAAGTTGGACGAGTTCGGGAGATTGTTGAGTAAAGTGATCGCGGTCGTATGTATTTTGGTCTGGGTGGTCAACATTGGACATTTTGGCGACCCTTTGTACGGCGGTTGGTTTCGGGGAATGGTGTATTATTTGAAAATCGCGGTGGCGTTGGCCGTCGCTGCTATTCCTGAAGGTTTACCAGCCGTGGTGACGACGTGCTTGGCGTTAGGAACGAGAAAAATGGCAAAGAGACACGCGATCGTGAGATCGTTACCGTCGGTGGAGACTTTAGGGTGCACGACGGTGGTGTGTTCAGACAAGACGGGGACCTTGACGACGAACGCGATGTGCGTGCAAAAGATGTGTGTGGTGGATCGCACGAAGCAAAGAAGTAGTAGCAATAGTAGTAACGGTGGTAGTGGTGCAGGGAGTGGGAGTAGTAACGCGCCCTTATTGAGAGAGTTTGACGTGGAAGGTAACTCGTACGCGCCGGACGGATTGATTCTCGAAGCGTCCAACGGAGTCATTTCTCCGAGACAACAGCGGTTTAACTCCATCAACAAAGACGTGGTGAAACACCCGGCGGATTTACCGTCGGTGTTGCACTTATCCATATGCGCTTCCTTGTGTAACGATTCTACGTTGACGTTCGATTTGAACAAGAGAGAATACGCGAAAATTGGTGAATCGACCGAAGTTGCGTTGCGAGTTCTTTCCGAAAAGATTGGTCTCCCCGGTTTCGACGCCATGCCATCGGCGCTGACAAAGCTGTCCGAGCAAGAACGCGCGTCGTATTGCGCCGCGTATTGGGCCGGACAATTCAAACGTGTAGCGCAAATGGACTTCACTCGAGACCGAAAAATGATGAGTACCTTGTGCTCTCGAAAAGGGACGAACATTTTGTTTTCCAAAGGCGCTCCAGAGGCGGTGTTGGAAAAATGCTCCAACGCTCTCACCAACGGCAAAGGCGCGGCGGAACCGATGAACGATCAAGTTCGCAAAGACTTAAACGACGTCCTCGCGAAGTACGCGAAAACTAGTCTGCGCGTTTTAGCATTAGCCATGCGTCCAATGCCTGCGAAACAAACGCAAATCTCCGCGGAGGATGAAAACGATTTGACGTTCCTAGGTTTCGTCGGCATTGCGGACCCGCCGCGAGCGGAAGTTGCTCGCGCGATTGCCACATGCAGAGGCGCGGGTATTCGCGTCATCATGGTCACTGGGGATAATAAAACAACTGCAGAGTCTATTGGCGCGCAAATTGGCCTCGTCGAAGCGGACGCGTTCGGCGAACCGATCGTTCCAGAAGGTGCGAGTTTACAAGGCGTAGACTTTGAAGAGTTGAAATCGGAACGAGAAAAATCAGAAGCGGCGACGCGATTGACCATTTTCAGTCGCGTGGAACCCTCGCACAAGGCAAAGTTAGTAGAGTTGTTGAAGAATCAAAGGCACGTCGTCGCCATGACTGGCGATGGCGTCAACGATGCCCCAGCTTTGAAAAGAGCCGACATCGGCATCTCCATGGGTTCCGGCACCGCGGTGGCGAAACACGCGAGCGATATGGTTCTCGCCGATGATAACTTTGCCTCCATTGTTTCTGCCGTCGCCGAAGGTCGAGCAATTTATGACAACACGAAAGCGTTCATTCGATACATGGTTTCCTCGAATATTGGTGAAGTCGTGTGCATCTTCATCGCCGCGGCGTTGGGCATGCCGGAGACGTTGTGCCCGGTGCAACTCTTGTGGGTGAACTTAGTCACGGACGGCTTACCCGCCACCGCGCTCGGGTTCAACAAACCTGATCGCGACATCATGCGACAACGCCCGAGATCCCCTACGGAACCTATCGTTGACTCGTGGCTCTTCGTTCGGTACTTGATTGTCGGCGTGTACGTCGGCATCGTCACCGTCGTCGCCTTTGCCTGGTGGTTCATGTACTTTGAAAACGGTCCACTCCTCTCTTGGAGCGATTTGACCTCGTTCGAACAGTGCGTCGAAGGTGCCCACGATTACTCGTGTCAAATATTCAAAGACCGCCGCCCTTCGACCATGTCCATGACTGTCCTCGTCACAGTTGAAATGTTCAACGCCTTGAACGCTTTATCGGAAAACTCCAGTTTATTGAAACACCCTCCGTGGTCTAACAAATGGCTCCTAGGTGCCATCTTCATCTCCATGGCTTTACACGCGATGATTTTATACGTTCCGTGGATGAACATCACCTTCAGCGTGAGCTACTTATCCTGGCAAGAATGGAAAGCGGTTTTATGGCTCTCCTTCCCGGTCATCATCTGCGAAGAAATTCTGAAAGCGTTGACGAGAAAGTTTAAAAAGCGAGCGCGCTTCTGGCGCTTTGGTCGCAAAAGCAGTTTGCTTCCCTCCTCGAGACGGGATCATAGCGGTGGGAATAGCATTAGCGGGAGTAGCCCGAAATTCCACAATCAGCTTTCACCGCACACCATGTGATAGAATGCGAGCGAAAAGAGAGATTTGCGCGTTGATGATGTTTTGGATTTTTTAATACTTATTTTTTAGTTGTTGTTGTGAAACTCAACCAATTTGTCACAAGGTACGCGCTCAAACAGAAAGCCGCGATAATCGCGCGCACCACGCGATCATAAAACATTTTTATCCCTCTCCTCTCTCTCCTCTCTCTCTCTTTCCTTCCCTCCGATGCCGCAAAAGCGACTCTCCATCTGTTTCGTCTCCGACTTCTTCCTCCCTCACGTCGGTGGCGTTGAATTACACATCGCGCACCTCGCCTCGGAACTCGCGCGACGAGGTCACAAAGTGTGCGTGTTCACGCACTCGTACAACGACACCGGTGATGTCGATAATAATAATAATAAGAATAAAAGCGACAAGGAGGTGTATTCTGGCATCAGGTACCTGAGATCCGGCGTGAAAGTCTATTACGTGCCGAGACTGACCATCGGCCAAACCAACTGTTGTTTCCCTACGATTTTTGGCACTTTGAAAATTTTCCGAATAGCGTGCGTCCGGGAAGGGGTGAACGTGGTGCACGCGCATCAAGGCGGGACGCTCTCTCACGAGTGCATGCTGCACGCGAAGACGTTAAAAATACCTTGCTGCGTGTTTACGGACCACTCTTTGTTTGGGATGAACGACGACGTGGCGAGCATTCATAGCAATAAGGTGTTGCGGATGACGCTCGGGGAGGCGGATCGGGCGGTGTGCGTGACGAAGGCGGCGAAGGAAAATACGTGTTTGAGAGGTGGAATGAACGTCGTGCCAGTGCGTAGGGGTGGGAGATGGATGAAAAAAAGGAAAGGAAGAGAAGAGGAGGAAGAAGAGTATGCGTACGAGTTGCGCGGGTTTGATCCGAGGAAGATTGAGGTGATTCCAAACGCCGTGGACGGCGAGGCGTTTTATCCTCCTTCTCGTGCGATGGAGAAAAGAACGGATGTTAGATCTGGTAGTAGTAAAAGTAGTGGTAGTAAAAGTAGTAGTGGTAGTGGTGGTAGCGCTAAAAGAAGCGTCAAGAAAGAGGTCACCATCGTCGTCTGTTCGCGTTTGACGTACCGCAAAGGCATCCACCTTCTCGCGAAACTCATTCCGTTGACGTTGAAAGGAAACAAAAACGTGCGTTTCATAATCGCAGGATCAGGACCGATGGAACCGCATTTACGCGAGGTGTGCGAGAAAACGCACAAGAAAGAATGCCGCGGAAAAGTAGAATTCTTAGGCGACGCGAAACACGAGGACGTGCCGAATATTTTACGCAGAGGGGATATTTTCTTGAATTGTTCGTTGACCGAGGCGTTTTGTACGGCTATCGTCGAAGCCGCGAGTTGCGGGTTGTTGGTGGTTGCGACAGGCGTCGGCGGCGTTCCAGAAGTGTTACCAGGTCTCACGATGGTCGCTCCTCCGTCGCCATCGCCGCTTGCAGAGGCGAAAACGGGAAGGAGAAGAAAACTCGCGACGGGGAAACCGAAAGAAATACCGTCGTCTTTTTTAGCCCCGCCGACGGTTTCAGGTTTGTTCGAGCAGCTCGAAAAAGCCATAGCGCTCGTCGCGAACGGCGACATAGGAGATCGCGAGCGAGAGGCTATCAGCGATCAAATATTACAAACGTATTCCTGGTCCACCGTCGCGAAAACGACCGAAAATTTGTACTTGGACGTGCTCCTCGAAAAAGAAAAGAAGAAGACTTCAAGCGAGAGCAAAACGACACACAGAGCGCGCTGGGAGCAAAACGCGAAAAAGCGAAAGACGAACGAAGACGACGACACTTTCGCCGACCGCGTGATTGAAAAGTGCACCCACCAAGGCGTCGTCTTCGGCCCTCTCTTGTGTTGCGTCGCGGCGCTCGTGAAACTCTATTTGAAAGCGCTCGAACTCCTAGATCCGGACGAGAACATTCGAGAGAGATCGACTTTTATTCGCGAAAAGACTTTGGATTCGAATCAAGCCGTTGGTATTTCTAATGGTGGAAGAAATGGTGGTAACGACAGCGCGGACGATATCGGTCGGTTTCTCACCGAAAAGTGGAAGGAGGAGAAGAAGAAGAAGAAGAAGAAGTGAAAGACTCCAGCGCTTGGTTGTAATTTTCCTTTTTTTTGTTTTTCGAAATCGCACACGCACAACTAAATTTCTTCATTTTTTCTCATCGCGCGCGACCGTAAAATAAAAAAAGATGGAAGAAACGAATCGGAGAGCGTCGACGAGGAGGAAGAAGGCGCCGTCGCGACCGAAGCGAGGACGAAGAAGCTCCGCGGCGCTCGCCTCGTTCGTCTCGTCTTTCTTCCTCTTTTTGTTCTTCTTAAAATGCGTCGTCGTCGTCGACGTCCCGAGCAAAAACGCACTTTTTTTCGCGGAGGCGTTGGAATTCGATCTCGTTCACCGCGGGGACTCGGAGTACGACGACATGAAGTGCGTGTCGGAGGAGCACAACGAGCGCGCGATAGTATTATTTTCGTTTAAATCAATAGATAAGGTGAAACTTTCGATTAAACTGTTCGATCCGAACGAGAAAGTGGTGAAGCAGTTTGAGGACGTTTCGGAGGGCGATTATGGATTCACCGCGGAGGTTGGCGGGGATTACAAGGCGTGCTTTTTTGCGGCGCACATATCGGCGGAGGATCGCATGAAGCACCGGGTGAGTTTGGAGTGGAAGTCTGGAGTCGCGGCGACAACGTGGGGGAAGATTGCGAAGCAAACGGACGTTGACGTGTTTACGAAGTCGTTGCGCAGGTTGGAGGCGGATTTAATCGAAGTGCACGAGACGATGTTGGAGTTGAGGAAATTGGAGGCGGATATGCGAGATAAGAACGAGGCGACGAATTCCAGAGTCGTTTGGATGGGACTGATTAGTTTGTTCGTTTGCGTTGGTTTGGCGTTTTGGCAGATTTTCTATCTGAAGGCGTTCTTCAAGAGGAAGAAAGTTTTGTGATGAGAGGATTATTATCTAAATGTATCTATTCATCTATTCATCTATCTATTTACCTAAATGCTGCTAAAATCGTGTTTGATTACGTTCTGTCCTCCTTTTATTTAAAAGGTGTAATCGAACAAGCGAAACCATTTCGACCAACGGCGATTGATTTCTCTTTTCGTCGCGCGGCTCAAATCCGCCGCAAAGGCGTTCTTCTTGAAGTTCTGCAACGCTGCGGATCCGATGTACGCTTTCGCTTTCTTTTCTGCGTCGCTCCCTTTGTACTTTTCCTTTTTGTTGTTCAACTCAAACTTGTTGTAAATCTTCTCCAGAGTTTCCAGAGGCCTTTCGTCCAACTCGGCAAAAGGTATTTCCATCACGCGCGTCGGGGAGATGTCCTTCACGTCCTTCTCGTACGCGTCGTGTAAAATCTCCCCTTGTCTAAAAATAAACTCCTCGATCTCCTGTCTATTTCTCGGTGCTTGTAAGAAACAGGACCAGTAATACTTGTCGGCCATGTTCGCCGCGCTTTGAAAGGTTTCATACGGGTGGCGATGGCACACTAAAAATTGCGCTTTCGGGAACATGCGCGCTAAAAGTTTGATCCGAGCCATGTGCACGGGCGATTTCAACACCAATCTTCTTCTTCTTCCCTTCCCTCTTTTTTTCTTCTCTGCGGCGTACGTGACTTTTTGCACGAAATACCAAAAAGAATCTCGCCAAATTCGAGCGTCTTCCAGTTTGCACGGATACTCCTCGTCTTCGCCGTCCAAGCGATAAAACGGTCGAAACGTTTCTTCTAATCTCGGAAACATCAAAGGCGCGTACGGCGACGCCAAGCAACTGGACAATTGGTTCGTGGCAACTTCATCTTCTTGCGGAGTATCGTGCGCCAATCGCATGTTATCCATTGGTCTCGTGTCGTCCATGATCGCCTTTAACATTTCCCTCACTCGTTTCGGAAACAACAAAAACGAGCTCGGAAACCCGACGTCGAACGTCGTGCACGTGTAAAACGAATCCTCGTCTAGAGTTAAGAGATTGTGCAAATGCGTCGTTCCGGTTCTCGGATGACCGACAATAATGATCGGATCGTCACCAACGCGCGTCTTAGAAATCGCGCGACCGTACAACACCATCTCGATGCACGCGAAGAGCGCGTTGAAAAATGACATCGCCGTCAGAAAAACCAGCCGCGGGAAATATCGAACGTATTCGATGTCCGCATAATATTTCCGAACCAACCGAAACCACTGCGGGAAAGTCATCCCGCTCAAAGGGTGGTTCTTCACGCTCGAGAAATCTCTCGGACGCCACGGAATGTGCGCTCTTTCTGCCATTCTCTCTCTCTCTTAAAAAAATGTTCAGTTATTCTGAGAAAACGTGTGTTTGCACTTCTCGCACTCGTAAAAAACCGTCTGCCCTTCGTCCGCGCTTCTCAGCTGCATGGTATAAAACCTCAACACTTGATTCGGACACTTCGGACACGGCTCGTCCACCGTCGCTCTCTCTCTTTCCACGTCGTCGTCGTGTCGTTCGCTCCCAATCTTCGTCCCGTCCGGGTTCCGAGGTTCGATGTTGAATTTGTACAAAAAACTGGCGGCGTTCGAGGACGTTTTCGTCGTTTTCGCGTCGTTGAACACCTTTTCCGTGGAGTGCGACTTGTTGCAGCTCGAGCACGCGATCGTCGGAGACGCGGCGAGTAAGCGCATCGCGTATCCGCATCGCTCGCACGGTGCCGTCATTGTTTTTTTTGTCGTTTGTGGTCTTCTCTCTCTCTCTGTGTCTCTCCCTCTGTGTCTCCTCCTCTCCCTAATAACAAACACGAGAAGAGAGCAAAACGCGTTTGACTCCGAGAGAAACAACACAAACACGCTCTCGTTCGACGCAAAATAAAAAATTTTGAAGAAGAAGAACAAGAAGAAGAAGAAGAAGTTCTCTCTCTTCTGCGTTCCGTTTCGTTCGTGAATGCACCTCTCGGAGGAGCATTTTTCGCACTCGTTAAACTCGTATTTGAAAAAGAAAAAAAACGCAACAAAACAGTAAGAAAAATTGGCACGAGAGCGTGTGCGCGAGAGAAAGAGCAAACGCGCGCGAACGACGTGAACGACGACGACGTGGAAGAGAGAGAGAGAGAGACGCCGAAGAAGAAAAGAGACGCAGCGCGTTCTTTAACTTTCTTTACTTTTTTGGCGCCGTCGTGGTAACCTTTTTGAAAAAGCGCCCGGAAGTAAAAGCGCGAGAGCACACGAAAGGGAGATCTCGCGCGGAGAGAATTTTTGGGATTGCGTTTTGTTGTTGTTGTTGTTGTTTGTTGCGAGGGAAAGAGAGTGAAGAGAGAGTATTGAAGAGAACCACCACTACCTACCCATCAAATGTCTGCGAGCGGAGCGGCCGCCGCGGGCGGTAGCGGTGGTGGCGAGAACGCGAATAATAACGCGGGAACAACAGCGAATGGGAAGCCGTCGCCAATTCGTGGAAGTGGAGGAGGTGGTGGTGGTGGCGGAAGCGGGACGAAGATTTCGCTGTCGCACATCACGAAACCGTCTTCGTCTTCGATGATTCCTCCGCCGACGTACGTCACGGCGTCGTCGTCTATGAACAACAGCAAAGGGAAAGCGACGACAACGGCGGCGATTGGGAAGAGCGTTTTGCCTTCCGGAGGCGCGATGAACGCCGAGGATTTCGTGCTTCTCGCGAAGCAGAAGCAAAAGGAGCAACAGCAACAGCAACAGCAACAGCAACAGCAACAGCAACCGGTAAGAGTGTTTGGCTCGGATGCTTCGCATAAGCCGGCGTTTGGGAAGTCTCCCACGCCTCCTCCTCCTCCAGTGCCTCCCGCTCCCGCTCCCGCTCCGGCTCCGGCTGCTCCGGCTGTGAGTAATCCTCCTCCCGCGAGTACCGGACAGAAGAAGGCGAACGTGTGGACGCGTCCGGTGGGAAATCCCCCGGCGAACGGAGTGCCTTCTCCTGCAAAAGCGGCGCCAGCGGCAGTGGCACCACCGCCAGTGAGCAATGGTAATGCGACCAGCAATAATAATAAGAATACCGGAGCTCAGAATACTGGGAATGTTATTAAATCAAGCGTAGCGACTCAAACGAGCGCATCGATGATCGCAAAGAACAATACTACTACTAATAATAATCAACAACACCAAACAGTAGGGAGTAACGTAAGCAAGGGTACGCCGTCGCCCGTGGCTAAAAAACACCAGCAGCAACCTCAACAACAACAACAAAAAGAGAAAGCGAAATCACCTCTCGTTGAAGCGGCGAAATCGCCGCAAGATCCTCAACCAACGGGTACGGCGACAACAAAAGATGCTACGGTAAGCGCTGGTCCGGAGACCACAACGCCGGCGACGATTACGTCCGTGACGAACAAATCGATGCCTGCGAAATTGTCGAGTGTGGCTGCTGTTGGTGGTAGTCAATCTAACGCTACAAATGCTACAACAACAACAACAACGACAAATACTACCACTACAACGAAGAATACGAAAGTGATTCCAACGCAACCTCTCGCTAGGGGACGGGCCTCACCACCGGCGGATGCGATCTACACCGAAAACGAGTCGCTTCTTACCTCTCCGGGGCCACCGGAAGTGCAAAATAATACAGACGCGAAGAAGAGCAGCACTACCGCAACGACGAAAGCGGCAGCGGCGGTTGCTGAGAAAGAAAGTGCGGCAGCGGCACCTGTAGCAGCACCAGCTGTGAATACGGCGACAGCAGGGCCTGTGAAAGAGTACCGAGGTAAAATTTCGTGTCCTGCGTGTGCGAAAGATTTCGATGGCTCTTCCAAGTTGCGCTTACACGTGATCAAGTGTCGCGTCGCGCACACTGGTGGCTTTAAGGTGGGTTTACTTACCGACGATAAAATCAACACGTTAGTGGCAGACAAACTTCGCGAGGCTCTGCAGGTCGGTAAGGATGTGGCGCAACAGAGGAAAAAGGACGCGGCGTCTGCGGAAAGAACTCCTTCGAAAGCGATGACTGAAGCCACGGACGACGACAGCGATTCGGAAGAACCAAAAATGTTCCAGCCTTCTAAAAAGCAATTAGATGAGAAAGGTAAAGACGGCGGCGATGGAAAGAACAATGCGGCATCAGGTAAAGAGAGAAGCACTTTGCAAGGTATCGAAGAAACGTTACTCGGTGATGGAGATAGCGACTCAGATGACCGAGATTTTGTCGCGCACGCAGCTGACGTAGCCTTGCGAAAGAAGAAGATGCCTTCAAAATATCGCGGCGGTTCGAGCGTTCGCGTCACTCCGGACGATGCGCTCGCGGAGAGATTACTTCGCGACGATGTAAATTTTCCTCCAGCGGAGACAAATTCGACTAGAAGAGACGGTAATCGAGGTGCTGGTGCGAAGAGTGCTAACAAATTAGACGATTTCGAAAGTGACGACGAGCAACGAGCTGCCGTTCGTACGCAGAAACCGAATGATAAAGTGCCGGAAGCTTTGAGATGCACTCGAACAAACGGCGTGTGGCGCTGTTCAAAAGAAAAGGTTGCCGGCGCGATGTTCTGCGAAAAGCATTTGCCAAAACCCGCGAAATCGAAGGCTGCAAAAGGGAAGTCTGGGCTTGGGAAAGAAACTGTTGATGATATCGAACCCGAGAAGGAGGATTTGTTGACGGAAGATGACGAGGAGGAGGATGAAGAAGAAACGGTGGTGCCGGACAAGAAAGATACAAGCTTTCGAGGACGGAAGCCGCACCTTCTCGTGTCTGGAGATGCGGTGAAAAAACCAGTCTCCCTATCTGGAAAAGCGCTCGATTGTCCGCACTGTGGGAAGCATTTCGAGAAGAATTCCCCGGGAAGATCTTCACACATTCGCTCGTGTGAAGCCAAAACTCGAAAAGCTGGTGGTAAAATTCGAAATTCAGTTTCACTTTCACCGACCCCAGTAAAATCTGTCGCAAAGTCAAAGAAAGCTGTGGCGGCGCCTGCTCCGGCTCCATCTCCTCCCCCATCATCGAAAGCTGCCCCTGCGAGTGAGTTCACGTGCAGGAAATGCGGCAAAGTCTGCGGAGGTCGGGGTCCTCTTACGATGCACGAGCGGTCTTGTAAAGGCGTCTCGAGTGATAAAGCTCCCGCTTCGAGCGCATCTATTTGCGAGAAATGCGGCAAAGTGTGCGGAGGACAGCGTCAACTGACGATGCACGCGCGAGCGTGTAAGGGCGACTCGGGCGTCTCAGAGCCACCAGTCGCAGAGCCTCCAGTTGCCTCTTCTCGGAAGAAACGAGGGCGACCTGCGGATGTGCCCGCGACTGCAGAGGTACCAGCAAAAGTCCCCAAACCGACGATGAAATACAAGAGTAATGCTGGAAAGCCGGATTGGATGTGCCGTGCCCGGGGAGGAAACTGGATCTGTCATGAAACTAAAGCTCCTGGCGATGACAACTATTGCAAGAAGCATGCACACATGAGAAAAGGCTCAAAGAGAAAAGGCGCGAGCGCACCGGCAACTGAACCAGCAGCAGCGAAAAAAGCGAAGAAGACGAGCGTTCGAATTAGTTTTCAAACCAAGTTTTGTGGATATTGCATTCATGAGAAGTTCCAAGAAAGGGACGACTTGGTGGCGCATTTGAAGACGAGACATGGCATTACCGACGTCGTGGTATCGAATCTTCCAGTCGAAGGGGTGCCACTAATGCCCAAATACGACCCTGACGCTGCACCGGAGATGCGTTCTCCGTCACCGTCGCCCGTGCCTGAACCTCTTCCTCCGGCTCGTATTGCAGCTGTGGAATCCGCTCCAGTCTTGTTTCAGCAAGCACCCGTCGAGGATGCACCGCGCGCTGTGGGAGACTTTACGTGCAAGAAATGTGGTAAAGTGTGTAGGAGTAAAGGCCCATTTACGATGCACGTGAGAAGTTGCAAAGGTACTAACGCCGCGTCCAATGCGAGCAAGCCTGCACCCGCAGCAACAAAAGCAGAAGCACCGGTTGGCAAAGTCGGAACCAGACGACAGCAGCTGAAGGAACCGCCTTCCTCGGACGTTGGAGTAGCCTCGCCGTCGGTTCCAAGAAAAGACGTTGCGGTCGTTAGCATGGAACGAAACGAGCGCAGCTCTTCTTTGGTGTTGGCTGTAGCCAACAACACGTCTAGCGGCGGCGCCGTTGCTGCCGTGGCGGATTCGGCAGAAATCGCAAAGCTTCTTGAAATTGTGAATGCCCAAAACGCGCGCATTCAGCAGCAAGATATTGCAATAAAAAAGCTCGCCGACCAGTGCTTGCTCATGTCTCAGAATATCAAAACTGGATGGTTACCTCCATTCGATCCGACAGCGGAAATAAAGCGGATCAAGGCCCCTGGTGCGAACCCGGGATATAACCCGATTATTCAATTCGGACGCTTGTTGTGGCTCACCGGTATAGTCTCTCGAGAACTGTCCAACGACGCGGGAGAACAAACGCTCTCTGCTTTGCAGAATATGAAGTTTATGCTCACGCAAGCCGGAACTGATTTGAAACACTTGTTGAGAGTCACGTTACACGTGAGCGACATTCGAGTCATGGAGAAGACGGCGAGTGCGTGGAAAGAGTTTTTCATTAAAAGGAACGGCATGAAGGAAGAGGACTTACCGGTGCGACTAACGACGCAGTCGGTGTTGAAGGATCCAAAGTTTTTAGTCGAAGTGCACGCCGAAGCGGTAGTGCCGGAGAAGAAAGACGATATGAAAAGCGCGGCTGACGGTGCCAGAGCAGCTCTTGGAAACGCCTAAAGAGAAGAACAAGAAGGAGAAGTTGTACAAACTGAGAAACACTACCGTATATACGAGAAAAACATAAAAGCGATGTATAAAATAGAAAAAGAGAGAGAGAAAGGAACGAACACGACGTAAATTAAAGTAATAATAAGTCACAACACACACACGAATCCAAGTTAATCCAAAGTTTTAGTTTTAGCACTTCTTTACGCTTCAACTTCTTCTTCTTCGTACTCTTCTTCGTACTCTTCTTCTTCCTCTTCTTCCTCTTCCTCCTCTGCGGCCGACTGTCTCTCGCGTTTATTCTTCATCTTCTTTTCCTGTTCGTACCTCTTATTCACCTCATCTTTAGTCACTCTCGGCACAATATACATAGTCATCGCGTTTCCTTCCATCCCGGGTTGCTTTTCTAAAGTTCCGTACTCTTCGATGTCTTCCACAAATCGATCGAACATCTCTCTCCCGATGTGTCGGAAATCATTCTCCCGCCCGCGAAACTGGCAAATCACTTTCACCTTGTCACCGTTGCTCAAAAACTTCTGCGAAGATCTCAATCGAACGTCGTAATCGTGCGTATCAATGTTATATCGCATTTTCACCTCCTTCAACTCCACTTGCGTCAATTTTGCCTGTCGTTTCTTCTCGCGGTCTTTCTTCTCTTTTTCGTATTTGTACTTGGAATAGTCCATGAACTTCGCCACGGGAGGGTCGGCTTCCGGACTAACGATGACCAAATCCAAACCTAACTCCTCGCCTTTTTCCAGCGCTTCTTCCGTGCTCATAACCCCGAGCATTTCCTTCTCCGGGCCTAAAACGCGCAATTCCTCGAAATCCAAAAGTTGCTCGTTCCTCAACGGGCCTTGGTTCGGGTTTCGCCACGGACCGCGATTGCGCCCGCGACCGCCGCCTGAACGCCGACCGCCGCCTCGCCCACGACCACCTCGCCCACGACCGCCTCGCCCCATCGCGTGAACGACTTGCAGTTCCCCTCTACCTCTTCTCGGGATGGACTCGTCGTTCACTTCCTCTGCGGCGGCGGCGGCGGCGAGCGCTACCGAACATCTCGAAGAAGGTGAAGAAGAAGGAGAAGAAGAAGAGGAAGAGGTTACTTTCATCATCATCATTCGCCCAATTTCCAATCGGCAGCTCTCCACGACGTCGGACGAGCACAACGCGTCTGCGTTTCCTTCCTCCGCGCATCCTCTCGCCGTCACTTTCCCCCCTCGTTCGGCGCCGTTCGTTCCGCTCGCGTTTCGATGGTGTTGGTGTTGGTGTTGCTGCTGCTGATGATGATGACGACGCAGAAGGAAAGCTGCTCTTTTTTGATGCGTCTTCCCGACGGAAGAAGAAGCATTAGTAGTAGCAGCAGCTGCAGCAGCGGTGGTGATGGTTGCAAACATCGCGATTCTCTCTCTTCTCTCTCTCTCTCTCTCTATATATATATATGTGTAAAGGCTGTCGTCGCTTCAAAGGCGGTGGGGGACGACGGGGGCGCAAACCTTCTTTTTGTCGATGTAGTGGATAGGAGGAAGGTTCCGGTTTTTCGAGTTTTTGAACGTTTAGGGTTTATATGAAACCCTAAAAAAAGAAAAAAAATGAGCACATGCTTCTGCTTTTTTTTTCTCCAGAAGAAAAAGAAAAAGAAAACGACGACGATTGCGCGCTTCTCCCTCGTCCGCCGACTACTCGCAGTTGGAGCGGCGACTTCCAGAAAAAGAGGAGGAGAAGGACGGCGAGACGCGTCTGCTTGCATCCTCGCGCAGAATAATAATAACACCTCGAGCAACAAAACGCATCTCTTCTGTCTTTCCCCCGGGAAGCAAAAAAGCATCATCGCGTCCGTAACGACCTCTTCCAGTTGTTTATCGGGAGGAGTGGTATTATTCGAAGAAAGAAGAGCGCGGCATCAACATCGTCGACATCATCAACGAAGGGGAGGAGAAGGAGGAATACGAACGCCGCGAAGAAGAGAGATGGGGTGCTGCTGCTCCAAAAACGACGCGAAGGAAGAAGAGCCGCCGGATGAAGTTGTTGCTCCGAGGAAAGGCATACTCAAACCAACCTCGAACTTTGCGAAGAAGGAGGAAGGAGGAGCTCTGAAAAAGAAAGGGTGGAGAGACCCGATCGATGCGAAAAAAGTGCTCTCGTTTTGGTTCACGGAAGAGGCGTATTTCGCGGAGGAGAAGACGCGCGCGCTGATGCGCACGAGGGAGTATTCGTCGAAGATGAGCAGCGAGTTGTGGTACTCCGGGTCGAAAGAAGCGGACGAGAAGTGCAAGCAACATTTGCGCGCTGAAGTTGTCGTCGCGCAGAAGGAAAAGTTGACGGAAGCGCAACTGGCGAAGAACGCGTTTTCGAGCGCGACGACGCGGTTGGACGCGATATTCGCGAGAGTTATTTTGTTGGACCAAATCAGCAGGAACGTGTTTCGAGGGACGGAGAAAGCGTTCGCAGGGGACGAGTGCGCGTTGCGGTACGCGAAATTTATCGTTCGCGAAGAGCTGGGAGACGATTTACCTCCCGCCGCGCTTGGATTTATCGTCAGTCCGTTTTTACACTCTGAGCTGGTCGAGGACCACGTGTTGGCGGAGAAGTTTTGTAGGAAAATGATAGACAAGAACGGCGCGAACACGCCGCTGGAGTGGACGTTGAAATACGTTTTAGGACACAAAGAAGTGCTAGAAATGTTCGGTCGATACCCGCACAGGAACGAAATATTAGGAAGAGAGACGACGGCGGAAGAGGCGCAGTGGTTGGTCTCCGCGCAAGTCCCCGGCTGGGCGAAGAGTCAAAAGAAAAAGTAAAGCGGCAGTTCCCTCATAGAAGAGATTTTAGGCATCGATGTTAACGAAAGTCGTCTCGCGCGATTACTTCACGTTCGTTGACGATGGTATTAATGCTTGATGGTAGTGTATAATATACGTGTTTTATATTTATAATCTAATGATACAACTTGGATTCGTTTCCGTGTTTCTTCTTCTTTAAAAGCCCGGTTTCTTGTTCGACCCGGTCGCTAAATCCTTCAACCCCATGGCGAGCATTCCAAACGCACTCGCGGTCATCGCCAACGGAATCGCGACCGAGGAGATCATATCCGTCGTACCTTTCAAGTGCACGTGTTTGTGTTGCTGCTGGTAAAACTGTTTTGTTCGCGCGCGGCGGCGTGAATTGAAAAGAGAGAGAAGAGAGAGAGTGAGTGATACAGAAATCAGATCGTTTTCCCTAAAAAGAAGACAGGAGCCAAAATTTTCTTCCCTGTCGAGTGAGGATAAAAAGAAAAAAATCCCCTCCCCCACCCTCGCGCCGCGGGACAAATAGGAGAAAGATCGTCGTCGTCGTCGGTTCTAGTCCTTCGTCGTTCTCTTACCTTTTGCGCTTTGAGCACGTTTTCAAACTTTGACATGATTGAGTGTGCGTGTGGTTTTAAACTGAGGCACGAAAAGTAAATTTTT
>Ga0181598_1000617_pt1 | contig 35224 bp, 17 predicted proteins | sample 041ome_4_FD_153295 | JGI IMG/M metagenome (GOLD analysis project Ga0181598, IMG submission 153295) | Coastal salt marsh microbial communities from the Groves Creek Marsh, Skidaway Island, Georgia - 041404US metaG (spades assembly) | ecosystem: Environmental > Aquatic > Marine > Intertidal zone >... | reverse complement strand
CGGCGCCGCCGCGCGACGCGAAAAAACGGTCGACGAACCGACCGATCCCGCGCGACGGCATGACGCCGCGCCGCGACGACGCGGCGTCGCCGAAGCGCGCGAAACGCGCGGTGGAGTGGGACGAGGCGAACCTGGCGAAAAACTTTGCCGAGCGGAGCGCGACGATGAAGATCGAGGAGATCGAGACGCCGTGGCACAGCCCGCCGAGGGAACTGTTTCATGACGTGCGCGCGGAGGACGAGGAGGAGGTGGCGCGGCGGGAGCGGGCGCACGAGGAGGTGATGCGGCGACTCGAGGCGTTGATTCGAGCGGACGCGCGAGGCGAGACGTCGACGCCGACGACGACGAAGGATGCGGACGCGACGATGGGGGACGAGGGAAGCGAGGATGGGACGTCGAGGGTGGCGTTTCACGATCCGGACGCGAGGGACGAGGATTTCGAGGACGACGCGGAGGAGGTGGTGAAGAAGAGACTGTTCGACGCGAAGCGAAAGGCGTTTCAGTGCAAGGGACGGGCGACGGCGAGGTTTCTCGCGGACGAGGCGGGCGATTGATCGCGCGGGGCGCGAGCGTTGTAATGATGAAATTTTACTGCTAGTAATTCTTAGGCGGAGGCGCGCGCGGCGAGGTCGACGAGATCGGCGTCGTCGCCGGCGCTGACGACGACGCCCGAGCCGAAGTCGGATTTGACAACCTTGTCAACGACGTCGAATAAGTGCGCGGTCGCGCTGTCGGCTTGACTCGTGAGTAATACCGTACGCTTAGGGAGCGCGCGGAGGAGGGATGTGACTCGCGCGATGCCCTCGGCGTCGAGGTGCTGGAGAACTTCGTCGAGGACGAGGGCGTCGCACGCGACGCCGCATCGCTCCGAGGCGAGATCGGCGTACGCCAAAGCGAGCGCCAAAGCGGCGCGTCGGCGTTCTCCGCCAGATAATTGTCGAAGCGAACGGGCGATCAAACTGCCGTCGGGGCGACGGGCGTGGATCACGCGCTCGATGCGTTCGGCGGCGCTCGCGCTCGCGGGCGCCTTGGCCGATTTGCTCTTCGTCTTTCTCGTCGCCGTCTCGTCCGCGTCGACGTCGCTCTGCACGACGTCGTTATCGTCCCCGGTGAACGCCGCTCCCGCGGGACGAAGCTCGAGCGTCAAGGCACCGCCGGTGAGGGCGTCCATGTATTGACCCACGCGCGCGCTCAAATCTCCGAGCGCGCCTTCAAACAGATAACTCTGAATGCCCTTCGTGCTAAACGCTGTGTCTGCGGCTTGAGCGACGCCAAGGAGCTCTTTTGCGCCATTCAAGGATTCGATTCTCGCGCCGAGAGATTCGCTTTCACCCGCGAGTTGCGCGTCGAGCTCTTCGAGCGCGCTCGTGTGTGGATTTGAACGCGCCGAACGCGAGAACTCATTCAGCTCTTGCAAGCGTCGTGCCGCGTCACGCCCGGCGCGTTCGCCATCCATGATGGCGTCTTCTGCACCTTTGACCAACTGTCGAACGAAATCCGCGTCGGCGACGTTCATTTGTTCGTCGCGAAGGAGCTGGATTTGCGGAGAGGCGTTCGACAAAGACGCAGACGACATCGATCCTCGCGTCAAGTCGGGATCGAGGCCCGCAAGCACGTTCGAGGACGCGCCGGATATACTGATCGTCGACTCGCTCATCGCAAATGCATCATCGATTGACATTGTCAGCGCTTCGTGGACGACGTCCTCGGGCGCTGAGTTTAACAACATTTCCGCCCTCGCCACCGCATTGCCGATGAGGCTCAACGACCTCTGAGAATGTCGCAACTGATCTGTCGCGTTTGCGGAAGCTGTCGCGGTGGTTTCCGCGCGCATGCGTTCGGCTTTGCGTGCAAGCGCGGCTGCTTCGGTGAGATTGCGTCTATCATCCATTGCCTTGTTCAGAGCCGCCGTGGCGCGCTTGAGTTGCTCGATGGCGTTCCCGTGCTCAATCGCCGTCTTTCGCGCTTCATCCTTCAATTTTATGAGCGTTTCTTTGTGATGCGTCGGGTCGATGGCTTGTAAGCAACGATCGCACGTACCGACACCATCTGGATGCGAGTGTGTGCCTCCAGCGCCCGCGAACATACCGACTGCGGCGTGACTTTGACGTCCGATGGCGCCCGCGCTCGCCTCCTTGGATTGCCACTCGCGTACGACACCGTTAAGTCGTTCGATTTCGCCTTCGATGACGGACGTTTTGTGCTCGAACTCGGATTCTTTCACTTCAAAGCGACGTGCCGCATCATCAGAGTCATTTCGTGACGAGTCTAGCACGCGTTCGGCGTGACTCGACGTCACTTCAAGTGCCTCGCTCGCGCGACTCAATCGTTGGAGGAAATGATTTGTCCTCGCTAAATACTTCGTGAAGGTTGTTGAAACCGCGCTCGAGCTCGTCTCAAGCTCGCTCACGCGGCGCCTGTACTCGAATTCCCACTTCTCACTCTCCACGTGCGCTTGATCGCGTCGAAGGCGCGTTCGAGCGATGTACTCTTCCCGCGCCTTGACTTCGGCGGCGATGGCGTTGACGTTTCCTCTCGCCTCGGTAACTCGCTTGCGAGAAATGTCCTTCGCCTTCGTCCACGTGTCCGCCTCGACGAGTTTACCCAGCGCCGCTTTCAACGAAGCGTCGTTCGCGTCGAGCAAAGCTCCTACAGTGTGCTGACCGTGAAACGTCGTGTTCGCGATGACGTCGGCGCCGAGATCATCGTTCAAGCCTTGCTGCGTCAGTTTTGACTCAGCCATCGTCTTTTCTTCGCCATCAATGGCGTACTTTAAGCTCACTAATTTCGTTCTGTTCACTTTACGTTCCACCCAAAACGGCGTGCCACCGTTCAAGAACCCTTCTAAGCGAACGCGGCCGAATTTCGACGAATCGTTGACGACGTCCGACTTTGTGAGCGACTTGCCCGATCCCGCGCCGTCGATTCGCAAATCACTCTGTCCCGTAAGCGCCCACATCGGGGACATCACTAACGTCGTCTTCCCCGCACCATTAGAATCCGAACACGTGTCGGATTGGTTCTCTCCCACGACCACGCACACTCCTCTGGCGCCGAGCGGGTAACGCGTCGCCGACTGAAACGTTCCAAATCCCTCTACTTCCACCGTCTCAAAAGAAACGCTCACACCTTTCGATTGTCGGCGCGTTTCGGGCGCGTCATCAGACGCGGCGACTTCTTGTAAAACTTTGCGCCCGAAAGCGCTGACGCTCGGTGCCATCTCGCTGGCGACGGCGTATGCATCGAACAGTCCCGCGGGCCCGAGCTCCTCCGCCTTTGGTATGCGCGCCGTGAGATCCTTGGTGACGTAGCACACCTCTACGATGAACCCCTGGTCCCGAGCTTTCTGCACCACTGACGGTACGGCGTCGGAAACCGCATCCATGGCTTCGATCGGAAGCGTCCAGCGGATGATGTCTCCCGGACGCGCCGTCGGCGGCGCGCTCGCATCGACGCCCTCGACGGCGAAATGTTTCGGCCCGATGTCCAAACTCACGCGCGCATTCGCGCCTTCGACCCACGTCTGCGAGTCAAGAACGATGAGCTCTTTCTTTTGTCCAGCTTCAGACCGCGAGACTTCGTATGGCGACCCGACGTACGTAATGTTTGTGTTCGGAACGACGTGCGGTTTGTGATAGTGTCCCGTGTACGTGTTCGCGCCGCCGAAGAGCGCGGGGTCCAATCCATCTCGCGCTTGGAACGTCTCGTTCATGCTAGCTCCGACGACATCGGCGTGACAAAATATCGCGTTGAACTCGCCTCGCGTGTCCTCGATCGCGCGCTTGAGTTCATCCGAGTTTCGGCGATACGGCAACCACAACGCGCCGCCGTAAAGCGTCGGCCCGTCAAAGACGACGATGTTCGGATTAGCCTTCGCCAGCGGCGTGAGCGCGTGAGATAACCCTCCGGCGGTGACTTGATCGTGGTTCCCCGGAATCATGATCGTCGGCGCCGTCCACTTCGCGCTCGACATCAACGCCAGCGCCTCGTTGAGCGGTTCGACTGGAATCGCTCCGCGCGCGTGCCAAAAGTCTCCCAAAAATACCACTCCCGCCTCGCGTTTCAGCGCCTCTGCGTGCACGCGCTCGAGCACCCGTCGACACGTTTCCATGGTGCGTTTACTGACGTGCAAGTCACTGAACACGATCCATCGCTCGACGCTCGAGTGCGCCGGCGACAGCTCGCTCGCGCGAATCGTCGCGCCCCCACCCTCGCCGCCGACGTCCGCCACCGCGCGCGCAGGCGCCGCCCGCACGACGCGCGGATCGACCACACGCCCGCGTCCGCCTCGCGCGGGCGTCGTCAACGCGCGCGCGCGCGCCGCACGCGCGATGGCAGTTTTCCCGCCAGAATGATTGTTAGCGATCGATGACGACAGTTTCCTCGCGCCCTGCGTCGTCGTCATCGATGCCGCCCACGCGCGCGCGCCGAGCGTCACGAAACGCGTGTACGTATCACTCGACGACGCGGTCGTGGACGCGAGGCGCAGCGCGTGCGTCACGCCGCGTCGCATTCTGATGTTGTCTTGACTTTTAAGCGTGCGGACGCGCCATCTTGCGCCGCGACGCGGCGCGGCGCGCGTCGTCGCGACCGCGCGCGCTGCCATGGCGTCGATGCGACCGCTAGAAGCGCGCTCGCCGGACGTCGATCGCGCGAACGCGGCGCTGGAGCGGGAAATCGCGGCGCTGCAAAGACAGTTTGAGTCCGCGACGGCGACGACGCCGTCGTCGAAAGCGACGCCGTCGAACGACGCCGTCGTCGAGCGATCGCGCGCGAGGGTGCGCGCGCTCGAACGCGAGCTCGCGCTGGCGAACGAAGAGCGCGAGCGCGAGCGGGAGATGTGGATTTCGAGGTGCGAACGGCAGGCGACGGAGCTTCGAGCGCTCGCGGCGAGCGCGGAGTCGCGAGCGCGAATCGCGAGCGAGGACGCCGAGGCGGCGATGCTCGAGCGAGATGAGATTTTGAGAGAATTGAAAGCGTTGCGCGCGGAGGCGGCGAGACGGGCGATGCAGGACGCGGAGATTGAGCTGGAACGAGCGGCGTTCGCGAACGCGAAACGTTTCGCGGACGCGCGAACGATGAGACGCGCGCTCGTTCGGTGGATCGAAGGGTGCGTGTTCAACATCGCGGCTCGGCATGTGATTCAAAAGATGGACGTGAGACGAAAGCGAGATACGCTGATGGAGTGGCGCGATGCGGCGGCGTTTGAGCGACGCCTCCGCGAGACGCGTGCGCGCGGCGACCTTCGTCTCGCCGCGCGCGTGTTTCGACATTGGAGTTTGTTCGTGGAGGTCAGTGGAATGTGTGAGCGCTCTCGTCTCGCGCGCGCGCTAGCGCGGTGGAAATCATACGACGCGACGGATGAGGGTACATTAGATGACGTCGAGATACCGTCGATGCGAGAAAAGTATCTCGCGCTAGTCAATCGCGTCCGGCGGAGAGAAATCATGCGCGGCGCGTTCACCGCGTGGATAGTCGTGTTAGCGAACGCGAAGAGCGCGCGCGCACTGGCGATGGAAATTCTGCGCGATCGTGAGCGCGGCGAGGTGCGGTCGTCGCTCGCGAAATTAAAGGCGCGTCGCGTGGGCGCGATAGAATAGCCGATTAGTCGCGACGGAACTGCTTGTCGTTTATTTAACATAAGAATTGTTGCTCTACTGCGCAGCTTTCACGTGCGGCACCTCACGCGCGCGAGAAACCGCCGGCCGTTTCAATGAGACGCTTGGGTCTGTTCAACGTGCACGTCGTGCCGCAGGCGGAGCACTTGTGTTCAAACGTCTCCGCGGGCGACTCGCCGCCAAAGAATTGCTTGATCGGCATCTCGCAGCACGGGCATGCCCCGATCAAGATTTCAGCGTTTTGCAGGTTGGTGTAGTTGACTAACTTGTACGTCAAGCCCGCGCAAAGCGTCGCCGCGAACCCGAGCGAAAGGCCCGAGGGAACGTGCACGCCGAAAAAGCCGAGCAAGATGCTCGGAGACAATCCGAGCAACAACGGGACCGTGGCGAGCGCGGCGTACATGGTAAAGACCCCACTCGTGTCGGAGATGAGTTCCGTGCTCGTCTGCGACAACGTGCACGTCGCACCCTTCATGCCCACCTCGATTCCTAACTTTTTCATCTCCGCTCCCAAGAGTTCAAACTCCGCCTCGTCGAGGAGTTCCTTCCCCTTGGTGTAGAGCAACAGCGCAGTCACGTCCGTGCGCTTGCCTTCCGCCTTCACTCGTCGCTTCAACTCTTCGTACTTGTCGTCGTCCACGACCGATTCCCCTCGCGAGTAAGAAATCGCCGCTTGCACGAATTCAATCTCATACCTTCGCAGCGTCGGGAACCCGCTCCCTTGCCAATTCAACTCCTCTCTCAATCGATCGTAATCCTCGTCGCTCAGCGTGAACTTACCACCGTTATAGTAATTCCACAGCGCGTCGACGTACATGAGCTCGAGATCGGCCAGCGAGCACGAGCTCGGGTCGTCGATCGAGCACGAGACGCCGATGTCGGGGTTCACGTTGCTCCCATCGCTCTTCATCACGATCTTTTGCGCCCGCGCACCGCCTTCGCGTCCGCCTCTGCGCATCACCACCGCGACGCGCGTTTCACGCATCGTCGCGCCGCGTCGCAAGCGCGTTTGACGCGCTGAAGCGCGCGTCAGCGTCGGCATCTTGCTCGACGTCGTCATCATGGCGTCGGATCCGATCGCGCGACTTTTCGTCGTTCGCGTCGCTCGCGCGCGTCGATTCGCGCGTCGGTTCGCGGCGTCGAGGCGTTCGGGCGCGTGCGCGTTCGATCGCGCGCGTCGTGCGTGCGCGCGCGCGTCGCGTCGGCGTGTGCGGGACCGATCGCGACGGCCGGATAAGCCATAGGGTTTGGGCGCGCGAAGGCGGACGGCGTGAAGCGCGACGAGCGCGTCGCGTTACAACTGGAAACTAAACGTGATTGGGAGCGAAACGCTCGATGGAACGAATGCGGATCATGCGACGACGACGACGTCGCGCGAGGGCGGGCGAACGGGCGGAGACGGGGGACGAGCGGCGGCGAGGAGGTCACGCGCCGCCGTCGGCGGGATCGGCCGGCGGCGGCGCCGGCGGCGGCGCGCCCAGGACGTTTGGAAACCCCGGAACGCCCGGAAATCCCGGGAACACGGGAGGCATGGCGATCGCGGCGCCGAGCGCGGGCATATGATCCGCGTCGCCGCCGTCGCCGGGCTCTCGCGGGACTATGTCGACGAGAAAGTCGAAAATATCTGTCTTCGTGATCGCCGCCGCGACGTCGCTGCGTTGTAAAGTCCGCCGCTTATTCTCCTGCGCGTGCGCCCACGCGCGAGTGGTGAGCTCTAGAACGAACATCTCGCACGCCTTGGCGAAGAGCACGGGCGCCTCGCTCGAAATCATCCGCACGTCCTCGTCGCTCTTCATAATCTTTTTAATCCTCGCCAGCGGTAACAAATGATTCTTAAAATCGTTCGTCTGTTGAATCTCGATCATCATTTCCCTCCAGAACTGTCTCAACGCCACCTGTTGCGCCGCGTACGCGGGATTCGCCGCCGCCTGCGCCGCGTTCATCGCCACCGCGTGCGCGATTTGCGCTTGATGTTGCCGCAACTGCGCGCCGTACTGCTCTTGAAACTGTTCCGGCGTCAGCACCGGCGCCCCCGGCGGCGGTGCGAACGGCAGCGCCACGCCAGGGATTCCATGATACGTCGGCACGTTCGGGTGTTCGTTCGATCCGGGCGCGCCGCTCATCTGCGTCGTCGTTTCGCCCGCGTTCGCGTCGTCGTCAGTCTCGCGCCTAACCGCCGCGGTCGATCATCATCTCCGCGTCCCTCACGCGCCCGTCCGAGCGCCGCTCGCGCCGCCGCTTCCCTCACCGCGCGCGCGCGAAACCTTACGCCTTCGCCTTTCGCGCGCGCGCGCCTCGCGCGCGTCGAATCGCGCGTCGAATCGCGTCACTCTCCCTCGCGCGCGACGATTCTCGTTCGAACGCGCGACGACCGCGTTCGTCTCGTCGCGCGTCGTCGCGCGTCGCGCGCGCGCGACCGCGCGACGCACCTCGCGGACCGTCGCTCGCGCGCGTCGCTCGCGTGCGCGAGGCGATCGTTCGCGCGCCCGCGACGCGCGTCGTCGAGTGCGGCGCGGCGCGGTCGACCGAGGGCGACGACGCGGCGCGCGCGTCGAGACGAACGCGCTCGCGACGCGCGCGATGCGGTGGACGATTTTATTCGTCGCGATCGCGGCGCGCGCGATCGGCGCGGGCGCGAGCGCGGACGGACGGTTCGAGGCGGCGCTCGCGCTCGCGCGGCGGTTGGCGCGAAGCGTCGGCGGCGGCGACGACGAGAGGATCGCGCCGGTGAACGGACGCCTGTACGACGTGTTCGGCGTCGTCGCGGTGCCGAAGTGCTTTCCGAGATGCGCGGCGGCGGACGCACCGAGGCCGGAGGTTCGAGAGACGTGGGCGGCGACGCGCGACGATTTGCTCGCGTCGGCGCCGAACGAAATCGAGGCGGCCGTCGAACGATTTTTGTCGCGCTTCGAGACGGCGAAGGAACCGACGGGCGCGCACGGGGACGCGCTGTTGGTGAACGACGAGCGCGTGCGCGCGTTTTTTGCCGACGCGGTGGACGTTGAGAGTGTCTAGAGGGTGCGAATTAAATTTCTCCGTTTCGCGCGTCCTTGGGCGCGCGCCTCGAGCGATTTTTTCTGCCGCCGGAGCCCGACGCGCGCGAGGCGTGCCGCTGAACGCGCGGGTGTCCACCGCCGGCGACGGGAGCGTTCGCGACCGACGACAAGTCTTCGGTGGAGCCGAATTCGGCGCCTAGACTGGATGGTAAATCTCCCAAGCGTTCCGCCAGGTGCGAGACGTCCGCCGCCGCGCCGTACGTACCCGTGGCGTTTATGTCAAACGGCGCGTTCGCGGGAACGGTGACCGGCGCTTGATACGGATACGATGCGGCCGCGGACGCCGACGCGTCGGAGGCGGCCGACGCGGCGTCTTGCGTCCACGTCGCCGACGGCGGCGCGCTCGCGTAGCCGTAGTATCCGCTGTGACCGGCGGGATACCCCGCCGCGAACGTCGGGAACAATCCCGAGCCGTCGGCGAACGCCATTCCATACGCCGGCACGGCGCCTTCGACCGACGCGCCGTAGCCTCCGCCGTACTGTGAGCCGACCCAGTCGTTGTAGTTTGCCGCGGGCGGCGGCGCGTTTTTCATCCGCGACGCCGCCGTTTTATCCGAATCATTTTTCGACGATCGCAGCACCCGGCGCTCTTCGCGCTCGCGAACGCGACGCCCACCGCGCTTTTTCCGCGCCTTATCTTCGCTCTCGGTCTCGTCCATTCGCTCGTCCGACTCCGCGTCCTCGACCGGCGGCGGCGGTTTCCTGCGCAACACCATCGGCGCGGTGGCGCCGCGCGATTGCAACCAATCGCTCCCCGGCGTGTCGACCACGCGCGCGTCCTTCTCGCTCACGCTCTCATCCGGGGCGTTTCTCGCGGCGAGCAACGCCGACGATGGCAAAATCTTCGGCGGCGCGCGAGGATCGAATTTCTCGCGTCTCGCCGACGCCGTCGGCGGCGCCGCTTTCGCCCCCCCGCGCGTCTCGCGCACCGTTTCGCCGCGCGATCGCGCCCTTTCCGCCATCACGCGCGCGATTTCATCCTCGTACGCCGCGCGCGCTTCCGCGCTCGCGTCGTCGTCGTCTTCGTCTTCGCCGTCGTCCGCGCCCGCGCCTTCGTCTCGCCGCGGCGTCATCCCCGGAATCGTCCCATCGCTCCCGATCCCTCCCTCGCGCGGCCGCGCGAGCACGCGCGGCGCGTACCCCTCTGCTCCTTTCCTCTGCCCTCGCCGCGCCGTCCCCGCCGCGCCTCCGAGCCCTCGTCCGCGTTCGTCCTCCGCCGGCGACGGCCCGACGTACCGCTCGTCCTCATCCTCCCGCGTCGTCCCCGCGCGTCGCCGCGCGCTCGCGTCGCCGTCCACGTACCGTCGCACCGCGCCCACGACCTCTCGCGCCACCCCTCGCGCGTCGTCGTCGTCGTCGTCTCGCGCTCGCGTCGTCCGTCCCCACGTCGCGCCCGCCGCGCGCAGCGTCTCCCGTTCGCCGTCGCTCTCCCGCGCCTCGCGCGCGTCGTCGCCCCACGTCCGCGCGCTCGCGAACGTCGTCGTCGTCGTCGTCGCGCTCGCGCCGGTCTCCTTGCGCACGCTCGGCAGCGCGACGGGCGCGAACACGGCGACGCGCTGCCGATGATGATTCGTCGTCGTCGCGCGCGCGCCCGCGCCGCGCGCGCCGCGCCCGCGCGCGCCCGCGCCATTGGCGCCGCGCCCGCGCGCGCTCGCACGCGCGCGATCGTCGCGCTCGCGCGACATGACGCGACGAAGCGCGCGACGACGACGCGACGACGCGATGTGCCGCACATCGCGATGCGCGACGACGACGACGACGACGCGTGGAGCGACGACGACGCGCATCGCGCGACGCTCGACGACGGCGACGACGGGTGGGGACGCGCGGGCGCGCGCGCGTCGACGCGCGATTCGTGGGACGACGACGACGACGACGACGATGAAGACGACGGGACGACGACGACGACGACGCGGGACGCGGCGCGGTGCTCGAGCGAGGACGACGACGACGACGACGACGACGAATTGATGGACGACGATGCGTTGGCGCGACCGGCGGTGTTCGTGGAGGCGGAGCGACGGGCGAGCGCGGAGGCGGAGCGACGCGCGCGCGAGGCGCGCGCTCGACGAGAAGAAGCGGAAGAAGAAGCAGAAGCAGAAGCAGAAGACGACGACGAGATAGATTCAGACGCGACGGACGACGAGGAAGCGTTCGATTGGCGCGCGGTGCGCGCGAACGGGGACGGGAACGACGGGACGACGGCGCGCGAGGTCGAGGCGGACGCGGAGGCGAGCGCGCGGCGGTCGGCGACGCTCCCGACGCGAAACCTCGCGAAGACGCAGCCGTGGCGCGCGCGGTTGCCGAATTTCACGCCCGTGCGCGAGCTTCCGCCGCAGAGTTTTCACGACGGCGAGCTCGTGTTCGTGGATTACGAGGCCCAGTTCGGCGGGCCGCGGAGCGCGGCGTCGAAGGCGTTCGCGAGGCGCGAGGCGAGGGCGTTCGGCGGCGTCGGCGCGCGAGACCGCGCGGCGGCGTCGACCGCGCCGACCGCCGCCGTCCCGCGCTGGTTCACGGACGAGCGCGGTCGCAAAACCTTCGTCGACGCGCGCGGGAAATCGCTCGTGGGCAAAGCCGCGTACGCGGCGTCGCAAAGGCTTCGCGCGTGACGCCGCGAGCCGAGCGTTCGACCGATCGACGCGCGCCGTCGTCGCGCGAGCGCAAACCTCCGCGCGCGCGTTCTCGTCTCGTCTCGTCTCGTCTCGTCTCTCATTCATTCATTCAATATTCACACGCAAAAGTATTCCTACTAAACCCGCGCGTCGACCGCGCCGCGCTCGCCCCGCGCCCTAACGCGTCTCTTCGGTCTCTCGGTCGCCCGACGACTTCCGGCCCTCACGCGTCGTCCACGCGCTCGAGCGTGTTATACCTCAGCAATTTCTCGATCAGATCGACGTGACACATCACCATTCGTCGACAGCAGTACCGATTCAGCCCGAGCGCGTCCAGCGCGTCGCGCTCGCTGTAGTCCGCCTGCAGCAGGTCGAGGTACGTGTCCCACTTGTTCCCGATCACCTTCCCGCACGTGAAGCATCGCACGGGAATGATCATCGCGCGTCGTCGCGGCGCGACGGACGGCGACCGCGCGCGCGACGACGCGTCGCGAAGTGCGATCGAGCGCGAGGCGGCGCGAATCGTCGACGACGCGATTCGCCCGCGCGTCGTCGCGCCGATGCGGGACGAGCGCGGGACGACGCGCGGGACCGAGCCCGCGCGCGTCGCGCGACCGGCGACGCGCTTGAGCGCGTGCGCGCGACCGCTGACGAAGGTTTTGAGGATCGAATTGATCAAGAGGCTCGATCGGTCGACGCGCGCGGTCGACGACGCGTTCGCGCGGTACGCGCGAAAGCTCGGGCGGTTGTTCGACGCGCCGGCGAACGGGAAGTGAGCGGACCGCGGCTCGACGACGCGCGATGGAGGCGGACGACGCGGCGGCGGCGCGACGGCGAGGCGACGACGACGAAGCCGCGCGGCTGTACGCGGCGCGGCTGGGAGACGCGCGCGCGTCGTCGACGACGCACGTGCGGTACGCGCTCGCGGCGAAGGCGTGCGGACGCGCGGCGAGCGACGCGGCGGCGTTCGAGGCGACGCTTCGTCAGGGACTCGAGCGAGCGATGCGCGAGGCGGCGGAGGACGGCGTCGAAGACGTCGGCCGGGACGCGCGCGCGCGCGCGATCGGAGGGCAGTTGGCGCTGAGTCTGTGTCAACGAGGGGCGAACGAAGACGCGAGCGATCTGTTGGAGTTTTTGGGGTACTCGCGAAGGCTTTCCGAGGAGGTGTTGAGGTACGCGGAGGAGGGCGCGCGCGAGCGAGCGCCGGAGGACGTCGCGCGCGTCTACGACGACGCGCTCGACGCGCGCGCGCTGCGGTTTCTCGGCGACGCGTTCGCGAGACGCGGCGCGTCGACGTTTTGGATCGAGCACGATTACTACGCGCCGGAGACTGGATTCTTTTCGTACGTGCACGACGTGCCGTCGCGGAGAGAGAATAAGATGGACGCCGTCGTGGACATGGTCAAAGACGTCGCGTCGCGCGCGTTTCCGGGCGTGAAACGCGCGAGGTACGCCGAGTGGTGGGCGCACTCGCGTCCGCACACCGACGGGCACCAACTCCACTTCGATTCGCACGACGAAGGGCTGGGCGAGGTGAGGCATCCGATTTGTTCCGCCGTCGTCTTCGTCGACGGATGTTGCGGCGGGCCGACGCTCGTGACGAATCAAAAGGACACGAGCGCCGAGCTCGCGAGCCGCGCGTGGCTCGTGTACCCCAAAACCGGGAGAGTCGCCGTTTTTAACGGCGACTATCTTCACGGCGTGGTTCCGGGACGCGTCGCGGACGACGGGTTCGATCCCGAGTTCGCGTCGCGCCGGCGAATCACGCTCATGATTTCGTTTTGGGAAGACATGGACGTGCACCACTCTTGGACGCCCGCGGGAAGCGCGCGACCGTTCCCTCCGCGAGACGCCCCGGGCGTCTCGTGGCGTTCGCGTTTCGATTTCGCCGCCGACGACGACTTCGCCGCCGAAGCCGCCGTCGGCGTGGAGGTCCTCCCCGTCGTCGTCGAGCGCCCGTGGGATCGCGTGCGCCGCGACGACGGCGACGACGACGACGACGCGTCCGCGCTCCCCGCCTACGACGACTGTTTTCAAGGCTTTTGATTCGCTCGCGTTGTAACAAAAATCAAACCAGCGCGCGAGCCGCCGCTCGACGTCACATCGCCCCGCGAGCGTCGACATGCCGGACGACGACGGCGACGGCGACGACGACGGCGACGTGATAATAGTGCGCTCGAAATATTTCGCCTCCACCGCGTCGGCGTCCCCGCGCGAGCGCACCGACGCGAAAACAGTCGCGATTACCGGAACAGACGATGACTACAAACTGTCGACGCGACACGCGACGCTGCTCGACGCCGTGGACGCGGCGTCGGTCGCGTTGGAATCCTTCTTCGCGACCGCAAAGGTGAAGAACGCGCACGAGGCGCACGAGCGCGCGGCGCACGAGGTGTTGCGGCATTTCAGAGGGACGCTCGGGACGCTCGGGACGCCGCGAGAAGAGACGACGGACGCTTTCGATGATCCACCGGAGAAACGAACGAAGACGGAGGACGGAGAGGCGGGGAAAAAGAAAAAGGACGAAGAGATGGACGCGGAGGCGCGCGAGGACGCGATCGGACGGGCGGGAGATGTGTTGCAAAACATGTTGCGAGAGACGCATCGTTTGCACGTCAACGCGAGCTGTCGGGTGAACACGCGAGCGCCCGAGGTGAAGCGCGCGCGGGATAATTTGACGCGCATACGACGAGAGGCGAGGGAATTGTATAAGAAGATTGATCCGCGAGGGTACGAGCGCGATCGCGAACGAGTGCGGATGATGGCTGAGGAGACGCAGGCGGCGCTGGATTTTAAAATTACGCGATTCGAGACGCCGCCGAAGGATTTGGCCGAGCTTCGCGCGAAATGCCCGGTAATGTCCAGCACCGGATCACCGCATCACTTGTGCGCACACTTGTGCTATTACCGCGAGTACGAGCCCGCGCGGCAGATGTACGTGTTGCGATGCCGCGCCGCCGAGGCAAACGGCAACGCCGCGGCGCTAGACGGTTGGCGCGCCGAGCTCGCGGTGCGGCCCGCGGAAGATATTCCCGCCGTCAATCGCTCTCGCGCAGACACGCGCGGCACGGCGTCGGGAGCTTGCTCGCTCAAACACTTACCGTGGATGGTGGAGTTCATAGGCCCGGGCGGCGAGCGGTTCAAGGATGGCATGGACGTGTTGAACTTTGTCGCCGTCGAGTGCGACAAGCTTTCGTGGCCACGGGCCAGTCACGGCGGTAACGGCGTTCGTGAGGCAAGAGTGAGCGAAGACGGGTTGAACGACCAGACCGAGCTCCTACGCGCGGCGTTGTGGGACGAAGACACCGACGGTACGGCCGGAACGACGCCCGTGCGTCGAAGCTTCACGCGCATCGCGCGATGCGTCGATGAGACGCGCACGCCGTTGCGTCTCGCTCCCGATCCGCTCGCGAACGAAAACGACGAGAACGATGACGGCGAGAAAATAAATGAGTCCGTCGTTCTTGCGGCGGCAAACGCGTTCGACGACGAAACGCCGGGGCAAACGCCGACGAAAACGCCGCTCAAAGACCAACAAGGCGGCGACGCCGCCGCGTCGCCGCCCGGAAGCGGCCCCGAACCCGTCCGTCATTGGTGGGCGCCGCCATTATCGCCATTCGGTTTACTAGAAGAAATTCTCTGGCAGGACGAGTGGAAACTTCTCGTGTCGTGCATGATGCTCAACTGTACGACGCGTTTGCAAGTCGATCGCGTGCTTTGGCGTCTCTTCCTCCTGGCGCCCACGGCGGCGGCCGCCGTCGAGCTCGGCGACACGCACGAAGGACTCGAAGCCCTCGAGCGCATCATCGCCCCGCTCGGATTACACCGCAAACGCACGAATGCGTTCGTCAAGCTCTCGCGAGACGTCGAGGCACAGCGCGCAAAGTACGGAGGTCGCATTAAAAACGTCTCCGCGTGTCACGGCGTCGGCGTCTACGCCGCCGACGCCCACGCCCTCTTCGTCGACGGCGTCCTCGCCGGTCCACCGCGCGACCACGCGCTGCGTTGGTATCACGCCTGGGCGCACGAACGTCGCGAGAACGCGGCGAAAAGCGCCCCAAAGCGCACTTAGCACCGTTAGTCGATAGAAATGTAGAACGCGCGCCGCGCGCCGAATGTCGGCGCGAGCGACGAAGCCGAACCACTCAACGCGTCCCAATAATCCACCTCACACGACGACTCGCGCGCGCCGCGCCCGCCGCGCGACGCGCCGAGCGCTCGACGCGAAGCGAACGCACCGCGCGATCGACAGCGGTAGCTCTCTCTCCCGCGCGCGACCGCGTCGACGTTCCGCGGCGCGTGAAAGTCGCGCCAAAAATAGTTGCGCGCGACACAGAAGACGCGCTCGCGGCGCGCGCCGACGCGCGCTCGGCTCGAGATCGCGAACAGACGCTCGTGATGGACGCCTCGACGCGGGCGTACGCGCCGGGAGACGACGCGATCGCGGCGGCGAGCGCGCTGAGCGAACGGTTTCAGTTGGACTCGAGGACGAGCGGCGGGCGGGGAGGATTCTTCTCGCGCGTCGCGTCGAGCGTGAAACGATCGCCGGGAGGGACGTCGAGTGGGGCGTCGAGTCCCGCGAGCTCGCCCGCGGGTGGATCGGGGCGAGGGATGACGATGGCGGACGCGCTATCGGTGGACGGCGCGCTGACGACGTCGCTGTTACGTTTGACGTCGGATCAAACGAATAAAAGCGTCAAGCTGCACGCGCTGCTCGTGGTGCTCGTGAGCGATACGGATGATGTGACTGGGGAGACGTTCGCAGCGGGGGTGCAAAAGATTGCGAAGGAGGTGATCAAACGAGAGGAGTTGGCGGACGAGATGTACTTGCAGATTATTCGGGCGACGCGCTCGGCTGCTTCGGATCGCGGGCGTCGAAAGGCGTGGGAACTCGTGCGCGTGATCGCGGCATTGTTTGCGCCGTCGCGTGATTTCATTGGCTTCGTGTCAGAGTACATAAACGAAGTCGCCGCGCGTGGTTCGAGTGACATTCAGCCCCTCGCGCGGAGCGCCTTGCAAACGATGAAGCGAACGAGCAAGAGCGCAATGCGCCGTCACGAACCAACGGCTGAGGAAATCATCGCGTTTGCGCGTGGTGAAAAGCTCAGAGTGGTGATAACTTTCCTCGACGGCACGTTCGAAGATTTACCGTACGACATGTCGACCACGGCGAAGGAAGCTGTCGTTGCGCTCGCCACGTCGATCAATCTGCAAAACTACAGCACATTTTCGTTGTTCACGGTGCGCAAGTTCTTCGGTAAAGTCGCCCCGCTCATCAAGGAAGGATTACTTTCGGAAGAACACCATGAACTAGGCGATGTCTCGTTTCTCAGCGACGCCCTCGGCGATATTCGGGCGATGAAAACGGAGTCGACGCCGAGCAAGGCGACGTCGATGCAAACTGGATTGTTGTTCAAAAAGCGTATGTTCAGAGATGCAGATGAAACCATCGACGAGACGACCTTCGTGCTTTTGTCGTACGTACAGGCGAAGCACGATTTTATGATGGGTAATTACCCAATCTCGCGTGACGACGCGGCGTTGCTCGCGGCATTGCAAGTGCAGGCGGAGGAGGGCCCGAGACTCGGTGAAGATCAAGCCGCGCTTGGCCTTGTGTTGGCGAAGTATCTGCCGCGCACAATGTGTAATACGCGCCCCACAAAGGAGTGGACCGAACACATCGCTGGGCAACACGCCTCGATACGCGGGTTGAGTGGCGACGAAGCGCGTCAGGCGTTGTTGCGCATGATTCGATCGCTTCCATACGGCAACTCCGCGTTTTTCCGCGCCAAACGCGTCGACGATCCAATCGGTTTGCTTCCTGGCAAGCTCATGATTGGAGTCAATAAGCGAGGCGTGCACTTTTTCCGCGAGACGCCGATGGAGTACTTATACACTGCAGATTTACGGGACATCATGCAGTTTGGTTCGGCACCGCACGCCATCTTTTTTAAGATGCGCGTCTCGGGTGCGCTCCACGTCTTTCAATTCGAAACGAGCGACGGGGAGAATATTTGCATGGCGCTTCAAACGCACATCAACGATGTGATGATGAAGAAAATGGCGGATAAGAAGGCGGCGATGATGGCGGTGGAAGCGGTGACGCCGAGCAAAAAACCCGTGAGTTCGTCGTCTGACGCAGAGCTCGCAAACGCTTCAAACAAAGCCTTTGCGAACCAGACGAAACGCGGCGACATAGATGCCTCCGACGCGCAGAAAGAAATCAAAACGCTGAATGAAAAGTTGGCCAATATGAGGAACGAGCGTGCGGAATTGCGCGCGCAACTGGACCAAGCAAACGAGGCGTTTCACGAAGCGAACGATCGATTGGAAAGCGAAAGAGCGAGTAAAGCCGACATCGTGGATACCATTCAGATGCTCGAGCGACAGCTCAAGGAGTCGAAAGAAGCAGCAATCGCGAGCGACAACGCGACGACAGACAAGCTCGACGACTTGACCGCGATTCAGTTGCAAGAGCTACGAGACGAGTTGGTGATTGAAACAGAACGCGCGAGATCGACAGAGGCACAGACGCACGAGTTGCAGCAGCAAGTGGTGGTTTTGGAGCAAAAACTCAAACGCGCGGAAGCGGCGCACGCGGAAGAGTTGAAAGAAACGGCGGAGCAAAATGGTGCCGACATTAGCGAATGGCAAAACAAATTGCACGAAGCGGACTCAAGAGCTGGCGAGCTTGAGGCGGAAATTAGGGCGCTTCGGCTTGAGTACGAAGAGCAAAAGGCGATGGTGACGAAGGAGATGCTCGACGAGCTCGAGCAATTGCGCGAGATGAAAAACACGTTTGAGGGACAGCAAGCAACAGCTCGCGAACTCATGGCGGGCCAGACGCAAAAGATCAAAGAGTTGGAAGAAAAGTACACTTCCGAGGTGACGCTGCGTCGACGCTACTTCAACATGCTGGAGGATCTGAAGGGTAAGATTCGAGTCTACGCCAGAACGCGTCCGCTGACGGAAATCGAAACGAGTCAAAATCAACAAGCTATACTCGCGACTCCGGATGAGTTCACGTGTTCGCATCCTTGGCGAGGAGAAAAGAAGGATCGCTCGTACGAATTTGATGAAGTTTTTCCGGCAAACTCGACGCAAGAACAAGTCTTCGAAGACACCAAGTATCTCGTTCAAAGCGCCATGGACGGATATAACGTGTGTATTTTCGCATACGGACAAACGGGGAGTGGGAAAACGTTCACGATTTACGGCGACGATGCGAACCCGGGATTGACGCCGCGCGCCATCGCCGAAGTGATGCGGTGCGTGCATCGCGACTCAAACAAGTCCTCGGTGAAGATGGAGTGTTACATGCTCGAATTGTACAGGGACGATTTGATTGATTTACTCCTGCCGGTCGGAACGTCTGATGCGCCTCGCCTGGACATCAAAAAGGACAAGAAAGGGTGGGTAACGGTGCCTAACGCTACTATCGTGCCGGTGACGTCTGAAGATGAGATCATCGAGGTCATTCACACGGGTTTGAAGGTTCGCAAAACCGCCGGGACGAAGATGAATGTCGAATCGAGTCGATCGCACTTGATCTTCTCGCTCGTCATGGAGACGACAGATTTGCAAACTGGGGCTTTGACGAAAGGAAAACTATCTTTCGTGGATTTAGCCGGAAGTGAGCGCGTGAAAAAGTCGGGTGCGGAAGGCGATACGCTCAAGGAGGCGCAAGCAATCAACAAATCGCTTTCCGCGCTCGGCGACGTCATTTCCGCCTTGGCGTCCGAACAACAGCACATTCCGTACAGAAATCACAAGCTGACGATGCTCATGAGCGATTCCCTGGGTGGTAACGCAAAGACGCTGATGTTTGTGAACGTCTCCCCGACGGACGGTAACGTTGAAGAAACACAAAACTCCTTGACGTACGCCACACGTGTTCGCACCATTAAGAACGACAACGGTAAGAGCGTGGAGAGTAAGGAAGTACAACATCTGAAGCAGCAAGTCGCGCATTGGCGTCAAAAAGCGGGCGAGGTAGAAGAATCGCACGTTGACATTGAAGATGAGCGCGTGGGCTTGGACCAGTTGAGCCTCAACCAGTGATCGTCTTTGTGTTTTATAGCCCGTTCCTTGGGGAGCGTTGCAATCTAATCAAACTATCTAGTACGTGAGCACGCGCGTATTATAGCTTCTACAGTGCGCGCACGCGTGGTATACAAAATGAAACTTTGCATCCGAATCCTTCGCACAGTCGTTGCACGACACCTTTTGCGTCTTTCCCCGCAGCGCCTCTGGAACGCTGTCGTCGCTCTCATCCGCTAGGATGGCGTCGAGCATTCTAAAGTACATGGAAAAGTCGCCGAGCGATTTCCGACACAAAGGACACGTGTAGTAGTGCCGCGTATACGTGGTAAAGCACGTGGCGTGCATGAGATGCCCGCACGGAAGCTCCTTAACCGGTGTCTCCGACTCGGCAAGAAATTCTTTGCACACTGGACATTCGCTATCCATGCCTCGTTCTGAGCACTCATGCTTGCCGTGCTGTAAGCTCACGCACGCGTTACACGTCATGCAATGGAAGAAGTCAACGCCCAGACCTTTACCGCGTCGACAGACGTTGCAAAACGGGCAATGATAGATGGCTTCGCTCGAGTCGTCAAACAAGTTGCACACGTTGCAGTGATACTTTGCCATCGACGTCGAGCACCCCGCGCATACCTCGTTCACGGGTTGACGCTTCTTGCACTCGTTACACACCATTTCTTTCACCGCGTAGCGATTCACGGTGTGATCACTCGCGTCGTCGTGACAAAATCTGCACGTGAAAGCTTGGTCGCAGCACGGCGCGACGATTTTGCACCGACGCTTGTAATGCTTGCAACCGTCTTTGCCGTTCTCCTCGTCTTCGTCGACGGGCTGGCACAGAATCGCAGGCGCACCCGATTTTTGTGCGCTACCCACGCTTGACAGCTCCGTCGTCTTATCTTTTTGCGCTTGCAATTGATTTCCCACGATCCATCGCGACGCGAGCAAGTTTTGAATCAAGTATGCCTTCTTCGTCGGCGCGAGCGTGTCGTCGCGATTCACCGTGCGCACGGCGTCTTCGAGCTGGATCTGATTCATGCGAAAAATATCTTCCCAACCGGGCTTGAATGTTTCCTTATCCACATCGCCAGATCGACGGCTGAGGTACGCGTGTACCTGTCGCATGCCGTCTTGGGACGAAACCGCGGCGGTATCGGCGGCGTTCGTCTTCGTCGTCGTCGCGGACGCGTCGTCGTCGTCCATCGCCGTAGACTTCACCCAATCGTCTCCGATCGTCTGTAAGTCTTCCACCTTTCCGCTGTACCACGTGTTCATCCACTGCGCGAACCTCGTGTTTTGCGTGGCGTGTCGCATCGATGAAATCATCCCCTCGCGCTCGTCTTCGTTGAGCGCGTTTCGCACCCAAATCAACATCGACCGTAAAACTTCCGCCCCCGTGCGTCCGATGATTTGTCCGACAATCTTTTCTTGCTCTTCAAAACTAAAGTGTTTCTCGAACAAAGGCCAAAGCTCAGCTTCTTCTTTCGCGACGTGCGTCTCCATGGACACGCGCATCGCCACGCACGCCTGCTGAATATCGTTGACTAAACCTTCGCGAAACCCGGAATGCGCCTTCTTGTTGTTACCACCCTTTTCCTTCCCTTGACCTTCTCCCGCCGTGGAGACGGACGAACGCATCTCCGCGATGAGCTCGACGACGTTTTTCATCAGCTCCGCCTCTTGCTTGTGATCGAGCGTGTAAGAGTGCGACACGTTGTGCAACGCGCTCTTCGCCTCGAGCGCGGGAAATACGATGTCGTCTTCCGACATCGAGTGCGCCTCGTACACGCCTCGCAAGAAGACGAACCGACCGTCAATCATGCGCACCAAGCGCGCGTCCTCTTCGTCCGTTCCCGTGCTCGAAATGGCCAAGATATCGTGCTCCAACCGACGAAGCTCGTGGCGCAGCGCGTTGTGAAACTGAAAAATGTGATCGATGGGTAACTTTTGTTGCGTCGTCGTCGTCGACGTCCCCGCGCCTCCGTTCGCAGCTTGTCGTCGTCGCTTCCGCGCGGGCTCCGAATCGTTTCGTCGCGCGTTTGACGTCGTCGCGAGTTCGCCGTCATCGTCGTCGTCGTCGCCGCCGCCCGCGCCGTCGACGAAGAGCGCTCGCAAAATCGGCGTCGATTCCGCGCGTTTCCGATGCGCCCCCCTCAGCGACCGACGCAGCGCGATCGCGGCTTCAGAATCCACCGCGCTCGCCGCCATCGCGCGTTCGAGGTCATCGTTCACGCTCGCATCGCTGCACGTCGCCGCCCAGGCGAGCATATCGCACGCCTCCTCCGCCGACAGCGCGCCCACGAATCGCCACACCAACTCCCGCTGTTCGTCCGCGCCGAACCGCGCCTCCAACATCGGCAGCACGTGTTCGCTCTCCTTCGCCAGGTGCGCCTTCAGCGTCGTCCGCGTCGCGTGCACGATCCTCGCCGCCTTCGCCGCCGCCCCAGATTCCCCGTCTCCCGCCGCCAGCGTCTCCAGGCATCCCGTCACCTCCTCGAACAACCACTCCTCCGCCTCGTGCTCGAATTCGTACGCGTACGCCACGTTCTCGATCCTCGACGCGACGAACGGAAACAGCACCTCGTCCTCCGCGCGCGTGTGCGCCGCGTACCGCTTCGCGAACGCGCGCCACGTCCCGCACAGCGCCATCGCGTCGCCGTCCTCCGCGCGCGCGCTCGCGCCGCCGCCGTCCGCCGCGTCGTCGCGTCGCCGCGCCAACCTCGCGCACGCGTTCGCGATCGCGTCGATCGATCCCTCGAACGCGCGTCGAAACACGGTGTGAAACTTGGACGCCGCCCCCGTCGCCGGCGCGACGTCGTCCGTCGCGCGCGCGCCCGTCGTCGTCGGCATCCTTCGATCGCGCGGTGTCGTCATCGATTCGATTCGTTTCGTTTCGGCTTTCGCGCGAGTCCCGCGCGCGATCGAGCGCTGGACGCGACGCACGCGCGCGCGCGTCGTCGTCGAGCGCGCGCCGGACGCGATGGACGCGCGCCGATCGGCGTCGCGCTCTGACGTCGCGACCGCATCGATGCATGAATGATTTCGCGTCACGATTTCGCGCCGCCGACGACACACCGCGCCGCGTCGCGCGCCGCGCCGTCGCTCGCATGTCCGCGACGCGTTTGGTCGTCGCGTCCGCGACGCCGCGCCGTCGCGCGTCGCGTCCTCGAGCGACGAATCGTCGTCGACGGCTTCGCGCGCGCGCTTTATCCATCGCGACGCGCGACGACGACGACGACGACGACGCGCGATCGAGGACGCGACGCCGACGACGAGGCGACGGCGCCGGACACCAGAGCGACCGCGAGGCGTCCGCGCGTCCCGACCGCGCGGACGCGTCGGCGCGATGGCGAAGGCTCGAGCGGGACGCGACGACGACGCTCGGGACGCGCGACGCGCTGAGCAAAAGGACGCTGGGCGCGGACGACGGAGGGTACGAGTGGCTCAGACGCGCGTGCGATGACGTGGCGGAGGACGTCGTGCGAGGGGTGATCGAAGGCGGCGGCGAATGGTCGAGGGAGGACGGGATGGTGGGGTTCGATTTGACGGCGGCGACGACGGCGGCGGCGAGGCGCGGCGGCGAGGCGCCGAACGCGACGTGCGGCGCGGCGATAGCGCATCGAGCGACGACGAATCCGATGTTTTTGCGAGCGGCGTTCGAGCGGTTGGTGAGAGATGGGTTCGACGGGGACGAGGCGCGGGCGAAGGAGAGCGCGGCGTGGGGGTGGATTCGAGGGGCGATTGCGAAGCGGTCGAGCGGCGGCGATCGCGCGGACGCGGCGCGGGCGAAGAGGATGGCGAAGACGGAGGACGATGGGACCGCGGACGTCGCCGAGCGCGCGCGGGAGGCGACGCGTGTGCGTGTGTCGACGTTCGTCGAGCGCGGACGGGAGTTGTTGGCGATAGAGCGCGCGAGGGAGATGGAGATGGCGGCGGAGACGGCGGTGGATCGCGAAGACGTCGAAGACGTCGACGACGAATCGTCTGGATTCGTTTCCGAAGAGTCGAGCGAGTTCGGCGCCGCGGTTTCTGGTTTGCGCTTAGTCGGCGCTACGCGCGGGTCGGACGGCAAAGCGCTGGTGGTGTTGCGCGCCGCGGACGGCGAGGCCATCGCGGTGAACTCGCTCACCGTGGGCGATCGAGTGACGATTTCGGCGTACGGCGACGAATTCGCGAGCGCGGACGAGTCCGCGGATGGGAGCGCGGCGACGTTTTCGAGCGAGGCCACGGTTCGGTTTATGGGTGACGCTCTGAATGCGACGGCGAAAGGGCGTTACGGAGACGCGTCGTCGATTTCATTAGAGTACGCCGACGACGAGCAGGCGCTCGTGCGCGCGCTCTCGGGTCTCGAGATTTGTCTCTCGCGGGCGCCGGACGAGACGACGTACGAACGTCAGGCACGCGCCCTGGACATTCTCGAATCTATTCCAGCGGTGAAACGTTCAAAACCGGCGTGTCTGCGCGTCGTGAAGACGATTTTCAGTGAAGACCGGCCAGCGATGTGGCGCGACGCGCGCGATTTTTACGGAGGCGACGGCGCCGGTTTCGCCGCCGTGCCGACGAAGTCGCTCAAACGCGTCGACGCTCAATCGCTCGCGACGAAGACATCGTTCGACGAATCTCAGGTTCTCGCGCTGCGCGCGGCGGCTTCGACAAACTACCCCGTGGTGTGCATTCAAGGCCCACCGGGGACTGGTAAAACGAGCGTGGTGGTGGAAATCATCGCCCAAGCCGCGGCGAGGGGCGAGCGCGTACTCGCGTGCGCGCCGAGCAATTTAGCGGTGGATAACCTGGTCGAGCGCCTGGACGGCGTCACCGACGTTCGAGCGGTACGTTTCGGCGCACCCGAACGCATCAGCGCCGCCGCGCTCTCGTGCTCGCTCGACGCCAAAGTTTCCGAGGCGACCGAGTTGTTTTTCCAAACGCAACGCGTGGAATCGAGCGAGACGTCTACGAAACTTCGCGCGTTGATGGACCGCTATCAAAAGGCGACCAACGTGCCGAAAAAGCAAAGGGAAAAGCTTCAGAGCGAAATAGAGGCGCTGAAAAAGAAGCTCAAAACCACGGTGAGCGCTGGTACGAAGCATCGTAAGGCGTCGCAGGCAAAGATTTTGCGAGAAGCCAACGTGGTGTTGGCGACGAACGCGGGCGCGGGAATGGACACGGTGCAACAGCTGCCGCCCTTTGATCTCGTCGTCGTAGACGAGGCGGCGCAAGCGAGCGAACCTTTGAGTTGGATTCCACTCGTGCGCGGCAGACGCGCTGTTTTGATCGGTGATCCGTGCCAGTTGGCGCCCGTCGTGCGCTCGCTCGAAGCCGTCGAGGCGGGATTGGCTCGCTCGCTCATGTCGAGATTGATGCCCGCACCAGAAAATTTAGACGACGAAGACGACGGATGGAACGCGCGTGCGTATGCCTCATCGGGCGTGCTCACCCTGACGCTCTCGACGCAGTACCGCTCACACGAAACCATTAGCTCGTGGTCGAGTCGTGAGGCGTACGGGGGACGCCTGCGCGCCGCCGAAAGCGTTCGCGGCGCCTTGCTTCGCGACTTGCCCGGAGTGCAAGATACGCAAATCACGCGCATACCCATGCTCATGATTACTACTCGTTCGCCTTACGGGCGCATTCCAGCAGAGTGTAACGAACGTCGCGTTGGTGGCTCCTACATCAACGAAGGCGAGGCGACGACGGCGGCGGCGCACGTACTGATGATGCTCAAGGCGGGCGTGCGCGCGTCAGACATTGCGGTGATTTCTCCCTACGCCGCCCAAGTTCGCTTGCTTCGAAGCGTTCTCGCGGTCGCGCTCGAGGACGTTGAAGGCGCTGATGCTGTGGAGATTTCCTCGATCGATTCGTTTCAAGGGCGCGAGGCGGAGTGCGTCATCATCAGCACGGTGCGCTCGAATGCTCGCCGCGGCGTCGGTTTCTTGTCCGATAACCGACGCATGAACGTAGCGGTGACGCGCGGAAAACGACACGTGACAATCATAGGAGACGACAAGACAATCATGGGAGATGCGTTTTTGCGACGACTCGTCGAGCACATCGAAGCCAACGCCGCCGCCGTAATTCCTCGCGTCGATCTATTCGCGCCGGTTGCCGCGACGTAGCACCGCAATATTATTAGCATGACTAGCTCACACGATGCACGCAACTTAGTGAAAGATTCACTCATCGTAGCTCATTACATGGTGCGCTAATCGTGAATCGCTCTTAAAACTTTCGCGAGAATTCCTGCTCGGCGATTTTCGCTCGCGCGATGACGTCGCCCGTGACGCGCGAAATGGCCACGCGCGCTTCGCGTTGCGTCGTCACCAACTTTTCGCGTAAATCCTCGTTTTCGCGCCGCAACTCTCGAAGTGCCTTGCGCATGGCTTCCATGTCACTTCCATGGATCGCAGCGTCGACATCCACACTCGACGCGCTCAGCGGCGAGTCAAACTTGAGCTGCGTGCCGCCCATGCGCGGCGAGTTGGAATCAATCGCCGCCAAATTTGCCATCTTTGAAGGCGCTGGGGACATGGACAGACGCCTGATCGCCTGCTGCACCTTTAAAATCGAATTCGTCACGCTCTCAGCCGTGTCTTCGCTCTTCGTGGGCTCGGGAGATTTCTCTGGCGCGCGCTTCGTTCCAGGAGGCGGCATGACGTCCCCAGATTTTCGCTTAGCCTTGCTCTTTGCCGCCACGACCGCGGGCGGCGCCGGTGCCGGCGCCGCGGCCGCCATACCGGGGAGGTTGGCAAACAAGTATCCACCGCCACCGCCGCCGAATCCGTTCAACGCAGCGCCGGACATCGTGGCGAGCGACGCTTGCTGCTTCGCCGCCTCGTCGAGCTTGGCCTTGTTCGCCGCCGCCGCCGCGCCGTTGGCACCTTGGTGTAATCGCTGCATGTGCGGCGGTCGTTGATTCGGTCGCGCGGGCGACGGTGACGCCATCTGCGCCATCAATCGCGCGTAGTATCCTTTCCCTTGCCACGACTCTTGCAGTTGCTCGCGCAAGCTCTTGGCGTGCAGCGATTTCGCCGGCGACGGCGCGTAGTCGGGCAACATTTCATCCGCCGCCTTCATGAGTTCCGCCACGCGACTGTGCACGTCGCTCACCGTGTCTTCGACCGCATGTCCGTTCGCCTTACGCTCGGCGAGCTCTTCTTCGTACCGAGCCTTGGCGTACGCCTCGAGGTACGCCTGGCGTTGCCTGGGATTCCCGACAAACGCCGGCGACGGCGGCACTTCATCCGCCGCCACGGATTCCCAGCTCTGAAACTCCCCGAACCGCGTCACGCCTTTGTGCGTCCTCCGGGATGATCTACGCTTGTTATTATTTCCTCCATCCACCCCCTCCTCGCTCGAATTCGTCATGTGCGAGCTCGTGCTATCGTTAAACGACGCGTCCGCGCGATTTCCCGGCGGCGTGCGTCCGCTCGACGAAGACCCCGCGCTCAGCTTTCTCCCCACCATCGACGCCGGCGTCGGCTCCAATCCGGGCGGTGAGTTCGACGCCCCCGAAAACGACGCATTCTTGCTCACATCCGGTATCGAGCTAAACGACAGATCCGCCGCGTCTCCCGACGCGCGTCCGCTCGACCGCCGTCTCGGCGCGTCGTCCCCCTTTTGCGTCACGTCCGAGTTCCGTTTCGCGTTCCCGCGCGTCGCGCGCCCGCTCGACGTCGACGATTTTCCCTGCGCGCGCGCGCGTCAGTCACCGCGTCGCGCGCGCGCGTCGAGTTTCGAAAACGTTCGTCGCGGGGGAACGTCATCGCGATGCGTCGTCGCGCGCGCATCGTCGCGCGCGCGCGATCCAGCCGTCCGCGCGCGCCGGCGCGCTGCGACGCGATCGCGCGCGCACGTTCGCGTCGATCGCGACGCACCTTATTCGTCGCGTCGTTGAGCGCGGGCATGACGCGTCGTGTTTTGGCGATTTCGTGGAAGTGACGTTTTGCTTCCCCGTTGTTCCCCCGCGCGCGAGGCGCGAGACGTCGAGACGTCGAGACGTCTCGCCGAGCGATGCGCGCGGGCGCGAGCGGCGACGCGCGTGCGATGCGATGGATTACAACAGTGATGTACATGTACAGCGATGTACGGTCGATGCGCGGTATTGATGCGCGATACAGGTTCGAATCAGTCGGCGGTCGGCCCTTCCCAAAAGCCGTCGACCATCCACTCGCTCGCGTCGTCGGCGAAGAAATCATCCCGCTCGCGATCCGCCGCCTCGCGCTCGTCCCACATTCGCTCGTAATCTTCCAAGCGGGTGTCGTCCTCGGACGCGCTGTCGAGGAGCATGTTTTGAATGCTGATGGGCAAGCTCTCGACGTAGTCGTACGAGTGGATGCGATATATAAGTTCTGGGAATTCGTCGACGACGGCGCGCGCGTCGCAATTCGGTTCCAAACTCGCCAGTTTTGCCACCGCGCGCTCAATGTGGGCGTGAATGTCATCCACCAGTAATAATTGCGGATGACGCTCGATCAATCCGGTGACATCGCGACACATATCGCTCGAGCACAAAACGTCTTGCAACTCGAGCACGCGTTTACTCGCGGCGACGAATTCAATTTTCAAAACCCCTGGGTCGCGTTCGAACACCGCGCACACGTCGATGTCCGGCAGAAGTCTTCGCAGGCGATCGCCCGCGATCGCGATCTGCGCTGGATCGCGCATTTCACGGTGCGTTTCGCCGACGTCGACGAGCGCGCGCACGACGCGATCTCTCGCGCCCGCGTACTCGCGCCAAAACGTCACCAGTTCCACCGCCCACGGTTCGGTGTAGCCGAGGTTGTCCACGTCGACCGCCGCATCGAGCGCGTTTTGAGCCTTGGCTTCGTCGCGGCGACGCGCGGACGCGCGGCACGCGCTGGGACGACGGACCGAGCGCGCCGAGTGCCTCGGCTGCGCGTTCAAAAGCGCGCCGGAAGACGCGCGCGCGCGGCGCGCTGAGTGAATCGAAGCGGGCGCGGGGGTGCGGACGCGCGCGCGCACGCCAGCGGCGATGACGCGAGGCATGGCGCCGACGCTCGCGCGGTCACCGCGCGCGGCGGTGTGACGAGGCGCGTCGCGGCGCGCGCGGGACGCGGCGGTTCGCGGCGGTTGGCGGTCGTTCGTATTATTCTATTCTCAATCTCGAACGGTGGGCGTTCGCGCGCTATGGTTCGACGTCGATGTAATCGCGGGTCGTCGACGCCGTTCACTTGTGTTTGAGTTTGGAGACGAAATCGTCGACGCTGAATTCTTCGGCGTATTGCGCCTCGTCCCACATTTCTTCGAGTCCGTTGACGATGTTGGAGAGACCGCCAGAAGCGGCGCCCGCGGCGGCGGCGGCCGCGCCCTTGGCGACGGGTGCACCGTCTTTGCCGAGTTTGACACCCTTCTCCGCGGTGAAGAGCTCGAGCATTTGACCGGTGTCCATGGCGCTCATGGACGCGTTGTCGGCGTTCACCACGGCGTTGGCGACGTCGAGCTTGAAGCGCTGCAGAGACATGATTTTCTCTTCGAGCGTGCCGCGAGTGAGGATGCGGTAGACGTTCACGGTCTTGCGTTGACCGAGTCGGTGTGCGCGATCCATGGCTTGCAAATCCTTCTGCGGGTTCCAGTCGTGCTCGAGGAAGACGACGGTGTCGGCGGATGTCAAGTTTAATCCCAAACCGCCGACGTGCGTCGTGAGCAAGAGCACGTCGATTGACGGGTCTGCGTTAAACTTGCGCACAACATCGAATCGCTGCGATGGTGGAATACTCCCATCGAGTCGTAACCAGCTTACGTCGCGCATTTGCGTCGTGAAAAGTTCGTTTTCTACCAAGTCGAGCAAGCTCTTGAGCTGGGAAAACACCAAGACGCGATGACCGGCGCCCGACGCCGGATTCGGCTTCCCCTCGTCCCCGTTGGACTTTTCTTCTTCTAAGTCTACTCCAATGCCACAATCAATCAATATTTGCTTCAACGCATCGAATTTCGGCGAGCGCATCTCAGGATTGAACTTTTTGCTCGCGCCGTCAGACACGACGAGTTTCGGATGCGAGCACAGCTTGCGCAAGTATTGCAGCGTCGTGAAGACGTGTTGCGCCGCGCCTTCGGCGCCTCCACCGCCTTCAATCGCGCTCACGGCTTGATCCTTTGCTTCGCTTGATTCGAACGCATCGTACATCTTGCGCTGCGCGTCCGTGAGTTCGACGTAGACGTCTTGAATAATCTTGGGCGGCAAATCCTTGAGCACTTCGTCCTTTGTGCGGCGCATGACGAAGGGCATGACTTGCTTGTGCAGTGCACCCGTGGCGAGCGCGCCTTGCTCGCTCAGTCCACCGCCTTTCTTCGCAGCCGCCGATCTCGCCGCGGCGATGCCGTAAGTCTTCTTGAACTCGCGCTCGGTGCCTAAAAATCCAGGCATGAGAAAGTCGAACAAACTCCAAAGTTCCACGACGTCGTTTTGAATCGGCGTGCCGGAGAGCAACAATCGGTGCTCCGCGCGCACGCTCTTCACCGCTTGCGTCACGCGACTTTTTGGGTTGCGGATGGCGTGACCTTCGTCCAAGACGCAGTAACACCAGTCGAATTTGTCCAACGAATCGAAATCGGCGCGAACAGATTCATACGACATGATGACGACGTCGTACTTGCCAAAGTCCTTCTGTAACGCGCGACGGTCGGGTGGACTGCCGTGGTACTCAAGCGGGCGCAACACATCCGGTTCGACGTAAAGCCCGATCTCGTACGCCCAGTGACTGACGAGGGTGCTCGGGCAGATCACCAAGTGCGGGAGTGTTTTCAATCCAGCTTCCTTGCGCTCCACCGTCGTCGCGGCGAGAATGCACGTCGATTGAAGCGTCTTTCCAAGACCCATGTCGTCCGCGAGCGCACCGTGCAACTTGAAGCGACGCAAGAACGCGAGCCAATTCACACCATCTTGCTGATACGGGCGCAGCGTGCGCGCACACTTGAACGGGAGTTTGAAGTCTTCAATCTTGCTGTTGTCCAAGAGCGCCTCGAGGAATTCGCCATCCTTCTTTGAGCGTTCTTTTTGCTTGGTCGTCAGATCGTTCGGCGGTTCTTTACCGACAGCGAGCGGAAGCAACGGTACCAGCTTTGCGAACGCACGGGTGGCGTTTCCACGAATTTTCAGATCCGGATCACTCATTCGACCCATCAGAGGAACGAGAAGTAAGACGCAATACGGCGCGAGCACGGCGCCGAGTGTGTCGACAAGTTCGCTCGCGAGGCCGACGGCACCAGCACGCTTCGCCGTCTGCGAGGCCGCCTCTCCTTCTTCTAACTTCGGCACGATGAAGTCTAACAACGACGAAATGATTCGCTCGGGATGCTTCGAAGCGATGCTCGCTATGGTCTTTGCCGCAGTTTTCCGCACCGCGACGTCGGTGTACAACGCTGCGGCGAACGCCGTCTTGGTCGTTTCGATAACTTTCTCCTCCAAAGCTTCGTGCACCACGGGGCCTAAAATCTTGAACAACTGCAACGCATCGACGAGTGACTGCAGCGTTGCGGTGGGAGCATTTTCAGGCGGGGCTTGCGTGATCGGCTTCATCATGAGCGCGTCCAACGCGCCAAGTTGGTTGAAAACGTCCGCTCCGAAGAGCGAAGCCGCCGAACGAATCACCGCCTCGCCACCGCGTCTCGCGATTGTCGCGTCACTGATAACTTCTTCATCGACGATGCCCGCGACGGACTTCTTCTTCTTCCCATCATCTTCCTCTTCTTCTACTTCTTCCGTCAATCCAGCTTTGGGCGTCTCGGCTTCGTCGCCGCAAATCATCGACGTGATGTTCTTGAGAAGCTTATCGTTAGGCGACGGCGAGCGCGAAGTGCACAGCTTCATCATAGCCGCCACCGAAGCCGCGGCATGTGCTTGCAAATCTGCATCGCGTTCGCGACGCACAGACGACATCAACGGTTGAATGAATGGATTCAGTTTCGGAGGCAACGCGCCGAAACCGACAGCGGCACCCGCGGCGGCGGCGAGCACGGCGCCGTGAAGCTTCGCTTCGGTATCTCGTAAACGTTGCGCGGATGCATGAAGAGAACCTCGCGCCGTTTCCACGGCAGCTATCTCGGACTGCGATGGAAAGAGTCGATCGTGGTTGGTCAGTCTCGTACGAGTTCGGTGGCGCAATGGGGGATGTTCGAGGACTTATACTTCTCTTCGGGCAATGCTAGCTCTGAGGAAACCTGTGAGCCTCGTTTTTATGTAGGAGCTGGACACGACGCAAGCGTTCGTCCGATGCCCGTGATACTAAACCCATGTGGTGAAACCGCATGAAATACCACGCGCAGAGTGCGCGCGGCGCCGATCGTACGTGTAGACGTCGACGCCGCCGCGCGCGAACTCCGAAGCGAGAAAAAATCGAACACGTGAAACGTACCTGTGGCACAGCCGCCGAGAGCGTCGCAGCCGAATCCGCACCAAAACCATCTGCCTCGGGACTAGGAACTTCACCCGTGACGACGACGCCATTCGTCGCCGCCACACGCAAAAATGCCATCGATTCGCTTTTCACGTACTTGACCATTTGCGCCACCTCGCCGTACGGTGTCGGCGACGGTGCGCTGGGATATGCCGGATTCGTATTTGCTAAAATTGCCCCCAGTTGCGCACCAGGCGCTTGCAACGTCGGACGTTGCGGACCAGGCGGAACCACTCGAAGCCAAGAGGTGAGCAAGTGCGCGCCGGCGAGACGCGCGGTGGCGAGCTCGCCCGTGAGCATGCCCACGATGTGCTGCTCCATACGAGCGACCGAACTCGAGCGGTCGTGCGCGCCGAACGCCGCGGCTAGACGCGCGAGGCACTCGAGTCCACGCATACGACCAGCGGTGGTGGCCGGCCAATCTTTCGCGACGGCGCGAATCTCACCCTTAACGCTCGGCGGCGTGGAGACGAAAATTAATTTGCCCTCGCCGCGAGCGTTCGCCACCGTTGTCGCGAGTTCGCACCACTTCGCGCCGTGTACCGTGAACGTAGCCTCGATGATGGCGATCGGGACCGTGCGCAAAAGCGCCACCCACGCCTCGCTCGCCGCATCGGCGCTCGCTGCGTCGACGTCGAGCAGCGCGCCTTGAAATGCGTGACGCATCGCCGGCGCGCACGCCTCTTGCACCCACAACTGCGTCGACGCGTTCGGCTCGACGGCTAACAGTCGAGCAAGCGTCTGCCACACGGCCAGTCGTACGGCTGGGATCGGGTGCGCGGCGAACGGCCAAAGACGTGGGACGACTTCAGCGAGCGCGGCGGTGGACTTTGCGCGCGTCGATTCCAACGCGTACAGTTCGGCGATGAGCTTCATCACCGGTACCGCACTCGGTGACAAGTCGTCGAGCTCGTTGAGGAGTCCCCACAACGACGAAAGTAATTCGTTGAATTGCGGATGACTCGGCAAGTGCTCGACGGCAGGTAATAAGGATTCCGCCGCGGCGCCTCGCACGTCGTCGTCGGCGTCCACGAGCGCCTTGGTCGCCGCGGGTAGCGCTGCGGGCAAAAGCTCAACTGCCAACTCTGACTTTGCGGCGAGAATATACTTCAACCCGAGCAACGCGGAGTGCCGCACTTCCCACTCGGGGCGCGACAGTAGTGTGAGCGTGCACGACACCACGGCGTCGACGGCTTGCGGCGACAACGGCAAAAGCGCCGCGCCGAGCGCCTGCGCGGACGTCTCACGGACGGGCGCCACCGCGCCGTCGCCCGCGAAATCACCGAAACGGTCAAGCGCTAGTATGCACAGTAAGCGCACGCACATGTCCTCGAGCCAAGCGGCGTTGGACTCGCGAGCGATCTCCACCGTTCCCGGTTCTGGTTTCACTCCGGGCGGCGGCGCCCAAATAGCCGCGCTCGCCGCCTGATGACGTAGCACCTCACGCAACGCCGCGGCGGCGCCGTGACGCTCTTCCCACCCCTCCGAAAACATCATGTACGCCAACGTCTCGCAGGTGCGCGCGAGCGGCCATCCGCCCGCGGCGACTTCCGCCTGTTCCTCGTCGTCCTCCTCCGCTTCCGCCTTCTCCTGTTCCAAACGCGCCGCTTCCTCGTCCTGCTTCGACCGCTTCGCGTCCAGCGGATTCGCGCCTTCGCGCAACATCCGTTTCGCCTTACGCTTCAACTTGTTCAGCTCTCGCGCGCTCAAATGACTGTAATCGACGTCGCCGGTCAACCCGTCCACCGCCTCCGCCGCGCTATCGCCAACCGCAACCTTCTCCTGCACGGTCACCTTCCCATCGTCCAGCAAATCCTCATCCTTCACCAAATCACTCATCTTCATGTTCTCGTCCATCATCGCTCCCGCCTCGGGGCCGAGCTCCATGCCTAACCTTCGCTTCAACGACGCCTTGGCTTGCGCCAACCGTTCCGCCTTCGTCCCCGGTCCGTTTTCCAGCCGCCACCCGATCCCGCTCGAACTCAACAGTATCCCCGCCTTTTCCAGCACGCGCTCGACGTCGAACTTCGCGAACGTGAGATCGAGCGCGTCCGAGCCCGCGTTCGCGTCCCGTCCCGTCTTCGCCTCGCTCGCGTCCCGTCCCGCGTCTCGTTCCGCCCCATCGCTCTCCATCGCGATCAGCGCGTCCACGCTCGGGTGTCGCAACCGCGACGCGATTTCGCTCATCGTCGCGCTCGCCGCGACGCGGGTCTCCCATTTTTTGCTCCGCAGGTGCGCGCGAACGCGACGGAGGAGATTGGGCAACTGCGTCGAGTGCGACGCGGCGAGTTCGCCAATCTGACGCGCGGCCTCGCGCCTCGCGGCGGCGGTGGAGCCGGTGTCGAGGAGTTTGATCAGGCGGTCCAGGCGCGAGCCGCCGGATTCCGCCATGGCGCGCGGTGACGGCGGCGCGATCTGACGCGAGCATGCGTCGACGCCGCGAGGAGGCGTCGACTTCGGCGCGATGCGTTAGCGAATCGAATGCGTCGGGTTCGTTACAGTTCGAGTCGAAGATTTGAGATTGAAGCGCTAATCCACGTCGTTCGCCGCGCCGCCGGGCGCGGCGCCGGCGCCCGGGAAGCCGCCCGGGAAGCCGCCCGGGAAGCCGCCGGGCGCGCCGCCCGGCATCGCGCCGCCCATCGAAGCCATCAATTTTTGCAACACCGGTCCGACTTCGGGGTCGCTCATGTACTGCATCGCCGCCATCGGGTTCTTCATCATCGTTTGAAGCGCTTGCATGACCTTGGGGTTCTGCATCGCGGCGATGAGATCGGGGTCGCTCATCAGCTTTTGCGCCATCTCGGGCGAAACGCCGGGCGGCAAGTCGCCGGCGCCGCCCGGGAATCCGGCGCCCGGTTGGCCGAACCCAGGCCCGCCGGCGTCTTTCGCCGCGGCTTCTTTGCGCGCCGCCTCCGCGGCGGCTCGGCGTTTTTCGAGCTCTTCTCTTTCCTTGGCCTCCTTCGCGGCGCGCGCCTTGCCCTCGCGCACGTGAAGCTCGTGCACGACGCTCAAGACTTTTTTATGCATCTCCCCGTACGTCTCGTCGAAGTCCTGAGACAATCCCGCGCTCAGATCCGCGTTGGCCTCGTTCCAGTGTCCCAAGTACCTGTGCGCCGCGCCTCGAACCTTCAACGCCTTGGCCGAATCCGGATTCAACTTCAACGCCGCCGTCCCGTCTCGAATCGCCGACAGCGGCTTTCGCAACTTGATGAAACATTCCGCCCGTTTCGCGTACGTCAGCGCCGACGGCGCGATCATCAGCGCCTCCGTGTACCTCTCGATCGCCTCCTCCCACGCCTCGCGCGCGAACGCCTCGCTCGCCAGTCGCTTCGCCTCGCTCGCCTTCGCCTCCTCGTGTTCCCCCAGCGTCTCCGGCGCCGTCTCCGCCCCCATCGCGATCGCGCTCAGATCATCGCTCTCGGCCGCCATCGCCTCGTCGTCCTCGATCTCGATCGCGTCCGTCCCCGTCGTCGTCGTCGTCGTCG